>Ga0209679_1000761_pt1 | contig 12391 bp, 10 predicted proteins | sample WorMetHEROISLAND_4_FD_187408 | JGI IMG/M metagenome (GOLD analysis project Ga0209679, IMG submission 187408) | Marine gutless worms symbiont microbial communities from Max Planck institute for Marine Microbiology, Germany - Olavius sp. 2 HERON... ...
TGTCTTAACACTAATATCTGTCACGCTGCACACAAAACAACAGTCAAAAACGAATTATCAACAACTAAAACTTAGCTATATACACAGACATACAGAGAGCTTGCACTTCACAATGCACTGACTTAATTTACACCTTATTATTCTAGCAAGCGGGACTGTATAATGCAGGTACAGAAGACTGAGTGCATCAGCCTATGCAAATAACAGAATTGGAATGGTTTTAACACTGGTGGCAAAATAACAACAGTTCAACAGGTGACAGAAAGTTTGTTTTATAGGTTCACATAACACGACAGTATAGTCTACGACGGCGTTGACACCAAGCCAGCTGGGCCCTGACCCAATAACTGACCACCCACAGTGGTGTCAAGCGGCTTAAAGCCAAGCTCGTCGATGGGAATTCCAAACTGTGTCAACTTTGCTTCATACGTTCGCAGAAGATCATTGTGTGCCTGAAACAGCATTAGCAAAGCAGCAGTATATGTATATTCTGTGGTTCCAATAACTACGCACTGCACAAGACACAGAAGATATGGTACACACACACACAACAGCTTTTATGGCCATTTTCTAGGTTTACACCATTCAGCGGGTAGTCTGTCAAAGATTTCCTTGGAATCTGAAACTGAAAGTATTACAGGCGGTGTTTTATTGACAAGGTATCGTGTACTTGAATAGGCATAAACGTCACATTAATGAATAACCTTCATGGCAGTCAGCTGTCTGTGTTACAGAACTTAATTTATCGTTAACTGCCAGCAGACCAGTTGTTCTCGTTTTATTGGAGACTGCTGGATAGACTGCTCTTCTAATGCTCAGCAACAGTGTCAATGCACTAAAGGCTGACAGTACAGAGTAGAGATGAAGTTTGATAATTAGTTGGATGCGAAAATGATCTGAATGCTTCAAATGCAACACAGAAACATCCCTGACTTTTTATTTCTTCACTTTGTTTTATACATTCATTTTTTGCATCATCGTCGACGTCATTATTAAATGAAACCTACTGTACTGACACAAGAATTAATCATTAACTAACACATCTGGATATTACCAGCAAAGACTACAGGCTATGTATGGCCCACCAAAATAAATGCCACTGACTATAAGCACCTTCCAATAATGTATTAGCATAAAGCAACTAACCTTTACTGTTAGACTATATATCAGCATTAATAGTAGTATAATACAGCCATTCTATTTTCTATCATGATGACTACAAAAAACCTCCTTCTTAAAATATTTCGAAACACAAAAAAGAACACAAGACAGAACACAACATAGAGATTTTGTGTAAGAAATGCGCTTTGACAATGTAAAGCATATAAAAAGAAAAGACATTCCGTTACGTGTATTGATCCACATATGCTTTATCATGTACTTTAGTAAAACCTGTCACTGCTGACTTAAAAACACAAACCGTACAGGGTGTCCCAAAAAGTGACTGCCCGCCGAGAGTTTTGTAATTATTTCTATAACCACTAGGAATCTGACCATACACTGAGAAGTGACTGGCAGTTAAACAACTGTTTGCATCTCAGTTACGATCACTGAAGTGTACAGGGTGGCCAAAAAATTGGCACCATTTTTGTACGCCTTAACTTTACCAAATATTAACCGATTATCAAATTCTTTCACTGTCAGAATCAGGAGAAACTTTGTAATAACACTATCACTAAAGATCCCACCACACCTCAAATGTGTCGCTACACTACCTTGTGAAATGTCAGTGTCTTACAAGCAGGTTGAAGGACGAACGCCACGTCGTGGTGTTTTTATAGGACACAGCATAGTGTAGCGACACACTAGAGGTGTGGTGGGATCTTTAGTGATAGTGATATTACAAATTTTCTCCTGATTCTGACAGTGAAAGAATTTTGAAAATCGGTTAATATTTGATGAAGTTGAGGCATACAAAAGTGGTGCCAATTTTTTGGGCCACCCTGTATGGTATTGGAGAGCTTCAAAAGAATATTGCAGAAGGGCTGGAATGACCTTCCCCGGAAGCCAGTGGCAAGGACTATTTCGCAAGTGTCTGCAGGCATGCGTGGACAAGGCTGAAGACACTTTGAACATTTCATATGAATGACATTTCATACCAGTTCAGTGATTGTAAATTAGCATTGCTAGCATAGGCGACAAACGTGCACAAAATCTGCAAATTCAAAACGCAAACTAAAACTACAAAATACGATTATCAGTGTAGACAGTACAGCTGTAAAACGTGGCCTCAAAATTCCTAGTGGTTACAGAAATAATGACGAAACAGTCTAGGGATAACTTTTTTGGAACACCCGATATATTTACCTTGCAGACTCTGGCCAATTCATACTGCAGGTCTTTGATTGCGCTATTTTTGGAGTCAAGAATATCCTACAGCAGTAATGCATCAGTAACTTATAATCAATACAACAACAACATACGAAATACTCATTTCACCAAGTTTAGTGCAGTACCGGTAGCATATGAGAAACACGAAACTCATAAGACAAAATGTGACTCTTTGAGTCAGTATGCTGTGTGTTACTATAGAATCATTCATATATGCATTACGTCATAATAACGTGGTTTCAGCAGATTCGAAAAGTGTTTTGTTTAAAGATTGCAAACATGACGAGATATTGCAGTCAAAACAAATTATTATTACTGTTCTCTATCATTATTATTATTGTTGTTATTATTATACTGCTGCTGCTGCTGCTGCAACTACTACAACAACTACAAAACAAAAACAATAAATAAAAAATGAAAATAATAATAATGCGAATAAAAATAATAACAATAATAATAAAACAGTATGTTAGAGGCTTTCGTAATAATTAGAGCTGTAGAGGCTTTCGTAATAATTAGAGCTGTCGAACGATTAATTTTTTTAATCGCGTTAATCGCGCAATTAATTATTTTAATCGCGCGTTAACGCGTTAATTAACGCATCCATTCTACAAGTCTGGTTCATGTTGTAGGTTGCCGTCAGCAAACGACTGCACGTCTTGTTGTTCACGACTCATGTACAAGATGCGACCACTGTCGAACTTGTCATCAAACAATGATGCACAACTGACAAATTAACCGACATTTGTTGTTAATAATTAATTGAATATTATTCGATCCTCAAATAACCGCAGTTCAATTGCATACTGGAACTCCTGCTTCATAGAATGTGTATGTGCCTTAATTTTTTTAACGGCGTTAATTTTTTTAATCGCGATTAATTCTTTAACGCGTAATTAACGCGTTAATTCGACAGCTCTAGTAATAACGTAAATAAACTGATGTTTTCTTTTATTATGCGGCTGTCCTACAGGGTGCATTACCTGTCTTGCCCAACGTTTTTGTCTGTTGTCTGTCTATCTTATACGGGCTTGTAACTTGAAAACAAAAAACTCAAAAAATCGAAATTGGCATAGACGTTCCCAGGGCATGAATAAGTGGAGTGCCAATTTTCAGTTAAGAAGGTCAAGGTCACAGGACGTAAAAAAGCACACAAAACTGGCGTCATGTTTACTTATGGGCGATCAATCAATCACAGTTGTATCTGGCGTGGACTGCAAGCTAGGCCTACACCATTGTTAGGCCTAATTTACTGTCAGTGCCTGAACGTGAGACGCTCGGCAACGACGGACGGCCGCATGTCATGTCGGCACTCTGCAGCGACATACTTTCTTGTTAGGTTACCTCCAGTTTTCTTGTGACAGCGCTGAGAGCGGCAGGGTCAAGATTTGACGCAGCAAGAACCTCATTAAACTGAGCTTCTTTCTTTTCTAACATGTCGGCAAATGCTCCAAGTTTCTTCTCAAGCAAAAGGTTCTTGAAGTTACTCTTCTGCTGAACTTCGTGCACAGCCTTGACGAACTTGTTGTATAGTTCATCACGCTCAGCCTGAATCTATGCCACACAGCAAGCACAGTCGCAATGCTGACGTTATGTAATGTAATGTAAAAACATCAACTAATAATAACTGTGTTAAAAACACTGCTAAAGGTAAAAAAGGTAAAGGTCAGGTACTTGCTATAGCACTGCTTACACGTAAACTCGTGACCAGAAGCACTTTACAATCTCGGAAGTGGCAGCTGATTGGCATGAGCTAATGATACCATGGTGCATTATGTGGCCATCCATTGCCCGCGCTAGCGAACAATTGGACCCGTGGTGCAGCACACAGACATATCACCACCCCATCATCTCATAAGCTACTACTCATTTATTGTCCCGCGAAGGGAAGGAGACTGAGTTAACCTGGGCACACCGTAGGTTAGCAACTTGCCCAAGGTTGCTTGCAAATGGCCTGCAGTGACATTTGAACCCGCAACCTGAAAGTTACGAGTCTGAAACTCTAACCACTAGATCACTTACACCTAATGCCCTGTGTACACTACTACTCTGATACAAAAATGTCTAATTCAAAAAGACGACGCGGCAATCACACAAGTGTCTTGGCAGTCAGTTTCACACCATCAGACCAGCACAGAGAAGACTTGATGACTGTAAATACTCAGCCGGTAGCATGGTACTACCTACTACCACCGAACGACTGCAGATGAAGATGTGAAGATGCTGCCTTGCAAACTTGCAGTATTCCACACAGTGTTGTATTACTAGTTCCTGAATGATACTGTACAAATGACCTTGTAAAAGTAAGACATTGTTACACTTAATTTTACTTATCAAGGAAAATACAATGGCAAAGTTGCAAATCCCGTTAATACCTAAATAAGACACGTTCATACTGCATTACTGACTCATTTATATGGTACGGATTTGGTATAAATATAAATACTATGACGATGACAATGATGATGAAATGACTGGGAGATGCTGTGCCAATATACTAGCCAGATACTCCATTTTTGATCATACCTCTTGGAGACTGAGGAGCTAAGCAAAGTGAAAACAGCAACTCTTTTGTGGTTTGCAAGAATCTGTAAGAGGTTTCAGTAACATACTGTTACAGCAGAAACGTGCACTGGGTCAAACGGATATGACTTCAGCGCTGGGCAGCCTGGCCACTCGCCTCAAAGGTAAGGTAAGGTAAGGATGATGATGAAAGGGTAATGCTATGTCACTCCATATTAAACTAAAGAGTACTGGATACAGCGCATTACCTTCGCCGCTGAGACTAATAAAGCGGACACACACACACAGTGTGACGCCAAGAGTCACAATACCTTCTCCGCTCGCTAAGCGGCGGCGAAGGTAATAAAACACAAAATTCCAACTTTACTCAGGCACTGTGCCAATGAACTACAACAGCGCAGGACGCTCTGACTGCTGTGTGCAGTCATGGTGCGGTCCACCTGGCTTAGTCAGGACTCTACAGCCACCATCCGACTTCGCATATTCATCAAGTGAACTGCTCCTGCATTCACTCACACGGTGAAGTAGTGTCTATGACAACGGCATCATTGTTGCTCTGTCCATCTGTCTCTCTGTTTGTCAACAGAAATACTCAGAAAGTTATGGATATATTTTCTTTATCTTTTTGGAAAAGTTAGGCATTGGGATGTCAGAAATAATCGATTAAATTTTGAGAACAATCTGAATCACTGTACCTTAGCAAACCGCTGCTCAAGTACTTCGTGTTCCCATTCAAATGCTTTCAACTGTTCTTCGGAAACTTTGAGACGAGCTTTTGTTGTCTGTCATTACATACCAACAGCACAACGCATCAGACAGCAGACTACAACTGCAACACTGCAGTTCATACAACTTATCACACTTGGCTTCTGTTTAACCGACCCATTTCACCAGAGCTACTTCAGAGCTGCTTTTATTAAAGATATAAACTTTCATCATTACATACATGTATAATGCATATTTTATATTAGCTCAATAGCCTTGATTTTACCAACGATTTTACCATTTCTGATTAACACATAAGTTATATGTTTTTAATAACTCATGGCACTGAATGGCCTATATTGCGCTGATTTGCCGTCAAGCAAGTACTCACTCACTCCAAGTTAGGTTACTCTAGTTTAGGTCAGTCCCAAAAAGTAAACTCTTGGGAATTATTGTGGCAGAACTTTTACAAGCCGGATGCCCTTCCTGTCGCCCAACCAACAGTATCAAGGCACTGAAGGATGACAGTGTTCACGACTGGGGACAGCTTACTGCCGCCATGCTGCTGAGATAGGTCAGGAACACTGTGGTGGTTGCGTGGGCTGCCTTGCCCTCCAGCTTCAAGGGAGCATCCCTACTGTGACAATAACAGTGTTCCTGACTTGAAGACAGCATGCTACCACCATGCTATTATGGTGAGCCAGGAATACTACTGTGGCAGTACCTTTTACAGGCCGGTTGCCCTTCTTGTTGCCTAATCAACAGTGTCAAAGCTCTGAAGGTTCAACTTATCCAACTGAATTATTCAACAAGACATTACATCTTATATCAATATACTAAGTAAGCTTTCATCTTATAGTTACACTCTCAACTTGCAATAATCAACACACACGCACACACCCACACACAGTACGTTCTGCTACTAAAGGCTACAGAAAGAATGTTCGTGAGTTTAACTGCAAATTTAACTTACAAATATACACACTCAGACTCAGCGCCACATGCATATTATTACTACTAAAAATTCAGTTTGCAGCACTGTCTCTGTTCACAGAGCAGAAATGATATGCAAAAAGTACCAGTGTACTGAGTGTAAGTGAACATAACATTAGACCACACACAAAGTACAGCATGACATCATGAGTAATGCTTTGCTGACTCGCATAACCCACAAAAAGTTAACATTACGTTGAGTATTCATAATAAATCATGAACAAAACACTATAATGAAATGCTACTAGCATCAGTTACACTCTCACATTGATGCTATGCAGACTCTACAAACCACAAACGGCAGTAACGGACGTATGTCCATCGCCGGATACTTACTGAAGAACCGAAGAACCACATCGTTGGTCAACTACCTGCCAATCATACTGCTGACTTACTGCAAGAAGCTGTTTGTCCTTGTCATAATTGACGAGCTGACGTCGGAGTTCATCGACTTCGTTGTTTGCCTTCTGCAGAGGTTCTGCCAGTCTCTTGTTCTCACTCATCACTTCCGCCATCTGCTTCTCCAGCCGCTCTTCTTTCTTCTTCATCTCTTCCACTTGCTCCTGTACCATTCAACCATCACAACGTCACTGAGCAGTACAAAAACCCATAGGCACCGACTTTCGAAAATCCCAATGGGTGCATGCTCCCATCCCCCTCTTCTCCGTCCCTTCCCTTCCGATCCCCTCCCTCCTCCTCTGTCCCTCCTCTCCCCTTCCCTCCCCTCCCCTTCCTTTCCCCTTCCCTTTTCTTCTCCCTCCCCTTAGAAGTAGGCCCCTTAAATACAGCTAGGGGGCCTGGGAGAGCGCTGTAAGCTCCTCCAGCAGGGTCTGGGGCACAGCTGCAGCAGAAATCGAATTTGGTGCATTTTAGCCTTAAAATCTGGCACCAATTTTAGGCCTACTAAATTTCCTGAGAATCAATTGACCACGGTGCAGAGGCGGTTCTAGCCCAAAAATTCTGGGGCATTGCCCCATCTGCCCTTTCACCACCGAGCCATGTTCCCCATACTCCGAAACCGAAAAAATACGAACTTCATAGAGGCCTACATTTGAAATCTATCATTAGTAGGTTTGCCAACTCTGTAATAGGTTGGACCCTGAGACCCATAGACACGAGGCCCGAAGGGCCAAGAGCTGGGGTGGGGTTCTTGGCAGGGGCAGCGAGCCCCCACCCCATTAGATAGGGGATCTGGGGGAGCACTGTAAGCTCCTCCAGCAGGGTCCGGGGGAGCCCTGGAGCATTCTGGGACCTAGAAATCACGTCAGAATCGTCAACTAGCTTTGATGATTGAATCTGGGGGCAACAAGTGAATCTGATGTCATTGACGTGATCGCTAAGCTAACGGGTAGTCGACATAGCAGTCAATAACTCGCCAAGTCAGTCGATAACTGCATAGCCGACTGACTCCGGGGACTACACCCGGTAAGTTGGCGCCTATGCAACCAACAATCAATCACTGAAGAATGTCATCAGATTCTACTATAGGTAAGGCTAGGTGCCGCAACAGCAAACATTTTGAATTGTTTGAGCAGCACTTTCTACAAACCATGTTTTTTCCTGTCACCTAACAAACAGTGTCAAAGCACCGAACACCTTAAACACTGGTCTTAAGAATGTGGAAGGACATCCAGTCTGTAAGAAATACTGTTCCAACAATCTCCAGAAGTTCACCTTCTGGGGACCCAGCCTAAACTGGTCTAACCTGCCCTAACCTGGACTAACTATAAAAAGTGGCCAGTTAAACAACAATTAAAAGTAGTAGCAGTAAAGCAGTAACCAGACAGCATTGGATACAGCACATTACCTTCGCCGCCAAGACTAATGCGGCGGACACACACACATAGCGCGATAGCGTGACAGACGGATGCAGAGTGACACAATACCTTTTCCGCTTGCCAAGTGGCAGCGAAGGTAATAAAAATGTCTGACAAAAACGATGTGATATAAGCAGCTTGGCGGACACACACACACACACAGCACGACAGCATGACGCCGAGCGACACAATACCTTCTCTGCTTGCTAAGCGGCGGCGAAGGTAATAATGGACTGTATAATGCTCCATTAACATCAGAGTGCAAACGGCAACCTTTAGTGTGTTGATGAGTGCGAGATTGTTAAGCGTGATGTCATTGTAGTAGTTCTTGATGTCACTGAACGCCTTCTCATGATTTCTCATCAGCGTGTTGATCTGTGCATTTTTTCTCTCCTCCACTTCATGCAGTTCGGTCTTGCGACGAAGATCGAGTTCGTCGCGTAAAGCTCGCATCTTGCGCTCGTATTTCTGTTCAATCTCCATCGCTCGCTGCTCAAACGCTGCCCGATGATTTGTTATTTCTTCATCGTGTGCCTGCAGTCACGAGAATTTCGGTTACACAGAACCATAAGAACAACGCGGGAGTTAACTGTCTAAAAATTTATGCAGCTCTTCATATATTACTGTACACACCTCCATAATAGTTCAGTAGCAGGTCTTGTTCTACTAGGTGTATAGGTTCAACTGCAATATAGGATCATATTGCTCCACGTGCCAAAGTATAAGTTAAAACATTTAAAACATCCTTTTAACAATGTGCATTGCCCCAATTCAGTGCTTATACTTTGGCACGTGGGAGCAATATGCCCTCCTGATTTCATTAACGGATTACAGCTGGAGCCAAATCTGGGTCTCCCGAGTGCAAGTCAGCAACTTTAATGCAGAGTCACAGCAGCTCCTTAGCCAAGCTTTCAATCAATCAATCAATCAATCAATCAATCAAATCTAGTATTTGTAAAGTGCCGCATAAACAAGGTTCTCAGAGGCACCTCTTATGAGTAGGCTTGCACAAAGAGCCAACTTGAAATGTTTGCGACTAACATTAATGTTCTTAAGATGAGTTGGTAGCATGTTCCAAATCTGGGGTGCTGTGATGCGGAAACTGCATGGACCATAATGCACGGTCCGAGTACAAGGTACAACCATGTCATCATTTCAGTAGAGTGAAGCCGGGAATGAAAGGGAACAGAGACGATCGATGAAGAGATGTCATGAAAGTACATTGGTGATCAGTCGTGGATACATTTGTATGTCACCAGTGCAATTTGTAAAAAATATAAAATATAAAATCAATATGCACACACAAGCAGATTAGACTGCTGTAATAAATGTTAACATTAAGTTTATTCCTGCTGCCGATTATCAGCATAACACTAAACCTACCTTCTTCATATTCTTGATAATGTCTTCATGAGCTAGTTGTTGCTCTTTTAGTTCAACCTTCAAGCCTCGTTTGTCCTTGCGAAGTTCTAACTCACTGCCTCGGTTTTCATCTTGAGCCAACTTTAGTGCCACAGTTCCTTCGGCCTTCAGTTCAGATATGTTGTTCTGATGCTCATACAACAGGTGCTTCACTTTCTGTTTGTAAACCTATACAAAAAATTCATACACAATATTAACATATTTATATTTAAACGTAGCAGTAAATCTAATTTTACGCAACCATAAAACTTCAAAAAATAAAATGCTAAAATGACAACCATCACTTACCCACATCCTGCCTATGGTACATAAAGTCACATCTTGTGGAAGAAATCATTCAGGCCACTGGAAAGTAACCTCAGTGCACATAAAAAGCAAGTTAGTTGTGTACATAAACAGAAATAATTATTACGTACTTTAATCTCAATCTGGTGCCTCTCTTCACTGTCCTCCATTTCACGATCTTTGTTTCGCAGTTCGGCCCGCTTCTCCTCCAACTGACGCTTTGTGATCTCCCAAAAAGTGTTAACTTTGTCTCGTTCAAGCTGGAAATAATTACGCTCTTCACGTTCACGATCCAACTCCTCACGAAGGCGATTGACATGTTCTTCAAGCTGTTACACATCAAAATGATTATTTATTAGAGCTGTCGAATTAACACGTTAATTAACGCGTTAACGCGTTAAAGAATTATTCACGATTAAAAGAACGCCGTTAAAAAAATTAGCACACATACATAAATTCTACAAAGCAGGAGTACGATATACAATTGAACTGCAGTTATTTGACATTTGAATTATATTCAGTTAATTTAGTTTGTCAGCTGTGCATCACTGTTTGATTGCAAATTCGACAGTGGTTGCATCTTGTAGATGAATCGTGAGCAGCAAGACTTGCAGACGTTTGCTGACGGCAACTTACAATATAAACTAGACCTGTCGAATTGACACGTTAATTAACGCATTAACGCGCGATTAAAATAATTAATCGTGCAATTAATGTGATTAAAAAATTAATCGCTCGATAGCTGTCTTATTTATTATACAGAAATAAGTCACTGGACAGCTATTCACTAATAGGGACACATTTTTCATCCCTCAAAAATCACGAATTCCGCCCAAAAGTTCGTCCAAATTTTTAATTTTCATCCAAATTTAGTCCAGCTATTGAAAGGTATTTAATTCGCAAACAGAAAAATGTGTACTGATTTCCAAGTATGTATAAAGAAATGCAGCATTTCTTTATATTACAGTGGATTTGTTTCGCTGAAAAGTTAAGTGCTTTTAATGTCTGCACTAATTTTGTACAGTGCAACCAGCATGTTGCATGTACTGCACAGGCATGCTCCAGACTTAATCGACATGGTTGTGCCAGTATCACACCTCACCAATAATGCCACCTACGTTTGGGACAAGACGGCCTTTTCGACGTACCTTGATCACGGATGGTGTTTGGTTCGGCGATCAGTTGACCATTTTTCGTCCAAATTTCATCCAAATTTGTGTATGTCATTTTTTCGTCCAAAATGCTAAATTTCGTGATTTCGTTCGTTTTTGTCCAAAACGAATCGGTTTGCTTTTCACTTTCATCACTGTCAGGTCAGGTGCACACTCAGCGCCCAAATTTTGTTAAGTGTCATCATCATCGGCCATAACGGTAATTAAATAATAAATATAATTTATAATAAATAACTTTTTAAAACAAATTTTATTTTTACATATCATGTTTTTGAACAGTAACAGTAACAGGAATAAACATTATTTTCTATCATGTCCCCTATTTTAAGATCAATGGTGCATTACAAGTTAGCTCTCGCAGACTCCGTATAATGACTCACGACGTACGATAAATAATCTGTTACAGAAATGAACCCACCTGTTCCTTTGTCATTTCTTCAGTTGATATGCCATCAATTACAACTGGCGTCTTTGCAGTCTTCTTTTTACCCTTCTTTCCTGCTTTCTTTCCGCCTTTTGCTTTTGGTGGCTGTAGCAAAATAGCAAACAACATTCAGCCCATTTGATGGAATACCAGAAAACTTTATAACTTAAGTCAAAAATATGACAATAAACAAAAACATAAAATGTCAAATGCTTTACAGTATAAGACGACCCTGAGAGCAATTAAATAACAGAGCAACTAATGTGTAAAGTGTCAACCCACAACCATGCTAACACATGATTATTCAATAAAATCATTCGGTGTCACGAAACACCGCACCGGCCCCAAAATATAGGTCTATTCGGTACAAAAAAGATTGAATCAACGTGTTCAGTCAGTTAACGCCTGTGATGCAAGCACTAGCAGCATAGTCAGCAATGGCGCTTCGAAGGCATGATAGTCCTGTCAGCCGCCGATCGCTTTCGCTGGTGCGGTTTGCGGCCGCAGCTCGGAGCACTGTTGACTGTCAGTGTGCCATCGGTCGATTCAGCTCATGCTGCATTCTATAGCGATCGTGAACTCGTGTTTACCAAGAGCGTGAACTGGTGTTCACCATCGTGAACTGTAGGTGCTTGCTCGGTGCTCCAGTTTCCCACTCGTGCTTTCGACTGGGTGACGTGTTTGGGACAAAATCGACCTCGTGATTACGGTAAACACGA
>Ga0209679_1000762_pt1 | contig 12390 bp, 5 predicted proteins | sample WorMetHEROISLAND_4_FD_187408 | JGI IMG/M metagenome (GOLD analysis project Ga0209679, IMG submission 187408) | Marine gutless worms symbiont microbial communities from Max Planck institute for Marine Microbiology, Germany - Olavius sp. 2 HERON... ...
CCTACAGCAGCTCGCCAGTATGCTGGTAAACAAAGGAATGATCGGACCAGTCAGATTGCAGCCATTGAACGGAAGGCGTGTCGATTACGAAACCGGGGGTCGAGTTGTTCTTTTTCAACATTTAACCAGTTAGAAAATAGCTAACCGGGTAAAACTAACCGGTTACAATAAGAAAACGCCCACTGTAAATCACAGTGATCTAAATTCAAAGTGAGTTTGGAGGCATTTTACAGTGTCTTATTTTTTACTGAAAATGTCAAGTTTACAAAAAATGCAAATAAAGTTGGTGCATGTAGTGTAGTGTGTCACAAATGAAGAAGTGTTTTCCTGATAGATTAAGATGTAAATAGAGTGATGTAATGTTCGTATTTCTTCTCGTAATTAAGATGTCTGTAGTGTTGGATTTTCATCATCTGCACTGTTGACTCTGTATACAGTGTTACTTAGATTTCTAAAAAGTGTGTTATTAGCAAACATTTTGCACATTGTGAATTGTCTGTTCATCTAAATATTATGCAGCTTGGTTGCTTATTGACTTATGTTCATATGAACTAATTCGTGTGTGTTGGCAAGGCATTTGTTGTACAAGTTGGCACATTTTTGCATATAAATAATGTCTCGTTTTGCAGTTTTGTGACATTTTGTACTGATGTGGTATGTTATACAACCAAAAGCAGCAAAGAGATGATGTAATAATATCGCTTCCTTGTTACGTGTGCTTGCAAGTTATACATATGCAATACAGTTCACTGCTATCATTGAACTGCTATCATTATTTAAGTGATATTATATATAACTGTATGTGGATAGCTGTAATCACTAGCGGCGATGCTGTTGTTATAGTTAAGACAATAAATCAAGCAACTATTGTGTTCCATGCATTTATACTTTCTTCGTTGTCTCCATGTCAGCCCTTGGCCAAATATTTATTTGGTCATACTGTTCAGGCAATTGGCATTCTATTGTTTCAATTACAGATACATTAACTACTAGAGCTGTCGTATTAACGCGTTAATTAACGCGTTAAAGAATCGCAATTAAAAAAATTAATGCCGTTAAAAAAATTAACGCACATATGTAAATTCTATGAAGCAGGAGTTCCAATATGCAATTAAACTGCGGTTATTTGACGATCGAACAATATTCAATTAATTATTAACAACAAATGTCGGTTAATTTGTCAGTTTTGCATCATTGTTTGACTGCATGTTCGACAGTGGTCGCATCTTGTAGATGAGTCGGGAACAGCAAGACGTGCAGTCGTTCACTGACGGCAACCTACAACATAAACTGGACCTGTTGAATTGACGCGTTAATTAACGCGTTAAAGCGCGATTAAAATAATCAATCGCGCGATTAACGCGATTAAAAAAATTAATCGTTCGAGAGCTCTATTAACTACATGACACAGAGGAGTTAACATTAGTAAATCATTAGCTTTGAAACTGTAGCATGCGGAAATGATAAAACTCGCTACCACGAATGAAGCAAGAGAGCTGCACAAATTGTTATCCACCAAGTGAGTTGAAAAATAAGTGGCAGCTCACTGTCATTCACAATTGTTCTTCAAAGACGGGAACAATGCGTTATCATTTCAATAGCAAACAACTTGTATGCAAGCACAGAGCGGACAGATAAACATTCAGAAATATTATCAGTAAGCAGATAGCACTGAATCGGCATCAACCTAAGCATTACACGTACATGTATCACACGTGGTATTTACAGCACTAATAATGACATCGTTGCTACATTTGTATAATTAGCACAGTCACAGTTTCATCATTTGGGTCACATTAACGTACATCACACACACTCTATATACTGAAGAGTTAGGAAATCATTTAGAGAATCCACTTCTTAGATTATACCATACAGTATCTTTTAGAAGACTTGACCTCATTGGTGGACAGTTATTAGCATTCTTTAATATGGCATTGCACAATACTTTTAGCTTCATGCTCTTAATGCTCTTAATAAGGATAAATCTAACGCAGTGGGAAATACCACAGTCAGTGTATCAGTCTACACACAAGCATACATGTCATACACACGTGCACAAAACGCTAACAAAACTGGACACCTATGTAACCCATACTGCTAGCATATTATAATCAACCCACACCAATAATCAGCCTCTAGCAAGTCTTTTCTGAACCAGTGCCTGTTATTAAATTTATTTACCAAATTAAATTTTATATCAAAACACTACTAACAGTTGAATGTCAATTTTATACCATCATTGGTTCAAAAATGGAGCTTGGCACAATGAACTGCTCAGAACAACCAGTACAATGAGTTGTGTCACTAAGACAATTATAACAGTGCTAATGATAAGGACAAAAAAGGAAGTTAGACAGCAACTTGCAGAAAAAACAGAAAAAATATCGATATTTGTGCTGCAAATGTAAACTGAAATCCTGAAAAGGCTCGTGACTGTTAGCACGGGAAAACATTTTTAGATGGAGAAAACATTTTTAGATGGTTACAAAAAGAAAACCAAAAAAGAAAGCCGTGCTGTCAAAAGGAAACCGCGCAATGCCGCAGCTGTTCTTTTCGGTTTAACATTCGCCGACAACATTAACTACAAGTTTAAGAGTAACCAAGTTAAGAGTAGCCAAACTTTGAAAGCTAGGCTTCACAGCTCCAAACATATCGGTGCAAAACAGAACTTAACGTAAAATGGCCATTCAAAGTCATTCAAGATCACGTGTTTTGGAGTCAGTGGAAAGGCGATAAGGTACAAAGTACTACTAAATACTAATGTTGGCCTTATTTGTTAAGGTTCCGACGACGTAGCATCTACGAAAGATCCACAGTTTTTCTGAGTATTTCAAATATTCTGCAGATCATGGTCCACTTCCGCAGTCTGCACATCTCTGCTGGTCACGTGTGTAAAAACTCTACAGTAAGTATATAAAAATAATTTAATTAATAAGGGCTGTTCGTAATGGTGAAAATTTTACGTTAAAAAGGCCACTCAAGGTCATTCAAGGTTTTGGGGTTTATGGAAAGGTGACAAGGGATTAAATAATACAATATAATAATGTTGGCTTTATTTTTTAAGGTGCCGACAAAGATGTAGAGTCCAAAAGCCCTAAAAATCGACGTTTTCAATTACCCCACTGTCGTTTGAGCACCCCTCTCCAGGGAATCCCTGCGGATATCCACACAGACCTTATATTGCCAGAAAGTAGAGTCATTGGGCTACACCTTCGTTGCTGATATGGGCCTATCTTCATTCAATTTTCATGACGGGCTCCGAAAGATGCATGTGTTTTGAAACAGAGTACCTTCGAGATCATTCAAGGTTGTTGATTTTGGCACCAATCGAAAGCACGTATGCGATTTCCTATTGGTCATCAATAGTAACCTTGGTCCCATCTTGCCCGTTTCAGAGATATTGCAGTTTTTCAGCTGAGAAGAGCGACCCCAATCTTTTCTACCCGAATTTTGGGGTGTTCCCCTTGTACTAGATTGCCGATGTTGTGGGTCCGAGCAGCGAAGACCCTAAGCTAATTATTCGTGTAATTAGTTTTGAACGAACCCAACATGGACGCCCCCGGTACATCAACGTCACATAAGGATGGACAGATGGACGACTTACGATAGCAATACTGCGACTGCGCTTTGCACTACATGCATGTGCGGTGAAAAGAACATAACATGGGCAAATACAGCATATGAAAATACGGTCTGAATATGAACTAATTAAGTACAACATCAGTAAGGATGTACTGGGTTTCAATTTTCAAAAGCCGACCAGAGGCAGATTTGGCCAGACTTGCATCATCAAATCCGGCCGGAGTTCCGCCAGATTTGGAAAAAATTACCGCATGTACACGGTCAACGATTTTCTACAACCTAAGTCAAATAACATAACATTAACTTAAATGTATACATTAAATGTTTATTACAGAATACTGTTTAAAGTGGCCACTCTAATGCACGACGTCTTTCACCACTGCCGTCCAGCATACCTTTGGAACATCGTTACATTTACTGAGCCCGACTCCGCCAGGAGCTGGCTCTGATCATCCACCACTAGGTCTGCTATCACAGTCAGGACGAGGACAAAGCTTGGAGGACGTGCATTTTCTGTCTCTGGGCCGACCATGTGGAACAGTCTACGGTACCATCTGAACTCAGACTCGTCGACTGCTGATATACATTTCGCCGACAGCCAAGTCGCATCTGTTCCAACTAGTCCTTTACGAACTGTTTTAATGCACCATTGTTCTTATCTCATATATGTAAATGGCGCACTACAAATCCTCATTATTATTATTATTGTTATTGTTATTATTATTATTGTTATTGTTATTATTAACAACAAAGTATAAATAAACCCTTTTAATTATGTAATGCCACTGATAATGTTTGTTCAGGCCACTATAATTGGCAGTATGTGCAGCAAACCGTCAGATCATTCAAATGATGACAAGCAAGACTAGTTTCGTTACTTTTAGCTGTAAATAATCCATGTGCAATGATTTTGTTGAAATCTGCCAAATCTGGCCAAAATTTTTGCCGGAGCCAGATTTGCCAAAAACAGCTGGATGCTGGACCTGCCAGAGCCGTGCCAGTACATCCCTAAACGTCAGGTATAGCGACAATACAATATACACAAACTGCAGACAACTACACCGCTAAGTGAAACTGAATTTAACACCTTCAGTGGCAATGCCGTTTATCCCCGGGCGAGTACAAGCTGTAGTGACTTACAGGCCCAGTACACTACATTCCCAAAGCCAATATCTGATGCCACCTTTTACTGAATGACCCCAACTATAAATTATACCTAAGTGTGACGTCACAAATGACGTAAGTGGTGGCGTGCCTAGGGTGCCACTGTACACAGTGGTGACTGTGATAATGCAGTATTATTATGACAGACAAAACGCCACTTTGTGGGCTGTTGCGTTGTGAGTATTAGAATATGTAGCCCATATGCAAAGTATGCAGTGGCCAAGTAACCACCCAGCAGGTCAGGCTTCACTCATTTCACCGGCCCCGCCTCCAGGGATGTAACCAGGATTTTGACTGGGTTTAGACCTAAGGCCTTGTAGTCAATCAAGTGAATGTAGTGAACTAGAATGTTTTGCCTATTTCTGTGTCCTATTACATTGATATGATTTTCTCTCAAGAAAATTTGGTGTGCACGACCCTTGACTACGTCAGTGCTGTCTCCAGCTCTGCTCTATGTGTTTAGTCTCTCCAGTGTCAGCACCATGCGGTTGTAACAGCAAAACTGGGTCAAAGTGACTCACTAATGAGTAATGGCCCAGTCTGTTTGTTGTCCATGCGTCCACAGCTAAAAGACAAATACTACGGAGCTACTTTTACAGGCACTTTAGCAGGCTACTTTGGCTTTTGTTACAGGCTCCTGGGTCACACAACCCCACCCCTAAAATTAGCATGCTGCAGCCTTTGGCCTAGTTTGCCTGCTGTTTTGTCCGCCTATAAACGTATGTTATCTTTGTGAAGCTGGTCAGTTCTTCAATAATTTCAATAAAAATAACATTCTACTATTTTTACAGTAAAATGGCGTGGCCCAGGGGTGATTTTTGGTCCAGTGCTGAATGCGTTAACCATGTTTAAATATCACTTTGACGCATATCAAAACCAACAACACATGACTCTGGAGTATGGTTCCTGAGCACCATACTACAGATCAGGAAATTTAGATAGCCTAAGGGCAACAGGAAAACTGATAGAAGTATCTGACAAGAAAACGTAGGTAGATTCGATGGATCTATGATGAGACGATATGATTACAAAGGTAACACATAACTGCAGGAAAAAAACTGAAAACGGTTGTGTCTGCTGTTTTCTGTCTGCAAGAGATGCTACTACTGGAACCGTAACAACGGACACAACTTTGAACACAGAGAAGGTCACAGGTTGTCAATGCCACATGCCACAATATACACAAGGAGATGTATTATACATTATAGTGCCACCTTATGTAAACCCACAGCAAGAAATTTCGACATAACAGCACTGTGCAATTTGTCGCAAAATAAAATTACAATACGCAATCCGTATATTACATTACAGTGTCACTTACATTATGGTTTTATATGTACTCAAACCACATTTAGACTGCATGGAAGTGGACCAGCAGTCATCATACAGTGATCAGACATTCACAATTGACAACAGTTGTTCACCCTGCTTATTTGCAACAGCTAGTTGATGCTGGAGCACTATCCCGACTAAGGTCGACCCCCTGTGCACGCGGCGCAGTCGACGCTCCAGTCTCATTCTTCGGTAATTTCTTTGCTGGACACAAATGTGCACTGATTATGCTAAACATACACAGTGCCTATAGCTGAATGTCACACAACATAGAGCTACAAACTTTAACAACAAACTGACCAACTCTCTCAGCTTTTGTTTAACAAACACATTTTCTGCAGACGTGCCAGGTGATGCAACATGACTGACACATTTTGGACACTGCTGCAACAGGACTTTTCTTATAGGCCAGATTCCATTCAGGACACCCATCAAACAGCATCAAATCACAAAAAGGCAAATAATCGACTAAAGTTTCAAAGTCTTGAGCGATTTTTTAATCCATCCGAAATAAAGTTCCTACATTTGTCTCTCACATTAATGTTACTGACAACTGTCTTTTATCTTTCAGTTTTTAAATGCAATTCTAGTTATCTACAATAAATTTGTACTAAATGCAGCTAAACAACTGAACAGCAGTGTTGCAGTTTCTCAAACACCAAATACTGTACAGAAATATTATGTCAAACACACTCATCAACTAAGAAAACATGACTTGGTAATCTAAGGATTGATTCATATAACACTGCATATATATCCACATAATATTATACTGCATAATTATAAACAATAAATAAATACAGCAATTAGTATAACATAAACAACGAAAATCAGCTCTTTTTACCACGCGATGCACGTAGTGCAAAGCGCGGTATTGCTATCGTAAGTCGTCCGTCCGTCCGTCTGTCCGTCTGTCTGTAACGTTAACATACCGTGGGCATATAGGTTGGACAAGTTCTAAGTTAATTACACGCATAATTAGCTTAGGGTCTTCTAATCTAGTCCAAAGGGAACACCCCTAAAATTCGGGTGGAATAGGGGTGGGGTGCTGTTTTCAGCAGAAAACCTGCAATATCTCTGAAACGAGGCAAGATAGGACCAAGGTTACTATTGATAACGAACAGGAAGTGGCATACGTGCTTTCGATTGGTGCCAAAATCAACGACCTTGGATGACCTTGAAGGGCCATTACGCTCTCTGTTTCAAAACACGTGCGTCTTTCGGAGCCCACCACGAAAATTTGAATGAAGATAGACTACACAATGAGTGACGACGATGTAGCCCAATGACTCTAGATTATGACATTATAAGGTTTATGCGGATATTCGCAGGGGTTCTCTGGAGAGGGGGCTTCATACAACAGTGGGGTAATCGAAAACGTGTTTTTCTCGGGGTTTCGGACGCTACGTATTCGGCACCTTAGGAAATGAGGCCAGTATTATTATATAGTATTATTCAGTCCCTTGTCGCCTTTCTACTGACCCCAAAATACGTGACCTTGAATGACTGTGAATGGCTTGTATGGCCATTTTACGTTATATGTTCACTATACTACGAACTGCCACTGGCTCATTATTTGTTGCTTATTTAGTGCCGTTTGTTTATTACACGTGATGTGAGGAGCGGTGAAGTGCGGGAAGCGGAGTATAGCAAACAGTCATCAGCAGAGCGGCAGCATATTTGGAATCCGCGGAAAATCTGCAGATCTTGCGTGGGCGCTATATCGTTGGAACGCCAACATTATTATATAGTATTACTTATTGCTTTATCGCCTTTCCACCGACTCCAAAACACGTGACTTTGAATGACCTTGAATCGCCATTTTGCGTTAAATTCTGTTTTGTGCCGGTATGTTTGGAGCTGTGAAGCCTGACTTTCGAAGCTTGGCTACTCTTAAGCTTGTAATGAATGTTGTCGGTGAACTTTAAACCGAAAAGAACAGCTGCGGCATCGCGCGGTTTGCTTGCGACAGCACGGCTTTCTTGTACTTACAGGCTAAGCAACCTAGCTGTTAAATAACATATACGATTAATGTCCTTCATTGGTCACTTAATCTTCTTATGAACGTTATTAAATTCTTGACCCAATTAGTCAGTTTAAGCTGTTAGCTAAACAATTCAACAAGCCTGTAAAACTATCGCTCTAACAATTCCTTACAAATAAAAAATATGGTAGAAAATTTTGCCAAACATCCAAAAACATTCAGTTGTATCGTGATCGGAAAAGGAATAACAGCATATACTTTAAATGCCACAAACTTAAGTACATCTGATTATCTGAAGATTACCCTGAAAGAAAAGAATGCAAGCTACTGTACAGCATTGCTGTCATATATATCAGGCAAGATCTACTATTCGTCAAGATGTAAGTTATCATCAGGTAGTTAATTCTGAAGTATGTGTACCAATTGCCAGAAAAGTTTCATTGACATTCAATGCAGTTTTTGCAGACGTTTCCATAAACAGTAAGCCATTTTCATCAGCATACGCCTGAGCCTCCTGAAAAAAACCATAATCAAACTATGTGTGGACTAACTTCCTCACTCTCTGGTGTCCTCTGAGCACTAGAAATATTACACTAACTCAAACACTCTATTTCAGTTGTAATACAATACTTCCAATGCTCAACAACACCAGAAAGTGAAGAATACATAACATATCTTAGTGTTTTCAGTCACTAAACGGTGGCAGAAAAAGACGTAATGTGACAGCATCAGAATGCACAAGTATTTCACAGGAAACAGAGAAAGATAAACACCTGGTACCAGTAACAAAAAAATCACAGCTTACCTCAAACTCCACAGCTCGTTTACTGGACAAGTCTGCCTTGTTCCCTGCTAGTGCTATAACTATATTTGTGTTTGCAAGCCTCTGTAACTCCTTTACCCAAGATTTAGCACGAACGAATGAATCCTAGTTCCATCACACACAGGAAACTTATCAATAATAAGCCAACACAACACTGTAGAAATTCACATTACAAAATTTCTAGATTTAAAAGACAACTCTGTCTCTCATCTATAACACCAAATTTTACCTAACTTATTATTATTATAACTCTTTTACATTACGTATATTACCAATGTAAGGAAAGCAAAATAATTAAAAGTAATAACGGTCAAAGAGCTGCTACTACTACTACTTTCAATTTTGGTTTAAATGGCCAATTTTTCTACAGTTACCCCAGGTCATGACATCCCCAAAGTGTAATTTTAGGAATTGTTGGAGAGGAACTTTTACAGGCCTAATGCTCTTCCTGCCACCCAAACAACAGCACAAATTAATGTAATTCTGCTTAGAGCAATTAAATTAAATCTTGCTGAAACCCACCTAAAGAATTTATCATTACATGCACTCGGTATTTGTTGAACTGGCCTACTTTTCCAGAATTACTGGTACTTGGGGTTAGGTTACTCCAGGTTAGGCCGGTTCCCAACAGTAAACTTTTGGGAACTGTTGTAACAACACTTTTGAAGGCCAGATGCCCTTCCTGTTGTCCAACCAACAGCTTTAAAGCACTGAAGGATAACAGTATTCCTGACTGTGGCAGCATGCTCGTAGAATGCTGCCATGATGGGCCATAAACACTACGATCAATTTATCATTTCATTATATCATAATGAGGCAACACTCATAGCTCAGTAGTTAAGGTCAGGGATTCTCTCTCAGTGCCTCAAGTTTGATTCTGTGGCACTGAATGGCCTATACTGTGCTGATGTGCAATTAAACAACTACTCACTCAAGTTTGTTTCTCAGAGACCTATAACAATTATTAGTGGCATCGAGAATAGCATTTTGGCAAAAAAACCAATGCTAAGAAGTTCAAGATCGATATTTGATGGCCCGAACGTGTCCAGTTGTGTGGTGGGAGTGCACAAAAATATTGACTTTAGGTCATAACATCACTGATGCATATCTGGGTCAATATCTGCTGCAATATTTCATACTGCCATACAGATAAAGCTAATCACAAACAGAGCACTTTACACGTCACTTGCTGAACGACTTAAATCGATGCCAATACCTGACTGGTTATGTCATAAACAATAATGGCAGCTTGCGCTCCTCGGTAATACATTGGTGCAAGGCTGTGGTATCGTTCTTGACCGGCCGTGTCCCAAATCTCAAACTTGATTGTGTTGTCATCGATGCAAATAGTCTGGGTAAGGAACGCAGCTGTTCAGTGAAACACAGCAGGCAAATTATCATTAGCACTTTGTCAAATGCAGCACGACAAATAAGCCACAAGCTTCACTGCTAATTTTTTATATTCCTCTCGCACATCTTCTCCCACACACAACTATATTACATTTCTTTATGCAGCAAGTATTCACAAAGTTGGACTATGGATGTATAGTTTGACTTCATTTTTGACTTAAGTAGGTAAATTGTATGCCTATATAATACGTGTAAACTAAGCAACAATCACTACAAATGTTTCTATCACTAACCTGATGCCATTAACTGAAAACACAACAAAGCTGTCAAACCACAAGTACCTCCAATGGTGCTCTCCTGATATTCATGAAACTGTCCTTTGACAAAACGAAGTACAAGGCTGGACTTTCCAACAGCAGACTCTCCAAGTAATACAACCTTGAACTGGCACACTCGACCCTGCACCGTTCCATTAGGACGCACTTGGGCAGCCATGCTGCATACACTATGCTGCATACACTTGACTGACGTCTATGGCCTCTACCAAAATCAAACAAAATTAAAAAGCTATATATATTAACAAAGCACATCATTACTGACACAGCAGAGCCACCATAACAACTGGGCAGTTCTCAAGCAGAGGACCTATGACCAACAAAAGCAGACTAACTAAAGTCAAGACATTCCATCAGGCAACAATGAGAAACAACTCGACATCACAGACAACAATACAAATTATCAGAATAATATCAAATTCCAGTTTTACTTCCATTTTTTCAGTTTAGATTTCTAAGCATATTACAGTTTACTCTTTTATACATTTTTCGACTGCTCATGCTCTATTCATCCTGAACTGCAAATGTTAGGTAATGGTATGCTGCAACACATGCAAACTATAAAATTAAATCTAGACATATAAGACATTAACATGCCTAAGACTAAATGCAAGGAAACTAGCAACAGGTCTCTTTCATGATATGTACACATCAAAGCTGATTTGTAATCATAGTTCATCAGTTGTTAAAAATGGTTATGCATAGGCTGGTAGTACGAGCACCAGAAGGTGTGGCTTGCACAAGCTCCACGCCCATCGCTGTCTTGCAGCTTTGGCCGCAACAGCAGTGTTGCATAAAGCTGCTGTTCCAATTAAATGAAAATGCTTCATCCCACCAATACTTACAGAATTCATGACTCAACACACAACTCTTCTAGATACAGACACTAACAATGCACATCATGAGGCATTCACAGTACTCTGACAGAACCTGTTAATAGCAACTTGAATATCGATGTTGGAATTACCACCAGAACTAAAGGCACTTCAACAGCACTCAAGTAATCAAATGTCTGTAAATAGTAACTGTACTTGTCTGCTTTAACCCATCTCCACTTGTAACAACATATAAATACCATGCTAAATTTTATAAGTGTCGATCACGTCTCCTCTGTAGTGACGACATTTATGTGTAGGAATACCAAGGACTGAGTCTTTCAGGGTAAGCAAGACCTTTGCTAGATGTTACAAGTTTGGTTGCTCTTTTTTGTCGGTATGACTAAATACCCGTGTCGACCGCATCGACCGCATAATTACCGCGTCGACCGTGGCACAATGATTATGACGTGCTAATCACAGCTCCAAACGACTGCGTCGACCGCATACTTGCCGCGTCGGCGCTGCGTTGTACGTCTCCAGCAGTTCTCGAACGTGCTGTGCTGTCGCTGGGGACTGATCGTTCTTCAGCTTGCGTATAGCAGCACCGACCAGTCGTACGTTCCACTGTCGCGACGGCTGAGACAACGCGGACATTCGAACAGGACGTCGGTGCCGACTGTTCGAACTCCTGCGTCGCTCGCTACTTGTCGATAATTAGTCGCGTGGCGCAGAGCAGTGCAGTGCCGTTTCGCGAGCGGTCCCGCGTACGCACCGGTAATTATGCGGTCGATGCAGTCGACACGGTATTTAGTCAGGCCTTATCCAGGAATAGCCCCCGGGGGCTAATGCTGGAGGTTATATATAGGCGCCAAGACTACGATCTATACATGAGACGACCGTATAGACAATAATAATAATCGAACTGAACTGGGTTTTTACTGAATAAGCTGCAATACTAGATGAAATTGGACAGGAATTAGAATGACCAGCCCCCGGCGG
>Ga0209679_1000763_pt1 | contig 12389 bp, 5 predicted proteins | sample WorMetHEROISLAND_4_FD_187408 | JGI IMG/M metagenome (GOLD analysis project Ga0209679, IMG submission 187408) | Marine gutless worms symbiont microbial communities from Max Planck institute for Marine Microbiology, Germany - Olavius sp. 2 HERON... ...
CTACGAAACCGGGGGTCGAGTCGTTCTTTTTCAACATTTAACCGGTTAGAAAATAGCTAACCGGGTAAAACTAACCGGTTAGAATAAAAAAACAGACCCTATGTTAGCCTAACCGTACTAGATACAGCTGTGATCTAACGGGATCATAGGTGTACTGTCAAACTGCTAAAATCATGGCGGACATCCAAAAATGCAAAATCAGAAGTATTGACCTCACATTCCACGCACACATACGGGTATTCACCTACGTCGACAAAATACTCCGCTAAATCAAAGCGACAAGGCTGCTAATAATCAAAAAATTACAATTATTCCACAAATTCCACCTCAAAATAACGTCAACATTCGACATTCTATTTATAGACTATCGGGAACCGCATTGATTGGAGCTGAGAGGGATCATTAATTTTAGGTAATGTGATATTCGAAAGACTGGTGCTATTCTCACGACGGTCATGCGTTACTACGCATATAGGCTATTCTCACGACGGTCGTGCGGTGCAACGCCTGTAGGCTGTTCTCACGACGGTCGTGTAGGACATATTTCTAGGCTATTCTCACGAGCAACTGATCAGATTTGAGACCATGTTCTGACGGATTAGGGCCTAATTTTTTAAGAGATTGTTGATAATTCTTTGAAATGACAATGTGACTCTGTAACGTATAGGACATGACTGTGCTAAGTAAATGCTTCAGGACAGTTGCTAATGTGTTGCTCATTCTTTTTATACTGATATGGACTAAGTGTGTAGACGTTAACACTATTACCAGCATCATTATTAGTGTAGCCGTTGCCAATCACTTTCACGTGATGTTAAAATCAGCTGTTCTAACTCTGCAGTTCTGAAAGGCACTTGAACACTTTTTGGAACTTTTGCTGTGCTGTGCATGTCTTTTGTGTGTTGTACTCGTATGTTTTATGCACTGTTTGTACATAATAAATGACTCGATGCATGCATTAAACTTTGTTCGACATTGCATAGTATAGATCTTCGCAGCATTGTCCAAGTAAACTGTTTTATTTCTGCTGTAACTTTTAACTGCAAATACACCAAGCAGTAATATAAAAGGAACAACATTATAGTGCACAATTGAGCGTGAAGGCACATCCTACTAACTGTTCCGACAGCATCAGAAATCGTACAATAATACAGTGACATTTAACGGTCAAGAAGTAGATAAACACAAACTGATAAAAATGACTAATAACATAACTGACTAATGACATAACTATTCCGACAGCACCAGGAATCGTAAAATAGTAGTGACAAAAAATCCAAACGGAACTAGGTTTTTCCGACAGCACCAGAAATCATACATTAACACAGTGACATGTACAGGTCAAGAAATAGATAAACACACACACAAACCGATAAAAATGACTAATAACATAACTGCAAATACACCAAGCAGTAATATAAAAAGAACAACATTATAGTGCACAATTGAGCTTGAAGACACATCCTACTAACTGTTCCGACAGCATCAGAAAACGTACAATAATAAACTGACATTAACCGGTCAAGAACTAGATAAGCACAGAACGATAAAAATGACTAATAACAGAATAACATCCAACCCTAGTTACTCACATCGTGCACAAACATACTCATCGTCATAGTTGCACGGCATCGCTGCTATACAACACTCGTGATACCAAAACTGGCACTTATCACATTGGATCCAGTTTACCATGTTCACTCCTTTGGCCTTCTTTCGGGGCTCCTTCAGTCCACACTCTGCACAACGGTCGTCTGTAGAGGCATAAGCAGACTGTGTTGTTGTCTTTGTATGCGCCAATCTCGGTTTGTACATGGTGACAGATTTGGATGGTCTTTTCCGCTGTGACTGTGACAACCCATATTTCACATTCAAAGATTTGTCTGTGCCTTTCGATCGACCTCTGCACCACCTAGCCACTGGAACCGTAACGTTCCTCAGGGAGTTTGGTGACACTGTCCTGAAAGTTACATCAGAAGATGGCGTAATAGTGTCATGTCCTGCGGCAGTGGACAGCTCAACGGTAGTCATATGTACCGGTGCACTAGCATGCACGTCTGCAACTGTGATGGTTGATTTGCGTGTCAACTGATCTGAAAGGCATTCACCAGTGCAGTTTGTGACGGACATGTTTTCTGGCACCTCTGCTGGCACTGCTACCTGAACCAGGTTAGTAAATAAGGTCAAGTGTCAGGCAATCACAAAGTAATACTGTAATAGGTTTGAAACGTAACTGGTTGTGCAAGCATTCTGTGTAATAGCTACTATCTACAAACACACGTAATGTAAAAATTAAAATATGCAAACACGCGTAAAGCATGCACGGAACAACTTACATTAAGTCAAACTGTTAAATTTACTGTTTTCATGCTTATGAGCTAAATCACGTAGCACCACAGATACTTACACTTACAGTTCACACGAAAACCTGAAGCCAACAGTAGTACACACTTCAAGGCACAATACAAACAAGTGTCAACTTACAGAAATACTGCATTTTTGTCAAGTGTGAAACTAAGTGCCACTAAGTATGTACGAACACATCTGTCACAAGTGAATGCTGCCTGATTGACAGGTGGGCAGTGAAGGCAGCATGTGTGGTACCAGAAGTTGCAGATGTCCCGTTGAATCCAGTCAACTACTGGGTTCCGGGATATACTGCATGGCAGATCCTGCATTCCACATTCCAATTCCACACAATTGTTGCTTCAGTCGGCGAGGTGAAGCTGGTCACCATCTGGTTTGCACCTCCTATCTTCCATCGCCTTAACCTTCGCTCGCAATGTACGCTGCCGTGTATGTGCCGGCCCACCCCTCTGCATTACGTGTTTTGGCAGCTGAAAGGACAGTGCGTCACCACTGTCAGTTTCAGGCTGACATGACGGAACAGCAGTGGGCGCAGTTTGATTCATTCGTTGACGTTTGCGCCTGGTGCCGTCTGCAGAACTACTGTGGGCGATGACGAGATTTGGCAGTTGCTGATCCCTGCCGCCGGTGTACATATCTTGCGATCCTTGATCAAGCTCGACATCGGGCTCTACATCTGGCTCGACATCGGGCTGTATGTTTTATGACCAGAATTGTGGTCAGAAGTGTGCCCTGTCGCTTTGTGATGAGCAGCGACCTTCACTTCTGGTTTGTGGCGAACAGCGACCATATGCTCAGTGTGGTTTGTGGAAATGGCACGCCAAAGAATCAGGTGAATAAAGACGAACGATCACCTTTACGTCTGGTCGAAGTTTTCCTTGAAGGTGACCCTGAAAAGAGCCTGTTATTGTCCCGTGCATTGGGACTGTGTGATTTCCCCCAATAAAGAATGGAGAGTGGAAAATGGAAATGGATGTGGAAATTTAATAGAATGAGCAGAAAGTCTCCTTTCTTTTTCTGCTGCAGAAAATGCTTTCCCATGGTACAGTTTTGCAGCTTATATAGGTTTAGCAGGTGAGAGCGCACAGACTCAGTAGAGGAATGCTGAGAAAACGACATGCACGAACGCACATCCCGTGCTGCCGTGACACCTGACACACACATCGGCTGTCTTTGTTGAGATTTTCTTCTGTGTCGAATGTATGACCTCCTTCATGTTTCTAAGTAAGTTATAATGAAATGACTGTATTGTATTTTGTCCCACTGCTAGAGCGGGACAGATTATGAAATCACTTGCATCTTTTTGTCTGTCTGTCTGACAGATGCCAAGTTGTATGCTATGGAACCATAGTCTATGACTCAGCGAATTAAACTTCTAGTAGAACGAATTAAACTTCTATAGATAGTAAGTAAAAATTTAACTTAAAATTTTTTTAACGCATTAATTTGACACCTCTGTAAACAATATCAACAATGGCCAATGCAGTTTAACTTCTTCAGTAAAAGTTCTGGTAATCTGGTATTTTAATGTACTTTAGTCTGTTCTGTTACAGGACAAAAACAAATGTGCCACGACTTCGCATGTGGACATCGGGAATACACGTTACGATCACAAATTATCAAGATATTTTAAATTTTGCAACAAACATCGACGATGTCACACTTGCACCACGCTACGATTCACGTTATACACTGTTAGTTACAAAGTCACACAGCATTCATAACACAAGTTAACATAGTGTAACAGTAGAAGTTTGGACACACCGCAAACCTAAAATTAACTTAATAAGAAAAAATCACAACACAGTGCACAAGCGTAAACTGGCAAATGCCACACCTTGGGACATGAATAAGCTGAAAGACTAGATGCAAATCATCTATAGTGGACTGCCACGCTCCACGTATCGAGACGCCAGCTCTCCTCCCTTGACACACTATGCATTAACGCAACCCCCCAATGTTGAACCCTTCCCACGTCAAACTTAATCAAGTGGGGTACACCCACCCTTATTCCCAATTTCCCAACACGGATGAACCTTCTCTTAAAATCTTAACTGTAGTCTATCATTGCTTAAATACTTCTCCCGGTGAAGTCTTAAGAATTCCCTCCCCCCGAAAGGTTATATGCTTTGAATGTAATCCTCAATGGACGTAGACGCCCCTGGCTTGGGCCTAAAATGGTACAGTCCTTGACCAGCTTCACCTCGCTGACTTGCCCTGCAACAGAAGACAGTTTACAGCTAAATTCTATCGGCCGTCTTGCAATGTCAAAGTTGACACCTTTGACAAACATAATCAGATCAGCGTTAATGCGCCCCTTCTTACTAGCCGCACTGTTACCTAGAGGCGAGCTAGACTTATTAGAACCTCCGCGAGACCTCTTGCAGGTCTGCCATTCCGATACCGATACCTCACCTTCTGCCATACCTGTAGTGGCACTTGCAATACCTGGAGTACCGCTGTCTTCTTCGAGCTGCTTGTTCAACTCGCGGACGGTTGAACCTCCATCCGATGACGTGTCCACTGATCCGTCGGACGTGGTGGACGTCTCAGCTGAACTGACCGAAGCCGCCTCGGTAGCCATGGCTTCGGTCGTCTTCTCCACTCCTGTGCCCATCGCGCTCTCGGCGAGCTTCTGGAAGTCGTCCGGAGACGACTCCGTCAGCTCCAGCAGTGCCTTCACTCAGCTGTGCAGCTGAAAGTGCAACCACAACCGCGTCGCTAGTGCAAGCATCAGGAACCAAAAGATGGCCCTGAAAAGGGCCTTTTGTCCCGTCCGCCGGGACTGCATGTTTTCACCATGTCGCTAGACAGTGACGAAAACAGAAAGTGGAATGAAGAATGCCTTGTGTACAATGCCGAATCACGTGAACTCCAAATCACAATCTCTACCTTCCACAGTAAATAATGAGTAATCTGCTTGAGATAGCCTGTCAGTGATGAGCTGGGCTTCTTGATGCAGTCGTCGGTTGGCTCGGCTGCTGTCACTCGCTCCTGTCATGCTTGTTCGGTCGGCGGAGCTCGCTCGGTCGGTGTTGTCTGGAACCGCTCCCTTCTTGCTGGTGTGGTACTGGAACCAGAAGAGGGTCTCGACGTCGATGGCAGCGGAGTCGAAGTGTGCGCCGGACGTCCAACAGTGACCTCACATGGACGCTACAACACACCAGACTTAACCTTTAACACTGCATCACGATAAGATACCTTATCAACAACAGATACCTTGAGTGCCTTACTGACTTCCTGGTACTTGCTGCAGCCTTTAAAAGCAGCTGAGTGCTGACCTTTACAGTTGACACAGACTGCCTGTGCCAAATCATCCTTAACTGGGCACTCCTCTACGCTATGTCCCTTACCACACCTTACACACCTCACCTGTCTCTTGCAGTGTGCTGCAATGTGGCCAAAACCTTGGCATTTCATACACCTTATTGGCTGAGGGATGTACGGCTTTACCTTGAACCGCAAACAACCAATGTACACAGACTCTGGGAGCTTGTCAGAGAAGCTGACCACAACAGAGCCTGTCTTTACCTTCTCCCTGTCTGACCATTTGGTCAACCGACGGACAGATGATGCCTTGATTTCTTTCGCGATGTCAGCTTCACTGAGCTCATCCGACATGCCAAAGATGATACCTCGGACCGGACGAGTGCTCGGTCTCTGGTTACGTGAATACGTGACTTCTCCCACGGTTCAGACACCGTGATCACCTTACCATACCATTTTGTCATCCCAAGCATTGTACTCCTCTGCTTAGGTGACAGGCACGTGACCCGGACACAGTCCTTGACCAGCTTCACGTCGCTGACGGAACCTACAACAGAAGACAGTTTACGGCTAAATTCTATCGTTTGTCTAGTAGCTTCCTTAGCAATGTCAAAGTTGATACCTTTGACGAAAACAACTAGTTCGGCATGGACGTGCCCCTTTTTGGTAGCCGTGCTGTTACCTATGGGTGAGCTTGAATACTTGACTTACGGCGGGACCTCTTATGGGTCAGCCAGTCCGATGTCTTAGTTACCTGTAGCGGCACTCACATTACCTACGTTACCGCTTTCTTCGTCCATTTCCTCCAGTTGCTCGTTGAGTTTGCATACGGTGGAACCTCAGACCGATGGTGTCCATTGGGCCGTCGGAAATGGACGCCACACTTGAACTGTCCGAAGCTGCCTCGTTAGCCATGGCTTTGGACTTACTTGTTTGTATTCCTTGCACACTGTAGTAGTAACCCTATTTATCTTACAGTTTGGTGACAAACATGGAACAGATCCGAGCTTGCGTAAGACAGCGCATGCTAAGTGAGTGATATTATGTCTCAGCACTGGAAACTCCGAGACAGGCTTAGTTCCTTCTAATACAGCCAGAGTATATAGTAAATAATGAGTAATCTGTTTGAGATAGCCTGTCAGTGATGAGCTGGGCTTCTTGGTGCAGTCGTCAATCAGCTCGGCTGAGTTTGTTTGTTCGGTGTTGATTGGAACAGTTCCCTTCTCGCTGGTGGAACACTGGAACTGGCAGCAGGTCGTGATGTTCGGGGGATTTGAGTCTGTACCTAGCAAAACTACCAGTATCTTTACCTCTTTTCCATCTGAGCCCGTGCAGTTTTTCAATGCACATTTATAAAAAAACAGCAGTTTTTATTAGCAATTACATAATACTACGAATGGGAGGTAACGGAAAGAAAGATTTGTAGTATGCATGTTGTGTCATCATCTCTGAAGCTATCCGAATCCCCACTACCTGATCACGCTGATCTAACTCTCCATTTAAGTAGTTTTGCGACGACCGTTTGTGCTCTGTCATTGACAGTGAAGCACTGCTGGTCTGTCTGACGGTCTGTCTGTCTTGCCTCTGTCTGTTGCGGTCCATCAACTGTGTTGGAATCTGCATTACTTACTGCAAGAACGCAGACAACTGATGCAGTCACGTAGTGTCATTATAGCTGTCTAGTGTACTACTGTGTTGAAATCTGCATTATTTACTGCAAGAACGCAGACAACTGATGCAGTCACGTAGTGTCATTATAGCTGTCTAGTGTACTACTGTGTTGAAATCTGCATTGTTTACTGCAAGAACGCAGACAACTGATGCAGTCGTGTAGTGTCATTATAGCTGTCTAGTGTACTATGCCGTGGCCGTTGCTAAATGTACATTGCACAGTGTTGTGCCTTTGAATAGCTAGTTAGCTCTTCTATCGACGAGCATTTATTTAGCTGTCGCATCTGTCCGGTCATGTTTTAGTGAAACCGCTTATGGAACCTTTTGACGTGTGGTTATTTATTTTGAGATCACTTTATTGCAAACTTACTGCTGATTCTGCCAGTCAAAGGAGTTTGAGAGTCGGTTGATATTAGATGAAGTGGTAACTTGACTTTTTGTACCACCCTGTATGTGGTACAAATGTCGGTTGTGATGTACATCAACAGTATTTATTGAACAATGCGTGACCGTTGACCAGTGCATTAATTGGTGGCTGCTGTATGAATTCTCACCCTTGGCTACAAGTTGTGTGACTTATATTCCATTTTATTATTTATATTATTGTTTTTTTTTCAAAAGTAAATTCCATAACAGATTACAGAAATTTTAATTTTATTTCGCAGTGTTTCAGTTTTTCCATTTATTGATGTATTCTACATAAATTGCAGTGAAGCGAAGTGAAGCGTTTTCTGAGTATTATGATCTGGCTGTCAGTTTTGTATGTGCCTCAGATTCGGCCGGTCAATCTCCGACATTGTGCACTTTACAAATTCATTTACTTACTTACTTATTTTTGTCATTGCACTTGATCATTATGCAGTTTCTCAGTAGTGCCTGCATATGAATGCCCAGACATTGCATTGTCTCTGTTGATACTCAGAGATTCTGGTTGTAATTTTAGGCTGTGGTTGCATATAAAACTTGGTAAAGTGCCCAGATTAAGCTACCGTAGTTCAGCTAGCTATTGGGTGCACTATAATATCACCACTTACTTACTTGCTTACTTAAAACAAAAAGTGGTGTACAAATCTTGTAAAAAATTTAGCATATTGAACACATGTTGATGGTAGACGGTGATTACACGTAAAGTAAAACATTTTTATGGCGTTTTTATTTTACATGTAACCACGGCCTTATTTGTTGTTGTGACAGGTTTATGTTAGAAGATGACGTCTCTTGCAAAGCAGTTGGAACGTCTCAAAGTTCCTGGTGCTCACTCAAGACTCGGCCGTGATACCTGGCGAACGTCGTTGATCTTTGACCCAAAAGAAGCAGCAAATGAAGATAGACTGTCCATCTATCACCTCGGTATGATATTACAGTATTGAAGATAGACTGTCCATCTATCATCTCGGTATGATATTACAGTACACAACAATACCCAAAGTTTACTTTTGGCAGGGTTGGAAAAAATATTAAAAAAATCAGATTTTTTGATTTAAATCAGATTTTTTTATTTTTTTCCAAAAAATTCGTTTTTTTGCGATTTTCAGTTTATATTATGCTGTAAAGCATCGATATATAGCCAAGATTGCGGAAATATCTCAAGCATTGTGAGTTGCACGTTGCACGGAATTAAAGTTCCTGAACCAATGACTGTAAAATCAGTCATCGAAGAGTTGAATAAGTTGAATAAAAGAATAAAACAATACATTTGCTTCTGTTTATTATAATTTTTCATTGGAAAGTGAAATAAAAAAACAGTGCGATTTAAATCACTTGATTTTTTGACAAAAAATCATTTGATTTAAATCGCTATTTAAATCAGTGATTTAAATTGCATTGTTTGATTTAAATTGGCCAACCCTGACTTTTGGGGACCGGCCTAACTTGGAGTAACTGAACTTGGAGTAAATTAGGAAAAATGGTCTGCTTAAACAAAAACGAGTGTGTGTGTGTGTGCATGTGCGTGTTTTCTTCGTAGAAATATTGATAATTTTTACCAGTATGGTTGTTCGTAGTATTACTGACTGTTGTTAAAGGTTAAAAAAGGTTAAAGCCAGATATAGCTCTTCATGGGAATCCGTTTCAGAGCTACGGGGCGTCACTTGCCATATGGGATCACACAGTGTTACCTGCCACCCGACACAAGTGAATGCGACATCAGTGAATCTGTGGTGTAGCGTTGCTGCAGGTGTTGAATTTGTGGATTTGTATTTTACTGTGAAGGTAAGAGTGGCCTGGATGAGTTGCATGTGATGATAAAACGGAATGCCGCGGGCCAGCACAGCGACGTGAATCACCGGTTCCATCAGTTCGGCAGCGTTCTGTTCTCCTCGTGCATCGACTTTGAACGCAGCGTTCAGACTCGTGAAATCAATGACAAGTTGGACCGAGTTATCAGATCTTTCCTGATTGAGATCTCGGCTTACCTCTACATGAAACCTACCAAGATGTCGCCAGCTCACAAGGCACTCGAGTGGCTTGTTCACAGGTTCTTCTTTGTAACCTGTGTTCTGATATTCATGCAGTAATCTTAGTTATGGTCATAGTGCAAAATATTTGCTCCTAAAGTTGTTGTTTATGTTTAGAAAATTACTGGAGCTGTCGAATTAACGTGTTAATTAACGCATTAAAGAATTAATCGCGATTAAAAAAATTAATGCCATTAAAAAATTAACACACATACATAAATTCTATGAAGAAGGAACCGGAATTCCAATATGCATTTGAATTTTTGACGATCAAATAATATTGAATTAATTATTATTTTGCAGTTGCAGCTCTACTCCAGTTTTCAGTTGACAAGCTAACAAATTTCTGCGCATCTTGTAGATGAGTTGTGAACAGCAAGATGTGCAGTCGTTCGCTGGCGGCAACCTACAACCTGTCGAGTTGATGCGTTAATTAATGCGTTAATACGCAATTAAAATAATTAATAGCATGAGTGTCAATCTTTTTAGATAAAGTCCCAGTCGATGACCATGTCTCAGCACTGTACAGAAATAATGGAAGGATGCATGTATTGTAGAGGCGTAGCTTGGTTTTGGCACCAGTCTAACCTGCAGTGACTCCAGTGGGCCGGTTAGACTAAAACGAGTGAGGAGTGTATTGTTTATTGTTTTTTGTCTTTGTAGCTGATGCCGGTGTGTTTATGCGGTGTTGGTAGATATCGTATCTACGAGTACAACGTCGATGATCTGCTGCTGTGTTCACTTCCTCATCATGACACCGAGTCGTTCGTTCGTATTCTTCAGATGATACCGCTGAGCAGTGAGACGAGTAAATGGCACTGGCTGGAGCCTTGCTCTGTGAGTAATTGTTAGTGAATGTCGCACTCCAACTGGTGCCACATCTGATCACCACATCTGTACCTCGGAGTATTGCAACACAGCTCCTCATGCTGTTGTTCTAACCCTAATGACGGAATATTATTATATTGTGTATATCTGTATATGCTGTGTCGGTTGATGTATTGACGCATGCTGTTGATTTACCCAAAACAGCTTCTTCCCATTAGTGGGCTGTGAGTCCATGATGTTTTGGTGCTGATGTAAATTATAAGTAGGTCTTGCCACCCCACATCCCTTAGGGGCCGGAGCTGAATTGAAAGGCGACGCGGTAGTAGGGCTACGCAAAATTTATATAGCATTGGCAAGATTTATATAGCGTCGGCTCTCCTTTACTGTAGGGGACTCTGTGGCCTCTTTTCGGGTCAAGCTCGGCGCTAATGACCTAAACTGTGTTGATGTGCTGCTAAAACCTGCTCACATCTGATCACCGCCAGTTGTCACGGCTCTTAGTTGCAACGATGATTACATTTTGTATTCAACATGTTAAGCATTGGACGTTTCTCATTTGGTCTCAGATGATAAGTAACTGCCGAGCTGATGTTTACTACGAGTAACCTAGTAAGGCAGTGATCTTTTACCTGAATGACGCAGGCTTAGTACGTCTAAAACTTGTGAAGCATTAATGTCATCTGTAAGGACATCTGTTGATTTGTCAGACCAGCTGAGTCTAAAACTTGTGAAGCATTAATGTCATCTGTAAGGACATCCGTTGATTTGTCAGACCATCTGAGGTGTTTTTAGTAAATGTTTTATTCTGTTTTAGCGCAGATGTTAGAGCACTTTGTGCCTTTTTGTCCCGTTCATTTGCATTGTATTTTGTCTTTTAGCAATATAATTGTTTAATATGAACAAATAAACGATGATGATGATGATGATGGACAAAAATGCTGCAGCGTTTGATAAAACTCCTGTGTTAACAGTTGGGCGTCACTTAAGTCCTTGAACATTGGTGCTTCCGATTCACTCTAGTCTGCATGTGACTCTAGCACTATACAAATTGTTTTTACTTACTTACTTACTTACTTACTTACTTACTGTTAACAACTGGGCATCACTCAAGGCCTTCAACATTGGACTGCTTTATAAGTTCACATTACCTACATCTTTTTAATTCCGCATACGGAGGTGACCCGTGGCAGTCTCGGTATATTGTGGGTGGAGTGAGTTTCTGATAATGTTTGTGTTAATTACTGTGTGAGTAGAAGAATGGAGTTCCCTTGAGCAGAAAGACGCTTGTTAACCACGCTCGTGCTGATGTCGGGTTTTTCCGTCTAATCTGTGAATTGCCTCAGCAGTTCATTGAGGTTATATATTTTGCTGTATGAGCTCACAGCGAACAAATGAATGAGTGAGTGAATGAGTGAGTGAATGAGTGAGTGAATGAGTTGGTCAGTCAGTCGTTTTTGATTGGTTGCTTGGTTGGTTCATTCATTTTATTTGTTCATTTGCGATTGATTGTTAAAGGTTAAAAAAAGTTAAAGCCTGCAGGATGCGTCAAAAAAAAGTAATCCCCTATCGTATTTTGCAAATTTTCAAGCAACCGCGTTGAATTTTTTGACGAAACTTTACAGTTATATTCTCTGTTCATATCGACATATAAATGCCAAATATCGTTTAATTATCTTGAAATATGACAAAGTTATGCGATTTCAAACGCGACAACCCCACGGTTTTGACGTGGTTAAAATATTTACTTATAGTAAAGAGACAAGAACACGTAACAAATTGCACAACTAATTTTTTTTACAA
>Ga0209679_1000764_pt1 | contig 12381 bp, 4 predicted proteins | sample WorMetHEROISLAND_4_FD_187408 | JGI IMG/M metagenome (GOLD analysis project Ga0209679, IMG submission 187408) | Marine gutless worms symbiont microbial communities from Max Planck institute for Marine Microbiology, Germany - Olavius sp. 2 HERON... ...
TTCGCAGGGGTTCACAAGAAAAGCGACTTCGAACGACAGTGGGGTCGCGCGTCATGCGCGCGTCTATAGCATTGTATGCTGAAGTGTATGCGCTGTGCCTAACAAATTAGCCGTATAATCGGACGTAGGCTCCTGGGGCGATTAGAGGCAGCTGTGGGCGATAGAAATTAACTTAGATAGAAAGAAGTACGTTGCTGACGCCCTGTTTCTAAGCGGTAGCCGAGCTTCTTGTTTTATCAATGCAATATACAACGGCCCAGCCTAAAAATCATAAAAGTATTCAGAACCAATAGTATATGCTGTTGTTGACCGTGTATTATAAGGCAACGGTAGCTTATTTTTGTCGGTGCATTTATATAGTTGTATATTGGCTGTTATTGCAATCTGCTATAATAGCCGATGTACAACTAATTTGCAGTGCGATAAAGCAGCAACAGTCGACTCGTCGAACCGCATTACAAAGCTGGTACCCAGTCCAGTGTAGTTGGCGCTCGAAACTAATCTGCAGACTTTGATTAACCGTCATTGTCAAACGACATCATTTCAGTTCTGTAGAAACTGCCACATGCCGATATACGCGCGACCACTAACAGTGTCACTGTGTGCACGACTCGCAATGGCAGCAATGCTATGGTCAGCAAAGCTGCCTTTAACATGCGACTACCTTCCTGTTCGTTGATGCAATTCTTCGCGACGTCGCGACTTCTATAATGGAATTTTTCTCTTCCCCGCTCGCCCGCCGTCGCTGTCGTAGTGCCAGCTATCTCGGCCTTTGCACGCTCGACGTCTGTCTAAGCCGACCTAACCGGAAGCAGTGCGTGTGGGCCCAGGTGGTAAGCGCGAGAGGCTGGCCAGTCTTTTCGTCCGCCGGGAAATGGGATTCAGCAGCGCCGCCACGAGACCGCCAAGACGGTCAGCACGGTTTGGTTCGATCGCTACGAATGTGACACAATCGTGCTAGGGCGGTCTGATGCGACCTCGACCGACCTGCTTCTGCGACGCGTTTGCCACACTTGCGTCATTAGCAACGGATTCAGCGTTTGCAGCGACGCTTTGGTTGCGTTGTTCGCCGAAACCTGTTCATTAACGAGTTTCACTTCAAACTTCGTCGAGTCGAGTTTCAAGTCGAGTTTCGAGTTACTCGAATTTCTACTCGACGAATTTTTTTGTTAATGAAATTTACCGGCTGATTTGCAGTACTACACTGTGGGGCATAAAAACACGCCAAAATTTTTTTATTGTAACTTCTACAATACTTGACCGATTTTGAGAGAAATTGATATGCAGTGTCTTGGATAAATTAGCCACAAAGTACGATAAAATTTTCCAACTTCACCTAAATAACGTTGCCGCGCTACCTTGCAAAAACTTAAAGTAGCTGTTTTTGACAAATTGAAATGGAACGATGTGAACGTTTGCCTTTAAATTCGAAGTTCGCACGAACTCTGGCCTGCGAACTCGCCAGACCTCAACCTGGTCGACTATAGGATTTGGGGTTTGATGCAGGAACACGTTTACCAGTCACCCATACAAGACGTCGACAATCTGAAGCAGCGGTTAATTTCTGTCTGGGATGAGTTCAAGCAGAGCGTCATCGACAAGGCCATTGATCATTGGCGGCCAAGGCTGAGGGCATACATGTGTTCGTGCCAGTGGACAGCACTTTGAACAATTGATTAATTGAAATAACTGTTTGTGTGTTGAACGGTTTTGTTTTTACAAGGACACTTTTTCGTGTGCACTTTGAATTTAAAGGCATCATTCACATCGTTCCATTTCAGTTTGTCAAAAACAGCTACTTTGAGATTTGCAAGGTAGTGTGGCAACGTTATTTAGGTGAAGTTTATCGTACTTTGTGGCTAATTTATCCAAGACACTGCATATCAATTTCTATCAAAATCGGTCAAGTATTGTAGAAGTTATGTTAAAAAAATTGGTGTGTTTGATGAAACGTAGACCTAATCCTGACCCTAACCCTAACCCTATCCCTGACCCTAACCCTGAGTCATTTCATCGAGTAGAAAGTCGAGTAACTCGAAACTCGACTCGAAACTTGACTCGATGATTTTGTAGCCTCTTCATTAACGCAAACCGAAATATTAATTTACTAGTTTACTAGTCAAGAGAGGGTATTTGTGATCATTCGACCAGAGTTATGCATTAATGTTATGATGACTGAAAATCAGTTTTTCGAGGCAGATGGTAAACTCGCAGGCCTCCTCCGCTGCTGTTGCTAATGCTACACCGTCGACATCATCATTGATGTATTATAACCGAGTTACGCATTTCGTGTTTTAGTGAAACAGATAAAGTTAGCAACATGCGATAGTACGACAAAACACTTCAGCGCACCTGACTTTCGTCATTCGTGACATCGTGCACGGCACAAAAAAACTCGACATCGTGTTGCTGCTGAGGTTGCTATGAATAAATTCAGCCGACGTAAGCCGATATGGATATTAGTTGACGACTGATTAGCCAATGTGTCAGCCGGCGCGACAACCATCTGTCGGAAGTTGTCCGTCATGGCGGCTTCCGACGCAGTCTTGAGGGAATTGCGTGTCCACGATGACGGAACTAACATCGAATGTCATTGGTTAACAATGAAAAAGAAGCAGTGCAACGTCCTGTGTATAGGCCTACATATTGTATACTGTGATAATGTTGTTGCAAAGGCTTATCAGCATGACAGCATGCTAATGCCATACCCAGACGTTTTGCATCATGTGGCATTAAACTGCTGACCATATGCAGTGTTTGTCCGACCAATATTGGATACTACTATGTTGTATAATCACCCCAACTAAAACATGACATCGAAAAAATAGAAAAAGTACTGGTACAAAGACGACACAAAAATAGGTTAGGCCTAATTGGACTTTCAGACGTTTTTTCGAGTAGACTGCATTTATGTAGTCTGGAATTGTGACAATTGCGATTTGACCTGCGTATGTGCTATCGCATTATTTTCGGGCTTGCGTGCGTATCAGATTTATTATGCGGCCGTTCTGTAGGACGCTTTACGCGTATTGCCCGCCCGTCCGTCTGTCTGTTTGTCCGTCTGTCCCGTACGGGCTCGTAACTCGAAGACAAACATCGTAAAAAAATCAAAATTGTCGTAAAGGTTCCCCAACTTGGAGTGCCAATTTTCAGTTGAAAAAGACAAAAAAAAGTAAAAGGTCAAGGTCACCGGACATCAAAAAACCTCAAGAAATTGCCGCATATCTAGCGTACATGTTTACTTATGGGCGGCCGATTGAGTGCCCGAGGCTCAGCCACCGACTGCAAACTAGGCCTAACCCATTGTTAGGCCTCGGCAACTGGACGAACGGCCGCATATCATGTCGGCACTCGGCGCCGATATCTTTTGTTGTTTGAGTTGAACTACACATTTCAGACCAGAAGTCATCCTTACAGATTGTACAAGCGACTAGTTACAATAGTGTTCGCGCTTCGTACTTTAGTTCCTGTGTTATAAATGTGTGGAATAGTCTAAGATCTGACTTGTGTTGATTTCACCTCCTGTACTTCTTTTAGACGAACAGTTGATAATATTGATTTTAGGTATATTTTCTTTTTTATTTCCTGGGTCGTTGTTAGTGTAGTGTCAAGAACTGACCTTATAACCAGACTAAACCAGTTCACATAGGCCATATACTGCCTAGCCTTATATTGTGATGTCAATCATGTGTGATAATAATGATAACGATGACGTTCGACGGCAGTAGCGTAGCCAAGGGGCAGGGAGCCGTGCCCCATTCCCTCTAGGGAAAATTTTGTCAAGGAAAAGGCACAATATGGACAATATTTTTCTCGTTATACTCGCTTAATTCCACTAATCAGAAATCGATAGAAAATTATAGAGAAGGTACTACGGAAGCTAATTTTTTCTCGTTCGCTGCATGGGCTCGCTCGATTTGGTTCTATTGCCAATCAAAGATCCTGGCTAGGCCACCGTACGACATAAAGCAACTGCAATAGTCGCTACAGCCTAGCGGGTACAAAATAACTGCAAAAAGACTTTAACTCAACCTTTGTGATTACACAAATTTTGGCAGCGAGGGAGCATTATACAGAAATGTGATGGTTGGCACTCTGGTCCTTCATGGGGTTGGCTATATTTTGTGCAACGTAAAGTGGCTTGATGAGCACCACGCCCAGTTACATCCTCGCTGTACCAAATATAACGGCCCATCCATCAATATCTAGCCCATATAGCAACTTTGTATTATATCCAATTGCTAGACACGTGACAGACCGTTATATATACTGGTCGACAAAATTTGCTATTTATTAGATGTGTAGACCATGGGGCGCTGGCGCCGTGGCCGTGAGTCTCAAAATTTGGGTGTGTGGGCCAAAATGCATTTGCCGTTTATACATGTGGTCCACATTTGGATTACCGCGACTGTAACATCGAATCTATAATAGCTTTCCAAAAGTGATGGTTGATTTTGTTTTTAGACTATCAGTTAGGCCTATGAGCGTTTCTTTGAACTAACTTGATAGTCATTACTAAACTAGTTACATGGGGCTCTACAAGGAGACAGGGGCAGGCCCTGCTAAATTTTTTGGGGTATCTTCACACTAAATTCCTATGTCGCTGCCAATACTTCTGGCGTGGCGTTTCCTACGGCGGATACTATAATTCCCACTGCACTGAGAAGGGTTAAAAGAGTCGTTGTCACAGGCTCACAGCTTGCATGTTCTTGGAGCTGTAGCATCAATATCATTACGGCAGAGAGGCGGCAGTCGTTAGGCGCCGGCAGATCCAGGTTAGCTCGCTGATGTCCTGTATAGACTTGTCTCGCCCTCATCAGTAGCAGATCGTCTTACGTCACCGTTCGTCGTCGTCGTCGTCCGGCTTTGATCTGCCGTCCGTCAACCTCATCACCGTGTCTCTCCTAACATACGATACAGAAAGTTAAAGAAGATAAACGTACGCAAGAAGATCTAGAATGCTGTACCGTGGCGGTGTTAGAGACAGAATATAGATAGAATTGGTGGTTGAACATCAACCATAGGTCAGCTGTAGTTTATTTTGCTTGCCGCTCGCATCTAACTATTTACATGGCTTGAATGTGGAGTGGTTCTGAGCTTCCTTTGGAGTCGATGAGCCTGTCAGTTCAGGTGCTTGCGGTAGCAGGACATGGTACGCCATTTATGGATCTGGCGGCACAGCTGTTCCGAGGCGACACGTCTGGTATGGTTCCACCAAGTAACGTTGCTCGTCGTCAGCAGTTTCTCCGAATCGATTTATTAGGTACATTGATGCTGTTGCGACACGCAACGTCAGCGTGGGCGCACGCACGCTGCAATTAGCTGCATTTCCAAGTCTCGTTTACAACAATATCACGTCATTCTGGGTAGCTTTTATGCAAAAATTCTTTAACGCAGTTTCTTGTACAACAATAATCATAAGAAAAACAAACAGAAATGTGGGTCAATTGCAACGCGTGTAAGTACTGTTTTGGATCCAGTTAGTTTATCCACGTGATTATGACAGCTCAAATACTATATTCTAAAACGAATTTTGACGAAATTTCAATAGACTTTGGTACCAAGCTATAGTTTTTACCGGCAATTTCTAGGTGGAAAACCTCGACGTTTTGGCTTTGGCCGAGCCTCTGCGAGTTGCGAAGTGAACCAATGACAACTGCTGCTATACTGTAGGTGTACAGTAGATGTGCTTTGGTGTCGTGACAGATTCAAGCCGAGTCAAAATCGTCTCATCATCGACGTGAACTTGTACGACGAGATTGATTTCGTCTGTCCTCACTACCCGTCATCGGCAACGGTATCGTCGTCGGCTTCAGCGACTGACAACCAAGTTGACGCAGTCGTAGATGACGTCAGCCGGTCACTTGAGTACTACGTCGTCTACCAGGTCAGTTAGTTCAACTTCATCCAGCGCCGAGACGAATTTTGTTAGTCAGTCGCATGCAGGGAAGGGGGCGCTGAAAAGCGGCGACGTGCTGTCTGAGGTAATAATCAGAATGACGCTTGTCGTCGGCAGTGCTTCGCGTCTTCGGCAGAAAGGACCGTCGGCGCCAGCGACGATTTCCAAGAAATTTTCTCCGCGATATTTTGTGTTCGGTGCCGATCGATGAGTCACAACAGCTGTCGCTTGGTGACAGACATGGAGGCGCTGAGAATGTAAGACAATACCGTACAGCGAGGACAGGAAAATGACGGACATATGGCGGACAGTCGATACACCGGCACATTACGTTCGAGCTTGCCTATACCTGGCAGTACCTGCGCTGTTCACCACCGGAAATCTGTTTAATCGTCCCACAGTCAGTGGCGTACAGGACTTTCCAAGGGAGCAAATGTGGGTTGGCAAGCGACAACGTCGAGAACGATATGATGATATCGAGGTGGTGGAAAATGGGGTGGGGGTATTCAGCTCTCCAGCCGATTAGGGGTCTAGGGAACATCGTTAGCCAAAAATTGTTTGATGTGCAATCTTGAGAAGGCATCTAGGGACGGTTTATCCGGGATATAAAGCACTGGGTGTCTCGGTGGCGTAACAGCTACGGGCGTCGGACTTGCGATCTGGTGGTCGTGGGTTCGATTCCCGGTCGGGCCTCTATAAAGCTACCTAGGTCTACTCAGCCTTCCATTCTTCCGGGGTAGGTAAATCGAGTACCGGCCTGGTAATAACTAGAAAGCACTCAGAGAGTTAAAACCTCCGCCGAGGATGTTCGTGTTTTATTCCTATAGGAACCGCAACAGTAAAGAATCCTTTATTTTTTGGATGCAGTTTGTGATCCGGATTCAAGAAGTCTAATCTAATCGATTGTTCCTTGGGCCACGCCCCACCACTCCAAAAATGCACCAAAAGCCGTTCATAACTTTTTGAGTAATGTAGAGGACAGACAGACAGACAGACAGACAGACAGACAAACCAAAGTAAAAATAACCTCCTTTCTGCAGCGGAGATAATAACAGTCTTTCTATAGCGCCGTGCGGTCGTGACTTCAGAGGCGCTGGCGGCTGGTCGATCAGTGCAGAAAATAACTGGTTGAACAAATAGCTTTTGAGCTTAGAGTTGAAAATAGTAACATGTTTCGGCTTGTAAGCCGTGATTTAGTACACGTATACATGTCACGTGAAAAACGTTTGCGATGAACAACGATGGCATGAAAGTAGTATAACATGTCGAGAACTGGTGCTGAAAGGAACGGTCTACTTGGTCCAATCTCGACGTAATCAGAAATGTATTTGGCAGCACTGAGCAGAGCAAGGGGCACGGTGCTCGGTGAATGGCCGAGAGACGATATGATTTCCGGTGAACGGCGGTGCACCGCGTACGTCGGTTTACGCGATGCTACGTCGCCGGTTCTCTTCGTACAGGCGTAAATATTTCATGGCGACACGAATGTCTCGCGACTTCTATCTGATTGCCATGATTTATTTTTAATTCGCAACATCAAAATGACTGCAGCGACATCTCTGATCTCTTACTCACGCTCCTACTACGGTAATGCGCATTAATCTGATGAGTTCGAGATGGACCTTCGAGACCGAATCAGACTTCAGACGCGTAGATTTCCGGGAATTCCTAATCTTGCAAAATTGAAATCGTGTAAGAACTTAGATGAACCAGCCGGGCAATAAGTGGAAATACGCAGTGGTAGCTCGGTTTTGCGCACATCTTAACAATTCACGTTGACATACTTAATTGACTTCCATTATATTGCACCACCTGTCCTCATTCAGCTCTGTAAATTGACAGCTAAAACAATCAATCAATTCAATCAATCAAAACACATTCATGTAGCGCCACATATCGCGATGGAATCAGAGGCGCAGTACATCATTGCTGTGATATCCATTGAACTATTCTATCATCTTTATGACGTTACTTACATATCTCAGCGTTGACGTTTATCATGCTGACCCAAAATTTCTAACCGATTTATACAGCAGACTCACGAGTACATACATACGAGGCATACAGGATAAGCTACTACGACAGTTTAAAAGGTTTCCCATCTGCTCGACGACAGCTTGTCAGTAAACACGTTCATGCGAAAGCTGAAAATTTTTCTCTTCAGACAACGACAAACACCATTCGGCGCTACTTACTTACTTACTTACTTACTTGATTCTATGATTGTGGCGCCGTTTACCAGGATTCTGACTTAACACAATGGTGGCTGCTGTGGCTGCTGATACAGGTGACGCGGATGCAGTATGATAGGTGCTACATTGATGCACTGAACTACGACGACGTCGCGATGATCGTCAACTGTAGTGAGCCTCGTCAACGACGTCGATATACCATACTGTTCGAGCCATTCCAGTCCATCCCAAATGCTCCGGAATACATGCCCGGACGCTCATACTACTACCTCAGTATGTAATGCGCTTTGCAAATTATTTAATTACTTCGAGCTTAGTATAGTAAGCTTATGTGTGCTCAGTGTATACACACGCCTTTGCAGTGTGGTGGGATCTGTAATGATCACTTTATTGCAAATTTTCTGTCAAGTGTAACAATGAACAAAATTTGAAAATCGATCAACATTTGGCAAAGATATAGACAAGAGTTTGGTGTCTTGTTTTTTTTGACTCTCGGTGTACATGTGTGTGTTAAATACTTTTACTGAGTAAAATAACTTGTGAATGCGACTTTGACAAGGTCGTGTTTATTGACAGCTATTTAAGACTTGCCTTTTTCAAATACTACAGTACTAGAGTATGCAGCGCATTAGAGGTGTTACTGTATAATTTATACCCTACATAAATTTATGTTTTACTTATTTACTTGCTTTATTTTCTATCTGCATTTGAATAGATTTCTCTAATGTGATGAATAATATAGGCCCTACACACAAAAGTGTTCTTTATCTCATGGTTGAAGGTGTTACTGAACTTTTACAGTCTGCTGCATATTTAACAACAACAGTAGGCCTAACAATGACAACCATACACGCAGTTTATTACAAGCATAAACATTCCGTTGTTTATTGTTACCGTCGTTCGTTGTACACGAAGCTATTTCGGAGCTTAGACCGTGGTTACATGTAAAATAAAACATTTGCAAAACATTTGCAAAAATGTTTTAGTGTTTTATTTTACATGTAACCACCTTAAAATGTTTTGCAAATGGTTTACGCTAAAACATTTGCAAAAAAATGTTGCATGTCAAATAAAACACTAAAACGTTTTTACAACATCCTTGCAAATGTTTACATGTAACCACGGTCTTAGTGTTGCTGTTCTTGTTACGGCTGCAGATTCGCTACTACGTGGCGTCACTGATTAGCTATTGAGCCATTTCGTCACTTGTTCATGGATTTACGTTTTAATGAAAATGCACAGTTAGACCTAATATACTGCTTTCTAGTGCGGCTTCTTTGGGTTAGCCCTTCAATCAATCAATCAGTATGTCATGAGTTCCTGTTGCCTATTTGCAATTATGAGTTACATAGGCGTTCCTTTGTTGTTCGCTGTCTTTTCAGCTTTTTAACTGAGTAATATGCACGGTCAGTTTAACTGTTCTACAGTAATGTTCATTTCCAGTTTCAGTCATGTGCGTTTGTCACTTGATAATAAAAGATTACTTACTTACTTACTTACTTATGTTAATTTGTATAGCGCCTAATAAACAAAAGTCTTCAGAGGTGCTCGCAGCTAAACAAATGAGTTCTGAGCTTTTTTGCGAATGTGTCAGCAGCTGTTCTCTAAAACAGCGGCAGCATCGTCATTATCAGCATAAGCAGCAGCAGCGCCAACTACGATTTATATCATGCTCGTGACTGACTAGCATTGACTGACAGCCTCACGCTGAGTCACGCATCTGCTGAAACTGAGACGTATACCATGGAGTCCTATATACTAGCAACTATTATATAGGAGTCCATGCGTATACGTGCGTGTCGACTTGCCCGTGTCGTGAAGCTGACAGTCAGGTGTCTTGTCTCGAGAACAGACCGCTGCGTACAGCGTATCGTGTATCGTATCAGAGCCGCCAATTCAGCCTGATATTGACAGCGCCGTCTGCAACACGCCAGTTCGACTAATTTATGATCACTGACCCAGTCTGACCGTGTTAGACTCGATCCACACCACAGGTGTCCTGATGACCGCAACGCATCCTACCTGTCTAAACTTCGGGCACACTGCGTTGTCTGTCAGTTTGTGCTCGTAATTTCTGTGGAGATGAGTCGGACGCATTTTGCCGAGTTGTGAATTATGTGCCAAGTAGCAAGTGGCTGACTGGGGCGGTGGTATGTCTGTGTGCTGCACCTCGGGTCCAATTGTTCGCTAGCGCGGGCAATGTATGGCCGAATAATGCGCCGCGGTATCATTAGCTCATGCCAATCAGCTGCCACTTCCGAGATTGTAAAGCGCTTCACGAGTTCACGTGTAAGCAGCGCCATAGCAAGTACCCGACCTTTACCTTTATCTTTACCTTTTAGCGCATTTGAATTGACTGCGGAGTGCGAATGCACTTGAAGTTGAACTCGTCAGCGATTGCTTTGACAACTGAGAAGTCAAGCACCGCGTTGGAGATGAGAGTTCTCGTGCCGAAGCGCTGACAGATTCGACCACGTGGACATGTTAAACGCGTGTTGCAGTTGCTGATGTAGGAAAACGCATCAGTGCAGCGAGTCGCCGCTGTTATCACTCTTGTATCGTGTGTGTACAGCTACTTCGACGGGTTCACGTGACGGTATGTCGAACTTCTACCGCGGTGCCTGCTTCCATCGCAACATGAAACTCGTCGTCAGGGTCTGCTGCGACGTCAGCCAGTATGTTGACGGTCAGTGACTGACGTTGCCTACGAAGAACAATGTCGAGTTTTTGCATGTTAATTTAAAAAATAAACACCTTTCAACACATATTTCGTTTAAAACTGAGTAATAGGAATAATGTGTGATAACACCAGGACAGTTTCGCCTGCCCGTCTCGCTAATAAGCAATGAAAGTGTACCAACTTGTAATAGGCCTAATTAAACCGCGAGAATCATTATCAGATCTCATATTTTAAGGAACATGTAAAATTTTGCGAAGTTCCAATAAATTAGTGGGCGCTTGAAGCACCACAGTGATAAAGCGCCATGCCATGCACAATTATTGGCGACGGCAGATCAGGATTCGTCGTGAGGTCAGCTCGCGTTTCAATTGCGTGTTCAAATAAACTTCGATACTGACGTAACCTAAAAAAACAAAATAAACCTTCACTTCTGAAAATAAATATGCCTGTAATTTCGGTTTTACAGACACTATATTTTATCAAATGTATGAACCGATTTAGTGAGTCGTGTGCATTTCTGCGCCCTGCAAGCTGCACCGTTTGATATTTTATTGAAACCGATTGTTAACAAAGTTTGTCGTGGAATGTAGAAGAGAAGACGAGAAAGTCGAAGTCATTAGTCGGCGGAGGTAAGCAGAGACGAAAGCACAGCGATGATGATGATGATGGTGACGATGATGAATGGAATAGCGTGATGTCACAGTCGCAGACGATGACTAACGTCGCTGTATCTCTGCAGCTGTCGTCGCGTCTAATCGTCCGACGACACTATCGCCTCGTCGCAACCTGCTGCTTAGTTCTGCTAAGAGCTGTGACAGTTATCGCTGTCGCCCATTAATGGACAGAAACATCATCATTTTTAGCATTTGGACATGCCATGTAATGATAATATGATGACTGTCACATGGTGAGAGGATGGGCGGCGTGACACTCCTGTCGCTGTACCACATCCGACAACCGAGCCATCAGGCCTTTAAGATTCGGTTAGCAATCATGAAATTGCTGTATAGTGATCGTTTGTCCCACAATGACTGAATGTCGTCCTCGTCCAGCTGCTGATGTAGTATCCACGGTGACGGACCAACCGGCGCCTTGCAAGACGCTGCTGCACCGTAGTGAGATGCACTGTGTAGGCCTATGCTCAACTCAAACGTCGTGAGGAAGGGAGGTAGGTTCTCCGATGTGTCAACTGAGACGCTGCGGACAAACGTCAGTATTAACGATACATTAAGGTTGTTTTCAACATATCCATTGCAAGAAATGGCAGCGTTTTGCCTGTAGGCGGCATCGATTAAATCTGCAGTAAATATCTCACATTACATGTAGGCCTCGAATTACCCACCCACAGCTATAGTGCAGTGCAGTACTGTTAACGAACATCAGCTGTTGCTGCTGCTGTCAACGCACATCGTACATATACACATTAAGCCGTGATTACAATTGCGATTCGACTACAACAAGACTATACGATACGTCTATACGACGATACCACGACGCATTCGACTACGACGGAAGTGGTCGAAATTACGATTCGACTGCGATACGACTACGACGTATCGCGCGCGCCTGCTTCCATTCGACGCGAGCAAAAAATTAACATGTCAATTTTT
>Ga0209679_1000765_pt1 | contig 12369 bp, 8 predicted proteins | sample WorMetHEROISLAND_4_FD_187408 | JGI IMG/M metagenome (GOLD analysis project Ga0209679, IMG submission 187408) | Marine gutless worms symbiont microbial communities from Max Planck institute for Marine Microbiology, Germany - Olavius sp. 2 HERON... ...
ACACCATAGGCACGCTATCGATAGGCAAGCTAGCTACACAGTTTACAACCCCACTGCTCTTACGTAAACCGTGCAAACTTTTCGCAAGCGTCGCGCGGGTTTGTCAGCGACAGCTGGGCTTTCTTGTCTCCTTCTATTACAGCTAGATGGTCTGTAGGGAGGGAGCGCTGTAAACTCTCCTGCAGCAGATGCGTTTAGGAGCTCTGCTGCCAAACAGTTTTGGTACAATTTGCGATTAAATTCGTACTTCTTTCTGATTGGTTTTGACAGAGAAATACAAGTTGTTGACTATACTCACTCACTGGAGTGCTATAACGTCTGTATAAGCAGTTGTGTTTGGTGAAACCAGGCGCTCAATAGTCAACACTAGGCTTATACTAAACATAATAGCCTAATATTATAGGCTATCGCACGTCACTTTCGCCCCGAGGACGAGGAGTCACGTCAGTAATTTGGTATGGTCGCCCTGTGTAATTGCCTACAGAACCTCGTTTTACGTCTTTTTTTAATTTCCAAACATTTTCTCCGCCGTCTCTGCACCGATTTTCTCGAAACTTTGCCACACGACGTAGGTTCGTCAGCAATAGAGTAGACGTGCTAACCGAATTTCTTAAAGTGCCCGTAAAAGAAATTGGGGGAGAAAGCTCCATGTTTTGCGAAATTTGTCGTACACCGCATCAAGATTTTGCGACATTGTTCCATCACGCGAAGGAATTTTACAGTTAGAAAAATAGCGTTAAACACTGACGAGCGCTATTTGTACCATGCCTACGGAATTTGTGGGGAAGAGAGAACTGCTGTCAGTAACAAAATTTCAGGCCCTTGGCCATAACTCAACACTATTTTGCGATGTTATTCTGTAACGCGAAGGATTTTCTACTGGTACAAAGCATGCCGTCAATCATCGATGATCGCTCGAGCGATAACGATCACTATATCTGTACCAAATTAGATAGCCTACGGGGCCGTGCTAATAGTAAAACGTCCGCACAAGTGCAAGGTACAATACAACTTACTGCAATACAAGATTTTTTTACCCCGTCCCCGGTAGGGGAACGGGGTATTGTAATCGAACGATTTCTTTCTTTCTTTCTTTGTTTCTTTGACAGCAACATAACGAGAAAACGGCTGGACCGATTTGCATGAAATCTTCAGGCAAGGTATGGAGTGACCCTATACATGGGACGACCTGATTCAATTTTGGGTCAATTCGGGTAAACGGGTCGGCGGGTCGAAGGTTAAGTTGTTTGTTATCACCGGCCATAGCTGAGAGGCGTTAACAAGTCACTATCATTCGCAGCAGGGGGCGGGGTTTGTTGTGCCTCGCACGACAGCTTGTTTCTTAATTGTATTGCAGTTGTATTGCACTTGCGCAGACCGCTTTCACCAAAAACCACCGTATTTGCTATAACTCGATTTTGACGCGAGATAATGAGATTTTTGTACCAAATGGGTATTTTCTGAGTCGGCCAAGTCAATGGTATCATTCTAATGGTATCATGTTGCGATAGTAACGAAAATTTTTGCATAAAAATTTGGCGTCTGAAGTACGAATGATGACAATCACGCTGGGCATTGGCACGCATTCTAGTTATTTCTTGTTGTAACTTGTAGTTGCATATGATACAATGTGCAAGTCGTTCAATGTAAAAAGTGCCTCACGACTCTGCTGCCTAAATGTGAAGCGACTCATTGGGAAAAATTTTCTTTCTGGCCCTGGATAACGGATGCCAAAGATTTCTTAACTTCACACACTGGTCTGCAGATCAAAATGTAATTTTCCGTTAGGGCTAATATGTCTTGTAGACATGTTTGTATTTCGTTTGCAAAACAGAATGACAGTTCGGATTGTTCTTCACTGGAGAAAGTAGTCACGTGCTTCCGAGTGCTAGTCAATGAAGTCCACTGCAAAGAATGCGAATGGAAATATGCATTGAGAAGTCAAAGCCTAGTCAGTGAGGCTCGTTGGCTCAGTGATAGCCTAAGAGACATAACGTACAACATCCATAGAGTTCGTACATCATCAACACCGGTTCACTGGACACGACATTACGGCCGCCACGTACAACGCACTGTATCCCACTGGTTTCATGGCAACACGAGCAAGTTCGACATCGATATGCAAGAAATGATCATTATCAGCGCTGTTCTCCACAATCTGCTTCCTCTGATAAACCACTGTCATCGACAAATCCTTTAGAAACATGATCAGTCAATGTTTGTTTTTCTTTCATCGTTGCAACGTTGTTTTTATTTTAGTCATTATATAGCTTGTTCTGTGATGTGATATCTATACATGTATGAACGTTGTCTAGACTCTTCTACCTAACAGTCAGACACAGTAGAATTATTATTATTTTATTTTGTGTTCACTTTAGACTAGTTTTCTACATAACTTTCATGAACCTGAAGGACTTTCAATTAATGATCACTATGCAACTACACGAGCATCTTGTATCATTTCCAAGACATCCAATATTGGTTGAAAATGCAATTTTTCATATCCCACCCGTATTCAATGCCCACAGGAATTGTGATGCGATGCCGTTGTAATTTTATGACAACGATCGATATTATAAAAAAAGCAAACTAAAATAATATGACTACCAGGCAGTGAAAAGTGTGACAATGTTTAGTCATTTTGAGTCATCAGGTATAACAAACACAGACAGAATTGCATGTAATATAATGTTGAGCCACAGTGCTCAATCAACTGTATTAGTGTTCACCTTGTCGCGCGTCTTCTACATTTTGTATCTATATATTGAATATAATAATTGTCTCTTACATTTCAACTTAATGACAGTATTTGTGGTGAGTACTTTTAGGTGGCATCGCTGAACGCATCAGCGATTCTGCCAATCGCGAAAGATGTTACCGCGCGTGGCTCTTCCGTCTGTGTGTGTGTCATCTGTCACACCTGTGAAAGCCGTTGGACGGAATAAGATGCCATTTGGCAAGGACACTAGCGTGGTCCCAAGTAACAATGTATTAGACAGGGCCCCCCACGGGAATGCGAAATTTGGGGATTAGAAGCCCCAGTCGCAATTTGCAAATGCAAACTGCTAATTGCTAACAAGCTGTTACATAAAATATATTATTGCGGAATGCTAACTGTAGACAGCCTATAGGAACTCAGCAACGCCCTATCCAACGGTACTGTCGACGACCCTATATGACTTTTCATTCCCCCAAATAACACGTACACAGCGACACCACTTTGTGCCAAATGACTTTGGTCCTTGTTATTATGACGTATGGTACATGTTGAATGAACTGTCTTATCATACTTATTACAATAATGACTAATCACTTGTTACTTTGATCACACTTTAGACGAGAATAATTTGCTGTGAACAGAAACAATGTGGTATGTTTCATAAACTACATCGCTACAGACCTGTGATAACTGTTTACATTTTCAACAGCACTTATACAACAAACAAATTATCTAAAAATACACAAACAGTTGCAAGGACTGTCCAATGTACAGATGACCCTAAGTGACGACAAACATATTTCACCACACTGTCCTGCCATCAACTGAAATCCAACAGACTGCTACAGAAACAATGGACCGTTGCTAGGCAGCTCCTTTCTCTTCTATAAAACACACAATACATACACACATACATACATACATACATACATACATACATAACGTGCAGCACAGTCAAGCATAGCTCAAATCAGAGGCGCAGGAAGTCGCTAGGTGGCTGAGGTTAGGAGACAAAGGAGTGAAAGTAAAAAGATTTTAGGTGAACGCTTGAATGTGCCGATGGATGAGGCGTCTCTAACGGATAGTGGAATGGCGTTCCAGATGAATAGGAGAAAGTGCACTGGCCAATTGCGAGATATGCACGAGGGACAGTTAAGAGGAGTTGCTTACTAGATCGCAATAAGGCAGAAGCTTGGTACGGAGAGATTAATTCACAAAGGTATGCCGGATGGTTAGCAGACAGAATCTTGTAAGTCAACAGTGGCGCTTCTGAAGTCAATCCGAGCGTGGATTGGGAGCCAGTAGAGCGGAACTGAACGGAAGGAGTACATGACTGCTGTAAAAATGAGGCAGGCGGCCGTGTTCTATTTACCATACAATAAGACATCACTGTGTGAAATCAACTAGACCGTCAATGACGGAGTAGCTCATTCCAAGATTTAGACATTAGACCTAGCTGCCTGATACTTATACTAGAAGAAGAGTGTAATGGTGCTTCATAAAGTGAGCGCATGTAGAGACAGAACGTGAGACCGTACTGTATAGCAAACATTTCGTGACATCACACAAGTGCCCGTATCACGTGACCCTTGACCTCGACCTTGTCCTTGAGCACATCCTGGATGCAGCCCGGGCTGGGAACCATCATGTGCAAGTTTGGTAGCATTCTGGCCATTCTGCGAGAAGAAGCAATTTTCGTGAAATCACAAAAGTGTCCCTATCACGTGACCTTTGACCTCGACCTTGACCTTGAGCACACCCTGGATGCGGGCTCTTCTGCGGACCATCGTGTGCAAGTTTGGTGGTGATCCAGCCATTTGCCTGCGAGAAGAAGCAATTTTCGTGAAATCACAAAAGTGTCTGTATCACATGACCTTTGACGTAGACCTTGACCTTGAGCATATCATGGATGCGGGCCTGTCTGGGGACCATCGTGTGCAAGTTTGGTGGCGATCCAACCATTTGCCTGCGAGAAGAAGCGATTTGCGCAAAATGTTTACATGGACGGACGGACGAACAGACGGAAGACGGACGCCGCAGCGGCCGCACAATTGCATTAGCTCACGGAATGAGCTAATAATGCTTGCAGCTTATCATAAAATTATACCATTAACTATGTTAATTTGTCAACAAATCCTTGCAATAGTAATTACAAAATATCACTCTGTTCACATTTCTACTCAGTGTAACCAAGATAACACTTCTACTTTTGGTTTTCGTTTAACCAACCTACTCTTCCTATTTACTCCAGGTAGCGACAAATCCCACTGGATTGTTGCTGTGCAGATTTTTACAGGCGGCCAGATATCCTTCCTGTCAGAAAGCTCACACTGAAAACAATATGTTCAATCTGACTCGCGTTGGCACGTGTCAGCGCACGTTGACACACGCAGTGAAAAAGCACCCTTAGTCACAATATTAGTTCTCATATAATATCGCAGCAAACAATCTGTGGGGCGCCACCCTTATGGATTTCTGACTGTGGGGTTGATCGTCCCCACTGTCCCATAAGTCGGCACCTACGCTCAACAAATAATTACAAAGGAGATCTAGGAATGAACTAAGACAAGCAACCAAATAAAAACATGTAAACAAAGACAATTAACTAACTGAGATGACACAAACACCATGTGAGTAGTAATAAACTGACTGTATTTACCTGTCGTCTTTTCTGCAACAACAAACATGACATCAACAGTTAGATGAACAAGACATCCGGCCACAATAACCAGGGATGCACCGGATCCAGAGACTTTGGATCCGGCTGGATCCAGAGACTTCGGATCCGGCCAGATCCCGATCCAACCAGACTGAATACTAGGTTTTGCAATACTTTACTTATTTAAGTAAGTAAGTAAGTAAATGAATTTGTAAAGCGCACAATGTCGGCGATTGGCCGGCCGAATCTGAGGCGCTATTTAACTTTTACCTGGGTCTCCCTCTTCAGAACCACACTGCTAATCCCCAGATTGGTGGAAAGACCATGCTATACAATTTCCGTACCTCGCCAAACTAGCAAGAAAGTTCTTGGTCACACCTGCCAGCTCAGTGTACCCAGAGTAGTTGTAGTAGATCAAGTACTTTTCCGATTTTCGACAGGTTGATTCGATCGGGAGACATCCGCGAAAAAAGTCGAAAGTTGTCTGAAATCGCGCCGAATTTTGCCCTCAAAAATTTTAGGGGGCGGGACTTCCCCAAAAATTGTACCCACCTGAACACCCCTGCCTCGCGGCACGTCGCGTGGAAAAAGTTTCGTGACGTTACTCCCACTAGTTGCAAAGTTATAGGCGCGCATACCCTGAATTCTAAGACCAATTTTACATGTTCGCCCTTAAATTTTTTTGGGGGGACCCCCGTTCCCGTTAGGGGTGTGCGCTAGCAAGCCTTGGTCAATCTCTAGTGCGTGTAAAAATTTGAGGGGCCAGCACTCCCTAAGGGCCGAAATATAGTCTCCCGAAAAAAGCAATTTGGGTGGGTCAACATGCGCCCCTATAACTTTTTTGTTTGTGGACCAAAGTTCACCATATTTTTTTTGCCCAACGTGGGAGGGGTTGTAGTTGATCAAGTACTTTTCCGATTTTCGACAGCTTGATCTGTTCGGGAGACATTCGCGATCAAAAGTCGAAAGTTGTCTGAAATCGCGCCGATTTTGCCTCCCAAATTTTAGGGGGCGGGCCTTCCCCAAAACTTGTGCTCACTTGAACACCTCTGCCTCGTGGCACATCGCGTGGAAAAAGTTTCGTGACGTTACTCCCACTTGCCGCAAAGTTATAGGCGCACATACCCTGAATTTTAAGACCAAATTTACATGTTCGCCCTTAAGTTTTTTTGGGGGGACCCCCGTTCCCGTTAGGGGTGTGCGCTAGCAAGCCTTTGACAATCTACAGTATGTGTAAAAATTTGAGGGGCCAGCACCCCCTTAGGGCCGAAATGTAGTCTCCCGAAAAATGCAATTTGGGTGGGTCCAAACTCACATCCAATACTCTGTAGTTAGTGGACCAAAGTTCACCGACTTTTTTCGCGGAACGCGGGAGGAATCGCTCTCGATCAAAACGTTTTCCAATTTTGGATATCTTGACCCGTTTCGGAGATATTCGCGATCGAAGTCTGAAGTTGTCTGAAATCGCGCCGAATTTTGCATGTTTTTGGCCCCCAATTTCTTTGGGGGAGGGCCCCCGAACTTTTGGACTTGCATTATAAAGTTCACCCAGATTGCGACAGGGGCGTCTATCCCCCCAACGTCAATGAATCAAACTCCCCCTTCCCTTCCCCTCCCCTTTCCCTCCGTCCCCTCTTCCTTTTCCTTCCCTCCCTCTTTCCCTTCCCCATTACCCCTTTTCCTCTTTCTCCTCCCCTCCTTCTCCCTCTTTCCCCTCCCTTCCCTTTCCCCTGCCGCGAAGCGACCCCCTGAAATCGGCTAGAGGGTTTGGGGAGCGCTCTAGCTCCCCCAGCGGGGTCCGGGGCGGAACACCGGCCGCTAATGCATTCTGGGTGAATTTAGAGCCCAGGAAACGCATTTGGTGGCAGCTACTTACAGTACAATCATCAATAATCAATCTTGAGAAAACTTGAAAAGCATCAATTCGGTGGACGAGTTCAGCACTTACAAAAATTAGCAGAAACAAGCAGAAATTCTTGAAAACAATTTCTTAAAAACTAAAACCATCTCTGTTGTTAGAGCTCTGAAGCCTGGTTTTCGAAGCTTGACTACTCTTAAACTTATAGTGAATGTTTTCGGCAAACTTTAAACTAAAAAAACAACAGCTGCGGCATCGCGCGGTTTCCTAGCGACAGCTCGGCTTTCTTGTTTCTGTAGGCGATGACAAGAAAAAAGAAGGAAAGGAAAGGGAAGGCATCACATAGTCACAAACGGGTTATATTTCACCTATTTGGGGAGCAGACCACCTTGGACCGATTTATACAAAAATTGGCAGGGTTTAAGGGGCCCATGACGTAATCATTTTATCCAATTCGGGTTTTAATATTTTTAGGGGTTTCAGATCTAAAGGGGGTCAAAATCTCCACTGTCCCATTGACTTACAACAGTAATGCCGCTACCGCGCAGCCTGGGATAACGGCGTTTAAATTGTCTGTCCCATGATTGCTATCGCATAGCATGGGACAGATTATAAAGTAACTTGCGTCCGTCTGTATGTCTGTCTGTCTGTCCGCACTCCTACGGTCGCAGTTTTTTGTTTGATTTTGATGAAATTTTGTACACAAGTCTGGGGTCCAAAAAGTAAGAACGATTTCGTCAGGGGTCAAAGTCCGATGACCCCTTCCCTGTCTAAGTAGGAGTGCACCGCGCAGTGAGGTACGAAACTACGAATATCAGAGACGTGCGGACACCTAATTGTAGATGTGATCCATGCGCAAAGAAGGACTTATAAATTATGTGTGACCCATATGGATATCTGGGGAATTCTTCCCCCCTTGAGGGTGGAATTCTTTCCCCCTTGAGCCAAACTGGACGCAAGTTGCGTCCACTGCCCTCCCCCTGTAGACGCTCCTGGATTGCGATCATGTGGCAAAGTTTCGGGGTGATCGGCCGAGGGAGCTCGGAGGTAGCCCGGCGAAAGAAAAAAACATCACGGTTAAAACAAACATAAGGCCGTCCGGAACTAACGTTTGAACTAACGTTCCGGGCGGCCTAAAAAAGCTAACTTACGGTGCAGTTATAAAATTAAAGTTCAGTTACACTGCCTGTTGACTTATCACAGCAAAGAGACAGAGAGACGGATGGGCAGACAAGACGTGTAATGCAGTCTATACAGCAGCCGAATAATAACTGTTGTGGGATTGTCAGATTACCCATATCGATGCACAGCAGAGCAGGAGTGGACGACAATATCAGAACAAAAAACTTAACTTAGTAAAGCAAAATCTTCACAAAAGCTTTACCTTCAATAATATTTGTCAAAAAAGATCCGTGGAATCAGAAAAATTTTGCATTGCGCTCTTTTGCTTGCGATACGACACTGATGTTACGATTATCGAATTTGCAATCAAAATCATGATTTTAGCTCACAACTTCACAATCGAACAGAATCGAAATCGAAATCTCCGAGAGTCACAAAACAATTTTTCCAGCCAGTCGTGTTCAGCCAGCCAGTGTCAAACTGCCCGCACAGGTGGCGCCGACACCGGCACTTAGGAAACTTTGGTCTGTGTCCCATGAAGCCTGTGATGGCTGGCTGGAGTAACAGAGAGGCGAGGGAGAGGTCGTAGCTTCATGCATAAGTCAGACCAAATATCGCCGGCGACCGCAGTCATCTGCAGACGTAGACAACAACAGTAACCGGCGTGATCAGAGCGGGTGAGGGAGAGGAGATCCTTCTCACCCGCTGTATGGTCATGCCATCCACTTAGACTCATATCATCAGTTGTTCCAGTTATATGTCCTATCACATGCTATAGTGAAACCCATTAATGTCTACTCGAGCTGCACGGAGGGGGACGTTCCTTGAGAGTTGAGATGCAAGGCTGACTGGTAACATCAAACACCAAATCAAGTAGATACTTGTAGGGACTAGCGACCCATGTAGAGCAGATAAAAGCAGAAATTGTATACGGGTTGTCTGCCTAGAGCAGACTTCTGTGCCCTGTTTATGCTACATAAGCCACAGCGGAATGTCCGTAATCATGCAGATACCACTCTATTAGCCTGTTGTCATGAAGGCCTGCCCGTGGTGGGGCGGGAAAGCGGGTGGTCAGTAGGCACCAGTCACATCAGTGGATGATGCCCTGCCCGACCATGCCCTGGTGTTGCATGGCCTGCCGGCTTTGTTCATTTGATCCCTATTTAACACACCTACTCCTCGAATCTAATCGTATGGAAATCGCGATTGTGGGCTAAAAACTGAATCAAAATCGACGGAAAATCAAATTTGCATATCGTAACATCACTAGTAATGGAATGACTTTGCAAAACTCTGATGCAATAACCAAAAAAAATGGAAAATGGGGTTTTCTTCCCTAATTACTTTTTAGGGGGTAATTTTAACCAAATCTGTACAGCACTACTTCTACTGCCAATGAAGCTACATTGTGTGGCAAAGTTTCAAGAATATCGATTAAAAGACGTCACAGAAAGTTGGTTGGCAAAGTAAACAAAAAACATGCACACATTATAATGGTACTTTTCTGTATACACAGAGCTGGCAACCACAATCAACACATTAGTGACTTCTACAACCTTTTGGTTTTTGGCCGACCGTACTATCGGTCATGCCTTTGGTACAGTGTGTCATCTGTCTGTCTGTCGTCTGTGACGTTTTGTATTCTGACGAAACGGCTGGACCGATTTGCATGAAATTTTCAGGGAAGGTGTGGAGTGACCATGGGACGACCTGATTACATTTTCGGTCAATTCCGGTAAACCATGCGATGCCGCGATGCTAATTTCTTTGTCAGCAACATTACGAGGAAACGGCTATTCTGGCAAAACGGCTGGACCGATTTGCATGAAATTTTCAGGGAAGGTGTGGAGTGACCATGGGACAACCTGATTACATTTTGGGCCAATTCGGGTAAACTGCGCGATGCCGATTACGAGAAAACGGCTGGACCGATTTGCATGAATGCACCACTGCTTTTGCATAGATCGTCTGTTATGGGGCAGTATGGTCGGCCATCCTAGCAACAGCTGGGCTTCTTGTTTGGTTAACTGGCCTACTTTCCCAGAGCTGATCCAGGTTACACCAGGTCACCAGGAAAGAACCTTTTGAAACTGCTGCAACTCATTAACTATTGTTATACAATATCATAATGCATATATACTTGTTAATGGCTTTCCATCTTTCCAGAAAACAGCTCGAATGAATCCTTCATCTCTCTTCATAGCCTCAGTTCGTAGTTCAGGCTTGAGGCACTGTCGCACAACTCTTGCACATACTCGTGAATAGTGAATGTAACTACAGAATGCAAGCATAATGCTCACACAAATATTCACGTTTGGAGACAAACATCATCTTCTATAAACTGCAAGCATCAGAGAACAAAGAGTATTCAGCAACTACTCGGATGCTCGACAGATACCACTGAATGACACTCTACCGGGAACAGATCAACATACAGTCAGTGTACACATGCTTTCACTGAATAAACCATGTACCTACATCGTGCAATAAAAGGACATTCACTAGTGTTACTCTATTAACAACTGTGTTAATTTTTGTAAATCATAATCCACTTAGACTCAGCTGTTATCCTGGTATGCTATCTTTAACCTTAGGTGTAAGTGGAGTGGTTAGTGTGTCGGACTTGTAACTTTCAGTTTGTGGGTTCGAATCTCACTGCCGGCCATTTGCAAGCAACCTTGAGCATGTTGCTAACCTACGGTGTGTTCAGAGCAACTCAGCCTCCTACCCTTCGCGAGATGGGAAATGAGTAGTAGCTTACAGACTATGGGATGAAGGCCTAGTGTAGCTGATTGGGGTGGTGGTATGTCTGCATGTTGCACCACGGGTCCAATTGTTCGCTTGTGCGGGCAATGGATGGCTGCATAATGCACTGCAGTATCATTAGCTCGTGCTAATCAGCTGCCACTTCCGAGATGCGCTCCTGAGCATGTGTTCATCGTGGAATAGCACTATTTTAAGTATGGGACCTTTACCTTTACTACCTTGCAAAACTACGCCAGTGGCCTGACACTAGGAAAAGGTTCACGGCTTCAAACGTAACTTGTCCATAAATGATTCCTGCCACTCATTGCTGGTATTTCTAAGACTGTCTTCACAGATTACTGCATTGCTTTTTATTTTTCATACCTATCACTTTCTTTTTTGCACTAAGAGAAAGGCCTACTTTGGTAGTTTGGATCTATCGAAAAATCAATATTACCTGCAAGTCATGCAGGAACCTGTCAAGATGCCGCCCAGGCGGCCTGCGGAACTGAACGCAAGGCTGGTCAATGATCTTGTAGGCAGATCAGAAGTGCATTGTGGATCTGATGAAAAAAATCAGTAATTCCTTGCGGAGCCTTCAATTGTATTTCTGCCTTATAGTGAACTTTTTTATTGCTCAAGAGTGCTTATGATGTTTAAATAAATGATAATTATACATTCAGATCAGCGATCTGACCAGTGCCGTGCAAAAACTGATATGTTCAGATCGGCAACAAATAAAATTGTGATAAATACTCGCGCGTCTTTAAAAAATTTGTTGTTATTGCAGGATTAACAGTAGGAGCTGATAAGTAAAAGCGATTTGAAGGAACATAGTTTGCTTTCGTTACAGTAATGAGAGTTTAAAAACAACAGTGTAACAGCAAACAAACATATAAAACATAGAAACACGACACCAGTGAATGTTAAATATTCAGTGACACAATGCAGATCTGAATACGTCATTACTAGGGCTGCTGCTGGGTACCAATCCCTGTAATTTACTACCTGGGTAATTTTTTACTACCCGATGCTACCCAGGTACCCAAAATAAATATTCAATGGCTGTGAATTTGTAATTACCCCACCCCCGGTATGGGGATGGGGTATTGTAATCGAGCGATTTCTTTCTTTCATTGTTTGTTTGTTTATTTGTTTCTTTGTCAGCAACATTACGAGAAAACGGCTGGACTGATTTGCATGAAATTTTCAGGGAAGGTGTGGAGTGACCATGGGACGACCTGATTCAATTTTGGGTCAATTCGG
>Ga0209679_1000766_pt1 | contig 12349 bp, 8 predicted proteins | sample WorMetHEROISLAND_4_FD_187408 | JGI IMG/M metagenome (GOLD analysis project Ga0209679, IMG submission 187408) | Marine gutless worms symbiont microbial communities from Max Planck institute for Marine Microbiology, Germany - Olavius sp. 2 HERON... ...
GCGCCAGGTGGCCTCACGTTGGGCTCGGCCCCATATTTCTAGTAACTTATAAATTTTCTTTTACAGCTATATGCAAACAATACAATGTTTTCTTAAACTTCTGCCCAACCTGTTTTCACTATATGTGCAGCTTGATATCAGCCGCACACAGATCCGTATTAAGACATGCTAATCGCCATCTACGTGTTAACTGTACTGCATGACAGCAACTGTTTACTACAGCTCCACTTTTCCATCAGTGAGTGACCATAATCTAAACTACATATTATTGGTCCAAAAGTTTATACTACTAAAGCAACCTCAAATTGTCAACTTATGACAGTAATATCAAAAAATCTTCAATGACAGTTTAAAATGATACATTCAGTATCATTCAGTTTTCAGTAGCACTGTTGCACTGGAGCTGGCATCTATTTAATATGTTAAGACATTTATTGTAATAAGCCACTATACCACTATACCATAACTACCGGTATTCATTTGTTCAATGGTACAAAATGAACACAAAATGCATGCTTCACAGCTGCTGAACCATACATACGTGCGAGTTCTTCATCTTCGTCAGCATCATCAGCTGCTTTCTCTTTTGAGCGCTTTCGCTTCTTTGGGCTTGTCTTTGGACTGCTGTCAAAGTCTTCATCAGATATCCTCCTTGAACTGTCTGCATGCTCTTCATCTGATGTATGTTCTGCTGGTTCACTCCTTGGCTTCTTTTTCGGACTACCATGGTCCTCACTTTCACTGTCGGACTTTTCCTTAACCTGCTTTCTTTTAACAGGGCTTGACGAACCATTTGTATCGGGTTTCTCTCGTACCGATTCTTCCGGTTTGGCAGTATTTATGTCTGACTGTGACTTTCCATCACTTGAATCTGTAACTGACTTATTGTGAACTGCAACGGGACTACTGTTCTCTTCTGGCTGACCATTACCAATGGATTTCACATCCACACTTTGTGCCTCGCACTCATCCTTGTTTATCTTGCTAACATCATTTGACACATCACGTTTCTGTATTACAACAACCAAAGAATTAAATTTAATATAGCAAAATAATTACATACAAAAAATCAGCAGCATATATTTACCATAGATTACAATAGCTAATATTTGCTCACAACAATGTGCAATCCTTGAAAATTTGCAACTTCCCAGAATCAATGTCTGCTTTATGGGGGTGTGTCACCAAAATGTATCTACTGCACTTTGATACAGGGAATAGCAGAGGACAGTGGAAAGCAGCCTTTCTCGAGTCAAATCACTCAAATGACAACTAAGGCTGCAGCTGTTGACAAAGAACAAACAAATGGCGTCTCAATCACAGATGTTATTTAGACATGTACGAACTGTTGTTGCCCAATTATATATCACTAAATCAATCTGTTATCAAACTGGTTTGTAGCACAATCGTCTGCACACGTAAAAAGATACTACAGTTTCCGGATATGAAATCAATGAACACTAATTTATACAGCGCCTATTAAGCAGTCCTCAGAGGCGCTGAAACATGAAGTCCGCAGTTTGACAAGGCTGTTCCATGTCGCTGGGCCCGACATCACAGTCTCACCAGCCAATGGTGCTGACTTATTGGCTAGAAATATTTAGCATTGTTGCACTGGAGCTGGCATCTATTTAGTTAACTATTTAGTTAAACAGTTTGGTTCCAGGTGACCGACTCTCAACTGACTGACACCAACTACTAGCACAGCAAGCAAGCTCAACAGCATTTACAGCACCAGAACCATCACTGCCAATCTCACACACCATGATTAAAACAGCAATTAGGGACAGGGCATATAGAAAAAATCAGGGCATATAGAAAAAATGAGAATTGCTGGCAGTACTTACAGAATTGTCACGTTTTTAAAAAAAATTCATATTTGCAGTGAATGGGTATTAATTTGTATATATTCCACGAATTGGCTGATAATGTATGGTCGAAAATTTAAGCAATCTAAGGTAGACCCCCAGCCGAATTTTTTACGGCCATTTGGCTGGCCAATGGAATTTTTCGGCGGATATTCGGCCGGCCGAATATTTTTGTGGCGGATTTGTGGCTGACTTTTTTTCGGCGGATTTTCGACTGTATGTGAAACTGAAACTCACGAAGTAACTTAGCATGGTTATGGCGGTTTTGTTGCATGTTGTGCATGATGTCAGTGGCACTGGCGTCAGTTGATCATAGTGTTGCAGAAATGGCAACATTTCATTCCATTTATATACTGATCTCTGTGTGATAACTTTTTAATCACCAAAAATGTTTAAAATGTTAACAGAAACGAAACTGTAATCGACTCAGTTGCACAGAAACCGGGGGTTCAGGCGGTTCAATGAACTGGGGCCCCAAGCTCATGAGGGCCCTGAGCTATAATCGCTCTTACATGCGTGACAAAATGATACACATAGCTGCCACCGGTCCACGTACATGGAATGAGCTGCCGTTCAGTCTACGTGACACTGGGCTACCGCTGACTACTTTCAACGAACATTTGAAGACCTACTTATTCTCCATTGTGTTTTGAGACCACGGCACATTTGTGACATTTGATTTCTTTGCACCGCACATAAATGTACAGACCTGTCAAGTCTCACGCATCTCGCATGAGTCTCACAAATTTTCACTTAACTCACGCTATTCTGCCCGCATAAATATTATCTCATGCATTTTATTTATCTCAGTTTCTCAGGAAAATTAATAAAATTGGTGCCACCAGATGTCAGATTTTAAGGCTAAAATGCATCAAATTTGATTTCCGCTTGGGCTCCGCCCCAGACCCTGCTGGGGGAGCTTACAGCGCTCCCCCAGGCCTCCTGGCTGTATTTAAGGGGCCTACTTCTAAGGGGAGGGAGGGGAAAGGGGAGGGAAAGGGAAGGGGGTAAGGGAGGGAAGGGAAGGAGGGGATAGGGAGGGGAAGGGAGGGGAGAGTTGCCTCCCTCCAGTTGGGGAGTCTGGATCCGCCAGTGGCGTCAGTCTTTGAAGGTCAACGCAACTCGAACCCGTCCATAACATTAATTGCAGCGTGGTATTATCCGCGTGCAGTTTGTAACGTTAATTGGAAATTAACGTCGTCGTATGCCAGTTATTATTAAAGTACATACAGACTGATATAGTAAGTAGAAATGCACGTAATCAAAATCTGCACTAACTAAAGTGAGTGTAGATCTGATGTGCTGTGTACCGTTTTTAACGGCACGTAGTACTATATACAACTATATACAGTACGTCCGCATTGTAAGTCTCCGCCGACTCGTGAACCCGAGAATAAAAGTCAATACCCGGGAATGGATTCACTACTAGTAACGGCGTTGGTCATGTCAGCGACACCTGACACCTCGTCCAACGCTGGTTACTGCTTGTTTTCCACTTTCCAGTGGCGGCTGCACGTACCTGGAACGCTCTGCCATCTGACTTGACTCGGAACATTTATATTCGACGCCGTAATCACTGAGGCTGCCAAAGCGGCGCCGGGCGGGGTTGCCGAGAGTTGATGTCGCAGCAATGTCACTGACGTGAGATCTACGCAGTCACTCGCTTTGTTCCGGTGTAAGCTTAAACGTACACTTTATAAATCATCATTTCCCGATAACTTGTTCATTACGGGCGACCTGTGCCTTTTTACGGCGTCCGTTGACAGTTATAGGTTAACTGTGATAGCATGATTTTGCATCAGTTTAATCTCTGCTTTAATATTAATAATAATAATAATAATAATAATAATAATAATAATAATAATAATAATAATAATAATAATAATAATAATAATAATAAGTAACTAGAGAGCACTTGATACAGTCCATACCTCCGCCAAGGACTGGTATGTTTTATTCTAGGCTGTCTATATATACATCTGTATTCGCCATGAAAGGCAGCAGCAGAGAATAGAACAACGAAAAAAGACAGACAGACAGACAGAGAAGAAAAATCGCTACAGTAAATAGAATCTTTTAAAAGTCCTGGATCCCGATCATGATCCGTATCCAGGAACCTGGCTCCGGATTGTGATTCGGATCGCCACCAAAATCTAATCAACTGAAGGGCCATTTATGCACTTTGTTTCAAAACATGCATCTTTCGGAGCCTATACCACAAAAATGTGAATGAAGATATTGACCCATACTATCAGAGACGAAGATGTAGCGCAATGACTCTAGTAGTTCTGGCAATATAAGGTTTATGCGCGCAGTTCCCTGGAGACGAGACGTCAGACGACAGTGGGGTAATTGAAAACGTCGATTTTCAGGGTACTTGGACGCTATGTCTTCGGCACCTTAGGAAATGATATAGTATTATTATATAGTATTATTTAGTCCCTGTCGCCAACGACCTTGTATAACCTTCAACGGCCATTACGCACACCGTTTCAAAACACATGCGTTTTCAGAGTCCACCTAGAGACTTGTGGTGAATGTTGTCGGCGAATGACCTTGAATGGCCATTTTACGTTAAATTTCCACTATTACGAACAGCGCTTTCAGAAAAAAATTTACATACAGTAGAGCCTATTTCTAGAATATTTTTGTTGTATCACGTCACCAGCAGAGATGTGCGGAAGCGTACCGTGATCCGCAAAATATTTGGGATCCACGGACGGACTGCAGATCTTTCGTAGGCGAAAAGTTGCGTGCGCTACATCGTCGGGAATCTTGACAAATAAGGCCAACATTATTGTATAGTATTAATTAGTCCCTTATCGCCGCCACTGACTCCAAAACACGTGACCTTGAATGACCTTGAATGATCATTTTGCGTTAAATTCGGTTTTGCGCCGGTATGTTTGGAGCTCTGAAGCCTGGCAAGCTTGGCTACTCTTAAACTTGTGGTGAATGTTGTCGGCGAACTTTAAACCGAAAAGAACAGCTGCGGCATCGCGCGGTTTCCTTGCGACAGCACGGCTTTCTTGTCTTTCAAATGGACGTGAGTTGTTTCCGGTGATTCGTTGTGAGTGTGATGTGGGTTAATGATTGGATCGGAGACCAATTTCGAAACTGCATAGAATTTGCATCTAATTTGAGTTTGCAGCAAGCAGATGTGACGTTGCACTGTCTGAATAAATAACTATACCTTGAACTTGAACTTGACAGGTCACTGAAAAGAAAAGTGACCAGAAGGGGATGAGCAGCAAATATTTGGCAAATAAAAGTTGTTAGAAAAAAGTCCCTGGCATATACATTCCTGCCTATATGGGTTTATCTTTATTAGCTTTTACGCAACTTTTCGAAATTCGCGCAAAAAATCTAGACTTGCCTGCTCAAAAAAAGAATTTCGCGAAATGGCCATTCAGTTCATTCAAAGTGATGTATTTTGGGGTCAGTCGAAAGGCGACGATGACTAAATAATATTATATAATAATTTTTGGCTTATTTTCTAAGGTTCAGATATAGCATCCGAAAGCACTGTTTTAAATCGACCTTTTCGATTATAACGTTTAACGCTACGTCTTCAGAGAACCTCCGCGAATATCCGTATAAACCTTATATTCCGAGAAACTGGAGTCATTGGGCTACATCCTCGCCGCTATAGTATGGGTTTACCTTTATTCAATTTTTCGTGGTGGCCTCCGAAAACGCATGTGTTTTGAAACGGTGTGCGTAATGGCCGTTGAAGGTTATACAAGGTCGTTGATTTTGGCAGCAATCAAAAGCGCATATGCGACTTCCTATTAGTGATCAATGGCAACCTGGTCCTATCTTGCTCCGTTTCAGAGCTATTGCAGTTTTCCGTTAAAACAGCGACCCCAACCCTATGACACGGGAAATTTGGGAATGTTCTCTTCGACTAGACTGGCGATGTTGGGGCTCGGAGGAGCGAAGAACTAAGCTAATTATTCGTGTACTTACTTCCGAAGTAACGCAGCCTATCTGACCACAAATCACCGACTCACAGACAGACGGACAGGTGGACAATTTACGATAGCAATACCGCGCTTTGCAGTCGACGTACGTACATCACGCGGTAAAAACACTATAGGATCCTGAACGAGCCGTCGTTGAACTGGTGCTTGAGTCCGCTGACGATTTATCTTCGTGGTTCGTCCACACCGCCGATGTCGTCACCCAGCTGACGGTGATTTTGACGTCACCATCTTACTCCGGGGTCCGGATGCTGGCGCGATAATTCAGCAGCTGAGCTACTGGCGATCATTTTCTTCACATTCGGCACTGACATCCATAGAATCAAAGCCGCTGTCCATTCATTTATTTATTCGTCCGCCTTTGCCTCTGCTCTGGCGACTGCTGACCCTGGCACTGCTCCGGCACAGATGAATGCCGTCTTTTATTCGGACAGACGGACAGACTGCCTCGAGGGGCGGGGCTCGGCGCTAGGAACGCGGTGAATGAGTAAACGACGGGAGAAGAACACCGTTTTCAGCGGTTCGTTATCACCTTATGTAAATCCGATCCCGGTATGCCGTCAGTCATGTCAAATACACATCACGCACACACTGCTGTGCCGTCTGTCCTCTGTGCATTTTTGAAGCCGGAAGGCGGGTCCCAAAACGCTACTCTGGTTGTTCTTGCTGTTGTTATTGTTATCAGTTCTCTAAAAATCCCTAAGGCTTTCTTAATACGCAGCGGAGCGCAACAAAACTTTGCAAGTTTGCATACACATTTTTGCTGGCATTGCCTACAGGTCTGACGTCTGAGATTTTTCACTTATTTTCTAATTAATGAGTATTTATCAAAGTTCGTTTCATGTTATCGATTTAAAACTTGACATTGAACCTTCACTACTATACTGCCGACGCAGTGCGTGTAGCGCAGCGTCAAGCGCAGCGGCCTGCTGCAGGCTGCAGCACGATGCGCGTTGGAGCATAGTGATGAATATTTATGCACAAGCGGCAGGCGGGGCTTACCGTATGCATATACTACAGTAAGTAAGCAGGCGGGCGCCTTCCGGGTCCCTAGTACCTTTCGTACTTGTGTCGTACTTGACGGGTAGTGGAATAGTTTCTGCCACTCGTGACAGTGATAATGTGCTCTGCGAGTAATATCGGTGACTTTGCTGTGTACAGTTTTGCTATGTAAGGGATAGTGTGCATGCTTTTTACTCCTCGCGCGGTACGTTCCTAACGTAGCGGAGAGGAGTGTATGAGAACAATGTATAATATTGAGGACCAACGACCGACCGACCGATCTTGCATTTTGTAAAATTTCGAACGGCCATATCTCGGCAACGGGTCATCCGATCCACTTCATGTTTGTTCTAGGGTAGGGTTTTCGAGGTCGGCAGATTGAATGGACCTACTTCCAGTTGGACCAAATCCAAGATGGCGGCTGGCCCCATCTTGGAAAATTTCAAATGGCCATTTCTATGGAATGAGCTATCCGATCCACTTTCATGAATTACAGAGCAGTGTCGGAGGAATACAGGAAAAAATGCGCGAGGAGTAATTAGATTGGTCACAATCTAAAATATTTCTTGTTCATTTTCAAGAAGAATAAGAAGAAGAAGAAAAGACTTCTTTCCACGCTATCAGTAAAGGTCCAATTCAGTCCTATTCATGTCAGACGCGTAACATACATTGTGTCTACAAGAACCGAATGATGGATCGATTCTGTGCTGAAAAGTAAATTTAAGTCCTGAATTCCTCTTCTTGCTGCTGCTGTATAATGACTGAACGGTTTGTTTTTGCTTGTGTAGAAGTCTGTTAAAGCGGCGGAAGAGCTGACAAAAAACTACGTATGGAATCCGGATTTGACGGTAAGGCAGATCGTATGCTTGTAGTCATGTACATGTACAGATCTGTACAAAAGTACATAAAGTACACGCCTGCAGAATGTTTTTGCCAGAAATGCCTTTTTGAATTACACAGTTTTAGCTTTGATGTAGCCTTTAGTACAAGATTTGTACAGACGTAATTGCCATGTACTTCTAATATTGTATGAATATATGGTGCGTTCTTTATTCATCCGTCCATTCATTAATTCATTCTAATTCAGGCAGCATGGTCCATATACACAGAATGTACAGTAATGCAGTAAAAACGTATAATGGAAAAGTAATACAATAATTCAGTAATACAGTAAAAACGTAGAAGAGGAAAGTCATAAGAAGCTGATATAAAAACGAAATTAAAAACAATTACACTTCACCAACTGGCGCATATGTGATGCCAGCATGTTTGGGCATTTACTCCAAGTACGAGAAAAACAGCACCACTGTTGAACAACAGAGTATATCAATACTCGGTAACTGAAGTATAAGCAGAATAGAGTGTTACATTGTCACGTCTGTTGAAACCAAAAAACATTTTGATACATTTATGATAGCATAATTTAAGTTTGACAAGCACCCATCGTTAAAATTAGACGACGTGCAAGCATCATGCAGGCAGATACATTATGATGTAAACAAAGTGTGCTTGACTTCACGAGAACATTTAATACAACGACGTACAAGGATTTTGTTCTCATAAACATGTTGCGACTTCACGTTGTATATCATCATTATCCTTCATATACCGTACCCTAAACATCTAAATGAGTCGACATATTTAACATAGAAATTACAGAGTGTCAGCTGTGGGAAGAACATGGATACAATTTGTGAGGCTGAAAAACCATGCATACTGTTTTATTTTCGTTACATTTCATATCTATTTTAGCAGTTTGTTTCTCCAGTACAACAAGAAGATCTTGCATAGCCCTCCAGGATGGTGCATGTAAAATAATATCGTCAGCATATGCTAATATATTAATAAGCACACCACCAATGTTGCAGCCAATACCGGACTGTGCAGTCTCTTTAAGTAAGTCGCGAATGTAACGACAGAATAAAAAAGGAGATAAAATGCCACCTTGCCGGGTACCATTACTAGCCATAAAAAATCCAGACACAGTTGAGATCCACCTAACACATAATTCTTGGTGGCTATATCAATATGCTAATATACCGACAGTGTTCAAATCAGTATTATATTGCAATAGCTTAGTGAAAAGTTTCCAGTAATTTACATAATCAAAAGCCTTTTTAAAGTCGATAAGGCATGCAAATACATTATACATGGCTGCTATGATTTACGTTATAATCAACAGTCTGCTTAAATATACTGGAACAAATGCCAGTAGAGTGCTCAGCCTTAAAGCCAAATTGATAGTTCTCTGTTTCAGTTGAAAAAAAAACATGATTAGCAATAACACTTTCCAATAACCTGGACATAGCTGTAGAAATTGCTATGACCCTATAGTTGTTAACGTCTGACAAATTACCACTTTTACACTTCATAAGGGGTATTATTGCAGACTGAACGAGAGAACACTGGATACAGCGCATTACCTTCGGCGCCGAGACTAATGCGAAAGAACGTAATGTTACTAATGCAATCTTTGTACTGTAACGATCATACATATTACATTTGTAGGACGTTGATAGTATTTTTGGCAAGACGGTTGATCCGGAAGAAGATCCTGCTTTTGTATACGATCCTACGTACAACCAAGCAGTAAACCGCCAGAATTCGACCGTTCACGTTCCAATCGACATCTATGAAAAAGGTAGAATCAAGTGCCGCCTTATACAGTATGTGCATTACAGTAGCAGACCGTCGTGTATTTCTGCTTTGTGTGGGACAATAACGCTTAGTACAAAATCTTTGTTTCTTTTGTGTCTTTGTTTCTCCATCACCACTGCATTGCATTGTGCATGGTAAGAATAACAAGATAATGTTTGAACGAACAAGCTTAGAGTCTGTCCAGTGCCTCATATAGCAGTTAAAGTAAATATGCTCATAGATACAGACATAGAGCCAGTAAGCGAGTACGGGCCAAAATAATCATGTAAATTTGTAACACTCGTAAGCACAATGCAAAATTCGACCACTCTATTATTCACAGGTTCTTGTATATAAATGTTGTTGTAATTCTCTCTAGTAAGCTCTGTGTAAAATTTGAATACTCTACCATAGTACAGGCGCCTTTTACTGTACTGTATTAGTAATTTAATCTAATTTAATAATCTAGTAATCTAATTTAATTTAATCTAATTTAATTAATCTAGTAATTTAATCGCCTTTTAATCTTCATATCCAAATTTGAATACTCTACCGTCAGCTGTTGCAAAAATAATTCAGGGGATGTAAAATTACTTATGGGACGTCGTGTGTATGAATCTTTTGTACTCCTCCCTCTTAAGTTGTGTGTAAAATTTGAATGGTCTATCATTAAAGATTGCAAAAAATATTTAAGCAAGTGTGAATTACAAATTTGGTCACGCGAGCTGACCACGCCCACTTTGTGACCGTCCGGTGCATTAAGTGGGGGTGGTCAGCTCTCGAGACCAAAAATCTAGGGGTCACGTGACCGTGGCCACGCCCCTTTTCGAAAATTTTAAGGGGACGTCCGGACTGTCCCTGAAAACACACGTGTCAAATTTGAAGTCATTAGCTTTAACTGTTTTGAAGCTATTAGCATTTAACGCCTAAAAATTTAGGGGCTCACGTGACCCTGGCTACGCCCATTTCAGGGTCTGCTCAAAATATTTTCTTCAGGATGTTAAGGGAAAGCTATGTTCCAAATTTGATGAAGATCGGTCCAAAACTGGGCTCACAATCTTAGCCGTAGTCGCCGGATGGATGGTTAAATGCTCCAAAACGGTTAAAGCTACGGACTTCAAACTTTACGGGCATGTTTTCAGGGACAGTCCGGACATGGCACCTTAAAAATTTTTCGAAAAGGGGCGTGGCCACACCCACTAGTACACCGGACGGTCACAAACTGACCAAATTTGTAATTTCACAATTCCTTCTGTCTTGTCAAGTGTCGACTTTCAACTGTCAGTCATGTAGTGATGCACGGAATCGGTAGTTTCCAGTAACATTTAATCCAGCTGATTCCAGATGAATGCGCCCTATAGCTTCTAGATAAGTGCCAGTTAGAAAATTAATCTTCATATCAGTATCTAGCCAGCCACCTATATCACAAGCATAGAGTTGAATGTAGTTGGGCTTCTTTACATCAGGTAACGTAACCAAATTTATAATTTTACATCCCCTTAATTATTTTTGCAACAGTTGACGGTAGATTCATAGTACTGTACAGGGAATTCGTTTGTGAGAATCTGTCAGATATTTATTAATCAGGTGTGCTTGCTATTTAACCGTACTGATAAAAACAGCATTGGTGACAAGGTCCTATAGACAATTTTGGACATACACACAGTGGTCCAAAAATTTAGACGTGAAGTTTCTGTCATAACTACGTTAAAGTAGATTTTCAAAGTTCTTTCGCTGACACTGACGGCGTAGATAATGCAATGTTATCGCATACTCAGCAATAAATGTGCAGTAAACTGTAAAGAAATATTGATGTCAGTTTCTCAATACCTATGTGTCACACGAAGTGGTAAGCGAAGCGTTTGAGTTGTGGTGCGATATTTAATCGTCGCTGTATTGCAAAATGTTCTGCTGAGTGTGGCAGTGAAAGAACTTTTGAAAATCGGTAAATATCTGATGAAGTTATGAATTTATAAAACTCGGTAACTCATTTGTGGGACCACCCAGTAAACTTTAATTCGTCTTTCTGTGTTGGCTCACTAAACGTTGCCTGTATTGTTATTTCAGACATTTCTATACTAAATACTCTCCAGTGGACTAAACCTCTTGACGAAATCTGGGAAAAGAACAAGAGAGATGACCCGGCTCTAACGTGGCAGTATATAGGCACCCAGACTGGAATGTTGAGAATCTACCCCGGTCAGTATTTGCACGTTATTCATTTGTATTTAATGTCTGTGAGGTTCTTGGGTGGCATCAATGAAAACGATTCCACCTGTTGCGACAAATGTTCCATAGCGCTGTGTGTCTGTCCGTCTCTCCGTCTGTCTGTCACTCATGCACCCTTCTAAAGCCGTTGAACGGAATGAGATGCCATTTGGCAGGGGCACTGGTGTGGTCCCAAGTAACGTCGCTTTCGCTGTATGGATTTCCACGAAATGGGTTAGAACACGTAAATTTCGGAGATCTTGAATGGTTCCGTACTGGTAGCGAAATTTTGATTTTTTCCGTTAACGCGTCGCTTCCCCCCAAATAAATTTTGGGACTCGATTTTGCAAGTTAGGTTCGACTTTTGGGGTCAGTAACTCGAAAACGGTACGACGCCGAAAACGCTCAAAAGAAAGGCAAATCTTGGCATGTTCTCTGTCGAATAGCATCTGTGCGATCGACCAACAAGAAGCTCAGCTACCGCTTAGAAACAGGGCGTCAGCAGCGTATTTCTTTGTAGCTAAGTTAATTTCTATCGCCCACAGCTGCCTCTATCACCCCAGGAGCCTATGTCCGATTATACGGCTAATTTGTTACGCACAGCGCATACACTTCAGCATACAATGCTATAGACGCGCGCATGACGCGCGA
>Ga0209679_1000767_pt1 | contig 12344 bp, 11 predicted proteins | sample WorMetHEROISLAND_4_FD_187408 | JGI IMG/M metagenome (GOLD analysis project Ga0209679, IMG submission 187408) | Marine gutless worms symbiont microbial communities from Max Planck institute for Marine Microbiology, Germany - Olavius sp. 2 HERON... ...
CAGCGGGGATTTAACTACCTGGCCAAGGTGATAACGGGAGTGAAGTTTAAAGATGGAATCGAGGTGACGACGGGCAATTAGGTAGCAGCTGGATCAATATCCAAACACCAGATTTGACGAGAACTCCCCGCGCCGGCCCCGGAACGCAAGTGGTTTGCCTCGGGAATGTAGCCCAAATCGACACGCCCTACCTCACCGAGACCACATCAGGCCTTACTTATGCAGTCGATCGATTCAAGCACTGGGCGCACAGCGGACACATTACACTGCGCAGGGTGGAACGTTCGCGACTCGCCGATTATGCCTCGGAGGTGCTGTAAAGATCCTCTCCCACGCGCGGCGTCGACGTACGGAGCTCGTTAAGACGTACACGATTCATAGCGATCAACTGTTTTTCTTCGCGCGTTTTACGTCTTATCGGGAAAGCGTAGGTGAACTATCCGACCGGTTGGAACGTGACTCACCCCACCGCCGCACGCTACCCGCCACCTTCAAGCTGTACATCATCGGGCGCGCGGGGCCAGGCGTGCAGAACGGCCTGCACCAGTGTGGCCAAAGGAATGGCGAAAAAGACACCCCAGAACCCCCAAATACCGCCAAACACAAGAACCGCGGTAATGATGGCGATAGGATGGAGATTGACCACTTCGGAGAACAGTAGCGGGACCAGGATGCTGCCATCCAACCCCTGGATGACCAGATAAGCGATCATCACGTACCAGAAATCCGCCTCCAGCCCCCATTGAGAATACGCCACCAAAGTCACCGGAAGCGTCACCACCACGGCACCCACATAGGGAATCAATACCGAGATACCGACAAGAAAACTGAGCAGCAGCGAAAACTTCAACCCCATCAGCGAGAAGGTGACGAAGCAGGCCACCCACACCACCATGATTTCCCAAAACTTGCCACGAATGTAGTTACCGATCTGTGCGTCTACTTCATCCCAAACCTGGTTGGCCAATCCACGTGCCCGCGGCATATAACCGCTCACCCATTCGATGATCTGCTCCTTGTCCTTGAGGAAAAAAAAGACCAGCAGAGGCATCAACACCAGATAAACCAGAATGGTGAAGAGTCCCACGATAGACGATAGCGAGTAAGAGAGGACACGTTGCCCAAGACTGGCCAGTTCGCTGCGAATATGGCCCATGACTTCATTCATCTGCGCTTCGGAAACTATTTGAGGGTAAGCCTGCGGCAAGCGCAATAGAGAATTCTGCCACTCGGAAATCATCAGCGGCAGATCTTGAATCAACTGCGTCAACTGGCGCGACAGCAGCGGTAACAAGCCGAACAGCGTAACAAGCAGCAGCGCGAGAAACGCCAAGTAGACCAGGATAACGGCGGGTAACCGGATACTACCCGCACGTATCAGCCAACTCACCACCCCTTCCAGCAAATAGGCGATTACGATACTGGCGATTACGGGCGCCAACATCTGGCCAAACAATATGACGATGCCAAACCCCAACAACAGCAGAAAGGTGAGCATGAACGCTTCGGGATTTGAGAAGTGCCGGACGTACCAACTGCGCAGAATTTCTAGCATAAATGCCTCGGGTAGATTCTACTCATGCTGCGCGCCTGTTCTGTTTGCACCGCCGCGGTGGCGGTGTAATTATTGTGAACCCCAGTATAGGGCTCTTCCTAAGGCTCTTCTAACTCTTGTTTGATGCGTTCGTAGTGGTCGGCAAACAACGTTTCAAGCTCATCGATCACCTCCTCGGCATTGCGCCCCTGCAGCGTGTGCTCCGCCAGCAATCCCGCCGCCTGATGCAAGAGATGCTCGGCGTCGAGCATGTGGTAGGTGTCACGCAAACGGCGCATCGCCGATACTACAGACTCCTGTGCGGGTCTGGCGATCTCCCGGGGTCTGTCAAGCGATATTGCGGGTTACTCGGCAACCCCGGATCGCGACAACACGAACTCCGCAAGCGCAACCAATGTATCGCGGTCACTGATCGATAAGGCGCGGTAGAGCACAAGTATCTGTTTTTCGTCTTCGTTCATACCCATGATAGCTCAACGCTCATGGGATATCTGCGCTAAGACCAACAGACAGACTGAGGTTAAGCCGTATCCTCTGGGTGCTCTTCGCAATAACGTTGTGCAAACTCATGCAGCTTCTCCATGGCGCGATGGCGAAACTGCTGCTTCTGATGCACGAAAGAGAATTTGCGTTTGAGGGGCGGATCCAGAGGAATGGCACTCAATGTCCCCAACTGAATCTCCTTGTGCAGTGTCGCGCGGGAAATTATCGAAACACCCATACCCGCTTCGACAGCACCTTTAATCGCTTCAGGATTACCCAGCTCGATCGAGATATTGAGCGACGAGGGATCCTGGCCGCACTTGCTCAGAAAGGTGGTAATCACATCGCGAGTTCCCGAACCCTCTTCGCGAGCGATGAATGGATAATCCAGCAACTCGGCGATTTTGATACTGCGAGAGTCGGCGAGTGCGTGATCCGGCGGCACGATGACTTCAAGATGATCGACGCGACACACCTCGACCGCCAAGTTCTTGTTCGCCACCGGTCCTTCAACGACACCCAAATCGATGGTGTTGCTCTCCACCATGGAGACGGTGCCTTCCGTGTTGCTCACCTTGAGTTGAATGTTGACTTCCGGGTAGTGGCGTTTGAAATCGCCCAGCAATGCAGGAAGCATATACTCCGCGATGGTGGTGCTTGCGCCGATGGTCAGAACACCACTGAGATCACCGGTAAGCTCACGCACGGAGTTTTCCATATCCCCATAGAGCTCGAAGATCCGATCGGCGTAACGGTGTACGACCTTCCCGGCATCGGTCAAACTGATTCGGTTATGCGTTCTATCGAATAGACGGGTGCCGAAGTACTCTTCCAGTTGACGCACTTGGAAGGTCACAGCGGGCTGAGTCATATGCAGAGTTTCGGCCGCTTTGGTAAAGCTCAACAACCTGGCCACGGTTCGAAAAACTTGTAAGCGCCGGTCTGCCATTATTAATCCCGAAGGTTTTTATCCGCCTCGTTCAAGATCACCCACCGAACAAAAAAGCGATGACCTTACCCACCTTGTGTAATCTACTTACGCGTTAGCCATCGCATGGTAACAACATTTCCTACCCATCTAAAGCTTCGCGAACCAACGAACTGGCCTCCCTGCATTACGCGAAACGACGATGCATGAACGCGAAATACATCACTGGAATAACGATCAAGGTCAACAGCGTCGACACCAGAATTCCGAAAATCAGCGATACGGCCAAACCGTTAAAGATCGGATCATCCAAAATAAAGAACGCACCCATTACCGCAGCGGCTGCCGTCAATACGATAGGTCGTGCCCGAACAGCGCCGGCACGCACAACCGCTTCGGCGAACTCGACTCCCTTCGCCAGTTCATGGTTGATGAAATCCACCAGCAAAATGGAGTTACGAACTATGATGCCCGCCAAAGCGATCATGCCGATCATCGACGTGGCGGTAAATTGCGAATCCAGCAATGCGTGGCCCGGCATCACGCCGATAACGGTGAGAGGAATCGGCGCCATGATAATCAGAGGAACCAGGTAAGAGCGAAACTGCGCGACGACGAGTAGATAGATCAGCACCAATCCCACGGAATAGGCGATCCCCATATCGCGAAAGGTCTCGTAGGTAATCTGCCATTCGCCGTCCCATTTCACGCTGTAGCGATAGGGGTCTTCGGGTTGTGCGATCAGGTACTGCGGTAGCGTTCCAGCACCTGCCAGCGGTTCGTTGCGCAGACCGGCATAGATAGAGAACATGCCATATAGCGGACTGTCCAGTTTTCCCGAAAGATCGCCCGTGACGAAAACGACGGGTAGGAGATCCTTGTGATAGATCGCCTGTTCGCGCTTCGATTCACGGACTTCCACTACCTCTGCCAGAGGCACTAAGGCGCCGCTACGGCTACGCAAGCGTAAATCCAACAGTGGCGTCAGACCCGCTTTGTCGCTCGCGGCAAACTCCAATCGGATCGGAACGGGATATTTCGCCTTAGCGTCATGGAGGTAGCTTACGTCGGTACCCTGTAGTGCCGTGGTCACCGCGTTGACCACATCCCGCTGCGCAATGCCAAGTAATGCCGCGCGTTGGCGATCGATTCGTAACACCCATTTCGACGCTTGCGTTTCGATACTGTCATCGATGTCCACCACATCGGGCGTTGCCTCGAACCGCGCACGCACCTGTTTCGCTACTGCCATTTGACCCCGGTGCTCGGGTCCGTAGATTTCCGCCACTAGCGGCGACAGCACCGGAGGACCCGGAGGCACTTCGACGATCTTCACGTTAGCGCCGTGGCGACGTCCGATTTCCGCCAGCGGATCACGCAGGGCCACCGCGATTTCGTGGCTCTTTCGATCACGGTCTCCCTTGTCGACCAGATTGATTTGAATGTCGCCGACGTGGGCACCACGCCACAGATAGTACTGCCGTACCAAACCATTGAAATTGATCGGCGATGCGGTACCCACATAGCCTTGGAAATCCGTCACTTCGGGAACGGTGGCGATGTATACGCCCAATTCGCTCAACACCGCCGCAGTGCGCTCCACCGCAGTCCCCTCCGGCATGTCGACCACGACCTGTATCTCCGATTTATTGTCGAAGGGCAGCATCTTCAAAACCACCCACTGCACGACGGTCAATCCCCCGGAGATCACGATCAACGCCACCAGCGATAGTGTCAGTATCCAGCGTCTACGACGCCCCCTCCGCATATCGAGAAACGGCCCCATCAAACGACGAGACAGCGGGTAAAGCTGGAGATTCTCCTCTTCACCATGGCCTTGCGGTTGGGGTTGATTGCGCAACATGCGGTAGGTAAACCACGGCGTTACCACGAATGCCACCGCCAATGAAATCAGCATCCCGGCGCTGGCATTGATGGGGATCGGACTCATGTAGGGCCCCATGAGACCGGTGACAAAGGCCATGGGCAACAGTGCGGCAATGACGGTAAAAGTGGCCAAAATCGTCGGCCCGCCGACCTCATCGACCGCCAGAGGTATCGATTCGATCAGCGATTTATTGCCGACCCCCCAGTGTCGATGAATGTTCTCCACGACGACAATGGCATCGTCCACCAGAATTCCGATGGAGAAAATCAGGGCGAATAGGGAGACACGATTGATGGTGAACCCCCAGGCCCAGGAGGCAAACAGCGTCGCTGCCAAGGTGATCACCACCGCTGTGCCGACGACGAAGGCTTCGCGCCGCCCCAATGTCAACAACACCAGCAGTACCACCGAACCGGTAGCGAAGATCAATTTGGTGATCAAGGTCTTGGCTTTGTCGTCGGCGGTTTTACCGTAGTTGCGTGTCACGGTCACATGCACGCCATCGGGAATGAACGTTCCGCGCAACTTGTCGAATCGCGCGACCACCTGGTCGGCGATGGTGACCGCGTTGGTGCCCGGTTTCTTGGCCACCGCGATGGTGACCGCCGGAAATACGCCGGTGCCCTGGACACCCTTGGTCGACGCGGCGGGACCGGTACCAAACCAGACATACTGCTCGGGCTGATCGGCACCGAGGCGAATATCGGCGACATCCTCCAGGTAGATCGCCGCACCTTCGCGTAAACCGATCACGAGACGTCCTACCTCCTCGGGAGTCACCAGAAACTCGCCGACCTGGACCGTTATCTCTCGATTGTTGGCCACCAGCGCTCCCGCCTCAGCCGACGTGTTGGCGCCACCCAGCGCTTGTTGCAGATCCGCCAGATCCACTCTCAGTCCCGCCATGCGCCGAGGGTCCAGCTGCACGTGGACCACGTTGTCCGGCCCCCCGACGGTATAGATATCACGCGTACCGGGGATGCGTTTCAGTTCGGCTTCGATAGCGTGCGCGACGCGTAGCAGATCATGGCCGCCCCGGTTCGGGTCGTCGGTCCACAACGTTCCCGTGACAATGGGGACATCATCGATCCCCATCGGTTTGATGATGGGTTGTCCCACCCCTAGATTCGGCGGTAGCCAATCCTGGTTGGAATAGAGGGCATTGTAGAGGCGCACGATGGAGCGGGTACGATCCTCACCCACTTTGAACTGGACGCTTAGCACGGACTGCCCGGGCCGTGACAGAGAGTAGATATGCTTCACCCCAGCGATTTCCGAGAGGATCTGCTCGGCTGGGGTGGTTACCAAATGCTCCACCTCCTCCGCCGTGGCGCCCGCGAAGGGAATAAAGACATTGGCGAGGGTCACGTTGATCTGAGGCTCCTCCTCGCGCGGCGTGACCAACACCGCGAACAGCCCCAACAACAGGCCAACCAGCGCCAATAGCGGCGTGATTTCGCTATGGAGAAAGGTTCGGGCAATACGCCCGGAGACACCGAGTTTGCCGACCATGGTCTCAGCGCTCCGCGGTTTGCTTCAGCGATAGCGCGGCCTGCAGGGGATCGATGGCGACGCGCTCGCCCGCTTCGAGCCCCGCCAGCACCTCTATCTGATCCTCCGGACCACGACGCCCTACGCGCACCTGACGCAGGGTAACCGCACCGCTGTCGGCCACCACGTAAACGCCCACCAACTCACTACGACGCACCACCGCCACCGCTGGAACCAGTAATCGTTCGACCACACCCATGGGAAATACCACTTTAGCCAGCGTACCGGGGCGCAGACCTTCGGTTCCTTGCGGAAGATCGATGCGAATCCTGACCGAATGCGTCGCTGCATCGGCAAAAGGAAAGACGGTGATCCGGTTTGCCGCGACGGCAAGCGACCCACCGCCCGGTAGTTCAACACGTACTCCCGCTCCTTGGTCGAACGACCCCACCGCCGCTTGCGGCACCAAGACCGTCAAACGCAGCTGCTCCAGCGAAATGCCCGCCATCAAGGGCTGACCCACCGTAACCGATTCACCCACTTCCACGAAGCGTTTCACGACAATCCCCGCGTAGGGGGCGCGTACTTCGGTGTAACTGAGCTGCTCCCGGGCGCGTTCGACATTGGCCCGCGCCGAATCGACCCTCGCTTCGGCCGCCTCACGGTCTGCTCGTGCCCGATCCAGCACCGACTTGGAGACCAGACGTCGCTCGAATATCCGGGTCACCCGCTCGAATTCGATTTGCGCTTCGTTGAGCCGCGCTTCGGCTTCACGCAACCCAGCCGCGGCTGCCTCCAACTGGCTGCGCTGCTCCGCGCTCTTGAAGCGCAAGATGACACTGTCACGGGAAACGAAATCGTGGACATCGAAGTTGATCGCGACGATGCGCCCGCTCACCTGGGCCGATACGGTCGCTTGATTGACCGCCTCTACGGTGGCATCGAAGCGGCGCTCCTCCGGCACGGCTCGAGATTGCACCGCCACGGTCATCAAATCGGCCGCCCAACCACTCTCCAACGCCAGGGACAGAACCAAACCCAATACGGTGCCCAATCTCTTCATGATCCGTCTCTCCGGAATAATGAGACCGCTATTGTATATTAGTATTCTCTAATATTCCAAATTTCAATTGAAACAGGCGCGTAGGGGGGATTCTAGGCCAAAAGGGCTGCCACGATACCCGTGATAAAGATCCCATCGTAGGTTCCGGCCCCACCGATTGAAGCCATCGGGGCACCCATTTTGCGCACATTCCATACGCAAGAGGTCAGCCCCCACCAGCACCCCCAGAGTTCCCGAAATGTAGGCCAGCGGAGCACTATGCTCGGGAGCAATCAATAGTGCCGCCAGCGCCGCCATGAGCGGGGCGACAAACAGTGGTAGAGCGATCCCCATCCCCGGAATCGGCCGACTGACGATGCGGCAAACCACCGTCACCCATCCCGCCCCCAGCAGCACCCACTCCCAGATAAGGGGCGTGTGAGCATAGAGATAGACACAGAACGCGACGGGGATGATGCAGCCCCCGACGTTGACCATAATCAGCGTACGCCCTGGCCGGTAGTTACGCGGCAACAGCAACGACCGACGCCGATACTTATCCAATAGCCCGGGCGGCGGCGGATCCGAACTGACATAACCCAGCGGCAGATTGATCAGACTCCCCGCCAGGGAACTCAACAGTATGAGAAATCCCGCGCCCGCCGACACCCCTAACTTGTCGAGCGCGATAGCAAGCAATCCCACTTGGACGAAAAGTGCTACGGCAAATAGGAGAGCGGCGAGGAGGAGTAGCTGCATAAAGGCGTTTGCGTCCTAGGGCCTGTTAACGCTCCGTGGGTACTTAGCGTATGGCGTTACCCAGTAGTTTCTGAAACTGCGGCACCGGGAGCGGGCGGCTGTAGTAATAGCCCTGATAGCTCTGACACCCTCTGGTGTGGAGAAAGGCCAGCTGTTCCACACCCTCCACGCCCTCTGCAACCACATGAAATCCGAACTTGTCCGCCATCGCCAGAATCGTTTCCACGATCGCGGCATCATTGGGCGTATCGATCACACCATCGACGAAGGATCGATCGATTTTTAACACATCGAGTGGCAGACGTTTAAGATACATCAGCGAGGAGTAACCCGCACCGAAATCGTCAATCGCAAAACGAATTCCGAGCTCTTTAAGACACTCCATTTTGAATGCGGCATCCTGCACGTCGTCCAAAAACATTCCTTCGGTCAACTCCAGCTCCAAATGGTTCGCGTCGATACCGGTCTGGGCGATGATATTGGCGACCGATTCCACAAAATTCCACTGCCGGAACTGCTTGGGGCTCACGTTGATCGCAATTCGAAACTCCGAAGCGATCATTCCCTGTTCGCTCCATTCGCGCAGATGCATACCGGCTTTTCTTAAAACTTCTTCGCCGATGGAGAGTATGATTCCGGTCTCCTCGGCAATGGGGATAAACTCCCCGGGAGACACCCTACCGCGCTGCGGGTGATTCCAGCGCAACAACGCCTCCGCGCCGACCAACGCTCCGCTCTCCACTGACACCTAGGGTTGGTAGAAAAGTTCCAGCTCGCCGCGTTCGATGGCATGACGCAGATCGTTCTCGATCTCGAGCCGACCCGCGGCCGCCATTTGCATGCTGGGGAGATAAAAATTAAAGGTGCCGCCACCCTGGCTCTTTGCTTGATACATAGCGGCATCGGCCTGTTTCAGAATCTCATCCGCCGTACCGGCTCCCATGGGAAACAGCGCAATACCGATACTCGCCCCCGTATGCAGTTCGTGATTTCCGACAGTGATCGGGTCTTTGAGAACACGCAGCAGTTTTTCCGCCAGCGATTGAGCAATGACCGCAGCGCGCTCCGGATCGCTCTGCAACTCCTCGAGCAATACGACAAACTCGTCCCCTCCCTGCCGCGCGACCGTATCCGCGCTTCGCAGCGTCCCAATCAATCGGGCAGCCACCTCGTTGAGGAGACGATCACCCACGGCGTGGCCCAACGAGTCGTTGATAATTTTAAAGCGATCCAAATCGATAAACAGAACGGCACTCATGCGATCGTAGCGCTCCGCCGACATCAGTGCCTGACTCAACCGATCCCGCAACAGGGTACGATTGGGCAGCTGGGTAAGGGGGTCAAAAAACGCAGAACGTTGTAAGGCCTGTTCGCGGCGCTCCAACAGCCCGAACCCGGTGACCAATCCACCGAGACCAAGAAATCAAAGAAAAGTGTGTCCTAGTATGAGTGCGATCACACGTCGGTTATCGCTGATACCCGCTGCGTCCGACAACGGAACGCTAATGCTCACGCCACCCAATACTCCGCCGGCCTGGTAGCCCTGTTTGTTATGGCAGCCCAGGCAGCCTTCGTCAGCGTATCGGGGCCGCATTAGTCGAAACGCGCGTTTCCCCTCCTCCTCTACCACTTCTGCGACTTCAGTTTCACCTTCGTGAAAGGCGATCAACGCGCGGCGTTCCCATTCGTCCAGTCGGTTCTCCTCGCGTAGCGGACGCAGGCTGGTCACATGGCCACGCACCTTGGCGCGAAATTGGTCGGCCTCATGCTCGTGGAGCAGACGCATGAAGTAAGAAGAGTTGACCAATGTGAGTATCGGCCCCTCATCGATTTTATAATCGCGGTAAGGCAGGTGTGAGAGATAGGGATTGGGTTCGACACCCGCGACAGATCGTGCGTAGACACCACCCAGCGAGGAGATCAACGAACGCACGCCAAGATCCTTAACCAGCGCGGCCTCAGTCTGACTGCGCGCGTGGGCTACCTGCCCCTGGCTGTGGAGATAGAGATTCCAGGCCAGCGATCCACCGACCCCAAACTCCAAATCAAGACCAGGACCCAACGCCAAATAAAAAAACGGGTGTTAACAGTTTCTTCTGTAGGGTCTAGGCCTGTCTTGATCTCGGTTCGAGACTCTTCACCGTCTATACCATCCGGCATTGCGACTGATCTTCCCCGTCTTATCGTTGTTTAAATCGTGGTGGACGGAGCACTGCGCTCAGTAACCGTTACATGCAACAGATCCCTGTAACTACCAATCTGAAGTGTAACGCAAACTCGCGATTAACGTCGTTCTACTCCCAGTAGGTCATCGCGTTGTTATAGAGTTCGCTCAAGGTCGATTCGTCTACCGGACGAGGCGCGTTGTTGAGGAGTCGCTTCTGCGTATAGGCACCTTCCACCAGAGCGGGAATATCGCCCGCACCATAACCGACGCCACCGATGCCGTTAGGCATGTGAGTCGCGCGCATCGATTGTTCCAGACGCTCGGCGACGATCTCCCCGGCGGAAGCCAGATCGGCGCCCGCAACATCTGCACCGAGTAATTCGGCCGCTTCCAGGTGGCGTTCGGGACACGCCGAACCGGTAAAACGAAACGCGGCGGGAGCATTGACGATCACCGACATACCGTGTGGGCAGATCGGTTCGTGGTCCGGATAACCCTCGGGCTGAAACTCCTTGATTAGTCCTGCTACCGAATAAGACATTCCATGGGGAATATGTACACCGGCATTACCAAACGCCAGTCCCGCCAAAGTAGCGGCAAACATCATGCCGTCGCGAGCTTCGTGGTCGCTCGCATCGGCAACGGCACGCTCCAAATAGCGGCCGGACAACCTCAACGCCTCGCGACAACCGATATCGCTCCAGGGATTGGCGCCCTGGCTCATGGGACGGAGGCGCGGTTCCGCCGGTCGCAGCCGCTGCGTGTAGGGGATCGCGGTGAAACTCTCCAGCGCATGACTCAGCACGTCGAGACCGCTGGCCGCCACGACGTTGGCGGGAAGCGTATACGTGGTGGTGGGATCGATCACGGCACGCGTCGGGCGCAATTCGCGATGGGCGATACCTGTTTTGGCGCACATGGAGAGCAGATCGAATACCGCAATACCGGTGCATTCACTGCCGGTACCCGAAGTGGTGGGGCAAGCGATATGGGGCTTGAGCGCACCGGGAACCGCTTTTCCTTCGCCGATAGGAGGGTTGACGTAAGCGAGAAAATCGTCGGGATAGGTGCTGTAAAGGTTGGCGGCTTTGCACGTGTCGATCACCGACCCTCCGCCGACGGAGATAAAGCCCTCAACATCGGCATCCAGAGCGAATTCCGTCGCCTCGGCAAAGGAGCGATCTGTCGGCTCGACCCGAACCTGGTCGTAACGCGCAACCTCGACACCGGCCTCTCGGAGGGAACGCTCCACGATGGCGACGTGTTCGGTCTGCGCCAACAGTGGATCGGTGTAAAGGGCAACGCGCGATAACGTGAGGAATCGCGCATCCGCACCCACTTCGCGAAGTGCTCCTGGACCAAACTTGATGGCCGATGCATCGACGGTAAACAGATCGTCGCCGTCTTCCGTGCGCGCATAGTGATGACAGCAAGCCATAAACCGCTACTCCTCAAAAACACCTGTCGTTCACACGGGTTATCCCGTTGACTCCTCCTCATCCAGGAGAAACTTCAGTCCAACACCTTCCGGCTCCATGCGCACCACCTTCATCTGCACGATGGGCAGATCTTCCAGCGGCCCCTGAACCTGGCCTTTCAACACCGTACCGATCGGCGGAACCAAGGGTGCGCCTTCCGTAATCAGGAAAACGCCACCATCGGAGACATCTCGGGTGGTGAGCACCGCAGAACCAAACGAGTCATGCCAAACCTTAACTTTGGGATTTATATACTTGACTCCCTGCTGATCCAGTCGTGAAAACTCTCCACAAGTCTGCCGATTTGATCGTCCCTGATTCTGTTGCTGTTGTTGTCGATCATTTCCTGGCCGTCTGGTTGCCGGAGGTAGATCGGCTTCGCCCGTTGGTCTATTCCTGCGGTGCGGGGCGTGCGCATGAAGACATTGTAGGTGGTCTCTAAAATGCCGGCATCGGCTTGTTTGGCCTCTGCTGGAGACAACTTCTGGACGATCAGGACCGTGGGGTTCTTGATGCCCTTGCTGGCTGCGAAAGTCGTCTTTGGGAGATCGAC
>Ga0209679_1000768_pt1 | contig 12338 bp, 12 predicted proteins | sample WorMetHEROISLAND_4_FD_187408 | JGI IMG/M metagenome (GOLD analysis project Ga0209679, IMG submission 187408) | Marine gutless worms symbiont microbial communities from Max Planck institute for Marine Microbiology, Germany - Olavius sp. 2 HERON... ...
TTTAGTTCAGTTCTAGTTATGAAAATATTTTTAGTTCTAGTTCAACTTCTAGTGAACTAATAGCTTTTATTTTAGTTCGACTTGTAGTTCTAGTTCACGAAAATATCACTGCAATGATCAGCAGTGTACCGGAATGTGTACTCAGTTCAATACAGTACAGTACAGTACACAGACACAACAGCAATGATCAGCAGTGTACCGGAATGTGTATTCAGTTCAGTACAGTATGGTACACAGACAGAAAGAGAACAGCATAGAGTGTGCATTCAGTTCAGTTCAGTACCGGGTACTGTAATGAGTCAGTTGATAATAAGCACGCTTCACAAACATAATGAACATGTAAACAGCAAACCACAGACACTGTTGAACAGTTGAATGACAAACAAACAGACAAACACGCTGCACTCAACTGACTTCTTTATGTCGTGCTGTCTTGATGAGCTCTGACAGGAACTTTGTAACTGAGATGTTGGCCTCCTTATGGTCGAGAGCACAGCCAGCAATGGCACACGCTACCAGTGACGTCACATTGCTGCTGTGTAGAAATGATAGTGGACATCTCTGAACGAACCTACAGTGTGATGGACAATGTACCATGTCACACACTAGACAGCACTTTACACCAAATAAACAATGTCACACGGCAGTTGCTAGACATGCAACAGCCTCACTATCTCACCTTAGTGTACAGGTAGACGCTGTTATCAACTCATACACAGGTGAACAGCTTATTCTCACCTGAACGACTTACTCTCACCTAAATGCCAGTCGAAACAAATCGTCCACTGTGTCTGGGTGATTCTTCAGTCCATTTGCCTGCTCAAGGATCTTGAACGTCGGTGCACAAAATGCCTACAACAGCGGCAGCAGAGTTCTACAACAAAGTTCACCAAAGATATGAAGCAATCAGCTACCTGTGATAGCAGACGAAGCAATCATTTACCTGTGACAACGTGATCCAGTCAGCTGATTTACCTGCAGCATACTGAGCAGCAGTGGCAGACAAGAAGCCTCCGTTCCATACTCATCAACGAGTATACTGCCGAGGTAGAGACAGCACGAGTGTGGGTGAACTTCATACAACGACACGATCTGGAGCACAACAAAGCACGGCTGATACGACCAGAACTGACTGACGCGTCGTCATCATCAGATCATCATGCACAGACAACAACATTACAGCACACAACAATGAACAAGTCAAACAGATGACAGGAATAAAGAACTAGACACGATACCAGTGAGACGAGTGGCTCAAGCAGACTGATGGAGTTACGACCAAGACATCGAACTGCAAAGCGAACACACCGACAGCATCGCTCAATGATTCGCACGTCAGCGCCGTACTTCTCAAACGACTTGGACAACACCGGCCACAACTACACACACAGACACACAATAACGCCGCTGAATACAACTGCACTGCTGTGTTCATTGCTCTGAAGTCTTTCTGACTGAGACCTCATGTTAGTATGAAGTTGACTACCTTGACAACTGGTTCCAAGTCACGTGACACTCTTACAAAGCACCTCTCTCTCTCTCAAACACTCAAGTTTTGTTTAACTGGTCCCTTCCAGACTTACTCCAAGTTCAGTTACTCTAGGTTTTCTTCTCCTGTAGCCGTGTTCTGCAGTCATTCCATGGACAGCAATTACCAGTACCTCTGATTTAACTCATAAAAATCACCAATGTCTCTCAGAAATACCAGCAGCTGTGCTGTCTTTACCATCAGCTGCTTTCATCAGATGCCAATGAGAACCCATGGGAACAAGTTCACTTTCTCAGCTGGTTGTTACAGCAAGTCTGTATCAATGCCCTCTACGTAGTACACTATTGTTTTGCTTCACATATTAACACATTCCAACTTTTCTTCCCCACATTGTCACTGGTCGCAAGTGTGAAATAAACATCATTGTCATTGTCACACACACACACACGCACACACGCAGACACACACATGCACGTCTTGTCACAACTCAAATATCTCAAAAAGTTATGAATGGATTTTGATGAATTTTTTTGGAGGACAACAAGACAAATAAGACAAGAAAGCCGTGCTGTCGCAAGCAAACAGCGCGATGCCACAGCTGTTCTTTTCAGTTTAAAGTTCGCCGACAACATTCATTACAAGGTTAAGAGTAGCCAAGCTTCGAAAGCCAGGCTTCAGAGCTCCAAACATACCAGCACAAAACAGAATTTAACGCAAAATGGCAATTCAAGGTCATTCAAAGTCATGTGTTTTGGAGTCAGTGGAAAGGCGATAAGGCATTAAGTAATACTATATAAAAAATTGGCGTTATTTCTTAAGGCTCCGACGATATAGCGTCCACGGAAGATCCGCAGATTTTCCGCGGATTCCAAATATTCTGCCGCTCTGCAGATCACTGTTTGCTATAATCTGCTTCCCGCACTTCTCCGCTGGTCACACGTTCATCACACGTGTAATAAACAAACAACAGTAAATAAGTAACAAATAATTAGTTTGTGGCCGTTCATAATATTGAACAATAGTGAACATATAACGTAAAATTGCCCTACAAGCCATTCAAAGTCATTCAAGGTCACGTATTTTGGGGTCAGTGGAAAGGCAACAAGGGACTAAATACTATATAATAATGTTGGCCTCATTTCCTAAGGTGCCGAATGCGCAGCATCCAAAAGCGAGAAAAAACACGTTTTCGATTACCCCACTGTTGTATGACGCCCCCTTTCCAGGGAACTCCCGCGAATATCCGCATAAACCTTATATTATCAGAATCTAGAGTCATTGGGCTACATCGTCGTCACTGACAGTGTAGTCTATATTCATTCAAATTTTCGTGGTGGGTATCTTCATTCAAATTTTCGTGGTGGGCTCCGAAAGACGCACGTTGCTCCGAGAGACGCACGTTTTTAAACACACTGCATAATGGCCCTTCAAGGTCATCCAAGGTCGTTGATTTTAGCACCAATCGAAAGCGCGTATGCGACTTCCTATAGGTCATTAATAGTAACCTTGGTCCTATCTTGCCCCCTTTCAGAGATATTGCAGGTTTCCTGCTGAGAACTACCCCACTCCTATTATACCAGAATTTTAGGGGTGTTCCACTTGGACTAGGTTGCCAATGTTGTGGCTCCGAGGAGCGAAGACCCTAAGCTAATTATATTATTCGTGTAATTAACTTTGAACTAGCCCAACCTATATGCTCGCGGTACATCAACGTCACAGACAGACGGACGGACATACAGACAGACGGATGGATGACATACGATAGCAATACCGCGCTAGCACTATGTGCATTGCACGGTAAAAATCTTACGCATGGTCCAAGAAGATAGAAAGACTTTAAACACAACAGCACAAGTGGATGAGTCATGTGTTATGACATGACAGAATACTGCGTGACATATTACAAGGAAGGACAGTAGGCAGAAGCACAAGAAGACGGATTCAGCTGGTAGACGACTAATTAGAAACAAAGAATTATGCGGATCTGAAGAAAGCAGCTGAAGACAGGAGCGTCTGGAGAACAGTAAGAAGAGACTGTCGTAAACCTGCCAAGTGAGCAGAACACTAAAACGAATAAATGAACGAACCTAAAAGCACTGATCAATGCTGTTATGTCACTGATTACGGTGTACAAAATGTTCATCTGAACTCTGTGACTGCAGCCAGCGGCAGATCATGGGTCACATCATCGATTTGTGTCCGCTAACGCAACTCGATGGTGGTCTGACGAGACTACACAAGGCTGATGATGACGCAGTCATCTGGCTGAAAACCACGGCGGCAACAGCACTCGCCAAATGAAATGTAGTACAATAACGAGCCTAACTGATGCATTACATAAAGAGATTATGGATGAAAGAGCTTAGCTGAGTCACCTGCTGTATGACAGGTTGACATGGGTGTACAGAGCAATTGTCCAATGTGGGAGCTGTGTACCTTCACAAACAACCATTCAACATCAGCCCCAACACATCACAGCACACTCATCATCACAGCCCCAACACATCACAGCACGCTCATCATCACAGTCCCAACACATCACAGCATACTCAGCATTACATCTAATAGACGAGGCAGTGAATCAATCAACTGTTCGATCAGTGCTTTCATGCTGTTCACTGAGCGACAGAAACGGCATCAGCTGCATGTAAAACGTCCCGTAATAGTGATTCCTGTACGTTCTGTGCATGTCAAGGTAGACTGTGGCAAAGCAGCAGAAGTATACACTACACAAACTGAAGAAGATATGCTGTTAGCCTCAAAGTAAAGAGAAAGTTGTACAAAGAAAACATTTTAAGTAAGCCTATCCATACAGTGTTGAGATATGGCTTCAACATTAACATTAACGACAAAACTGGACGAAGCAAAACGGTGACTGATGACCAACAGATTCAGCTGCGCTAGTCAACATGAGCAGACGTGGGAGAGAGACAGCGTCAATCAATGATATATATACCGCACCTGAAGATAGTGGCCAGCCGGTCCAGCCACACTGTAGGGTCAGATGACTTGCTGCCAATCACAATCTTTACATCTTCCACTTCCAACAACTACACACCATGCAACAACTACATATCACACAACAACTACACATCACAGAACTACAACTACACAACACAACAACTACACACCATGCAACAACTACACATCACAGAACAGCTACACACCATGCAACAACTACATACCATGCAACAACTACACATCACAGAACTACAACTACACAACACACAACAACTACACACATGCAACAACTACACACCACGCAACAAATACACACCACAGAACAACTACACATCACGCAACAACTACACACCATGCAAGCAATAACTACACATCACGCAACAACTACACATCACAGAACAACTACACATCACACAACAACTACACACCATGCAACAACCACACACCACAACTACACATCCGGCAAGCTATGCTTGTACTCAACAGAATCAATCAGCAACAATTAGTAAGTAAGTCATAAAAGTGAAAAAACAAAGTGAGGACAAGAAATGTGACAAATGACCTACTGTCAATGGGAGCTGAACGTATCATAGATGTACACGTACCTGGCTCAGATGTTCCACTTGTATAGCACACAGCTGCCATAAACCTTGAGATATCTTGCCATGTTCCATCTTGCCAAGTATGTGTGCTGCACCTGCACAATGAATAACAACATTATTATGATTGATTATGATAACAATTAACACAATAATAACCAGCACAAACACAGCTGCATCAGTCTCACAGACAGCTACAGAAGTGAATGGCGTCAACTGTACCATTGAGGGTTCAGTATAATTATTACTACATCATTATTACTATTAATATCAACAAAGCAAACTGGAAACAAGTACAGCCAGTAGCAATAGTGCAGTCACCTTTGAGTAGGCCGATAGCAGCGTCATTACTGACATCAAACGAGTCGACGTCAGTGATGATACGTACAAGACTGTCAAAGTGAACTGTCATCTGATCAGGACATTGTGAACACACAGACTGTAATGCATCGGCAGCTGCCGTAGCCAACAGACTCTGCTGTAGACTACAGAACAGGAACTGCAGGATTGGCTCTACACACAGACACACACACAGACACACATGCACATCGGCTACTGTATTACAGACTAAAGCACAGAGATACCATCACATTCCTACGAGCACAAAATTTAGCACAAAAAGGAAAATATGACAAACCACAGGCTGAACAGCAGTTCAAGCCACGTGTTAACAGCGATGCCTCGTTCCTATGGGAAAGGCCAAAATTCGACCCTCTATAAAATCAAAACTCCTGAACGCCATTTGATTCAGCAAGAGACTTCTAATAAGAGTTGAAAATTTTGACGATCGGAAAGCAAATTTTAACAAAATTTGGCACAGTTGATTACATCCTGGAAATCTGCCTCCAAACCAAAGTTGCTGACAATCGGGTGAGTGGCGGTTTTTGGGGTGAAATATACGACGTCTGTGACTTTATTTTTCCCCAACTGACCTGGAGGCTGCGGACCAATTTTCACACAAAGCGGCTTAAACAAGGATTCACGTATACACTGTGTCTCAAAAAAACCGGACCCCTGTTACATTTTCAAATAACTCCAACAATCCTATTTCAATATCAACAAAATTTGGTACAAAGAATCGTCAATTAATCGGCACTTAATAGCAGTTTACACTTTATGATAAATATTAAGAACAGAGTACCAGCTGAAGTTTTCCTGTGGCACCCACAGTAGAGGCAACTGCACGGTAATACTCCAACGAAACAACGTCAGTCACGAAATTTTAAGTCATTAAACATTATAATGTTAACAAAATTTGAACTGTTGAAGCGACATCATAGTCAGGAGCTACAGTAAATGTTCAAACTGCTGCCCCTTTACTCGGACACACGCCCGGAGACGTCTTCTCCATTCGTCGATTACCTCATTGACAACGATCTGCTGCAGGCCAGACCAGACCTCGATCAGGCGCTGCTTCAGTTGATCCACATCTTTCACCGGCTTCTGGTATATATGATGCTGTACACGGACCCAAATGCAGCAGTCGACAGGGTTGAGGTCGAGGCTGTCGGCCGGCCAGAGGTCAGGCGGGATGAACGCTGGTGCTTCACGACGCAGAAACTCAACCGTCGCACGTGCCTGACGAATGGAGAAGACGTTTCTGGGCGTGTGTCCGAGTAAACGGACAGCAGTTTGAACATTTATAGTAACTTCTGAGTACGATGTCGCTTCAACAGTTCAAATTTTGTTAACATTATAATGTTTAATGACTTAAAATTTCATGACTGACGTTGTTTCGTTGGAGTATTACCGTGCAGTTGCCTCTACTGTGGGCGCCACAGGAAAACTTCAGCTGGTACTCTGTTCTTAATATTTATCATAAAGTGTAAACTGCTATTAAGTGCCGATTAATTGACGATTCTTTGTACCAAATTTTGTTGATATTGAAATAGGATTGTTGGAGTAATTTGAAAATGTAACAGGGGTCCGGTTTTTTTGAGACACAGTGTAGATGTGCCTTTTGCAGTAAAAATCAAAACTTTTTCAAATCCCTGACCCCAGGCCAACAAAAGCGCCAAAATTTGGCCCTTTTCGGGACTTCGAAAGTAAATAAAGACAAACAGATGTCACAGATTTATGTGGTTAATATCAACCCCATTGCAAATAGGTCACGTGATACTGAGCATGTGCTATTGCCAATAGGCTATTTCTATTGGCAATAGCAGTCAGAGTGTGAACATCATAACTCAAGAATGCATGCTCATAGGATGCTCAAAGTTGGTGGAGGTGCGTGATGGAAAAATTTCCGTTCAAGGTCAAAAGGTCAATCACCAAGGTCATAATGTAACGTAACGTATTGGAGGCAATGGTGTCATATCTCGGTAATAGATGGTCGGATCAGCTTCAAATTTGCTGGAAGGTATCCACTGTGCCAGGGTAACACGTGTCACACTTTTCATAATGTCGTGCGTGTAAACTGCAGTTTAGTACATTTATGTAATTTAACGACAGTAACATGGCTTATTTAGGCTAACGACTAATGACGCAAATGAAGTGCAACGTACCTAGATACTCTGAATGCTTCTCAACCCATTCTCTCAGTTCACCGAGCAGCCGTAGACTTGTACGTCGCAGGGTTATGTGTACAGATGTAGGCAGGTGAAGAACAGCATCTAATACTGGGGGTACCACTGTCATGTCGGAGCTGTGACACACACACACACACGCACACACACACACACCGTTTTATGGCCATTTTCCAGGTAAATGTGGGTGAACCGATTCCCTGATTCTGCGGCTCCACTTTTCCCTATTCTGAGCGTCCTCATAGGACATGCCAAAACTCTCCATTATCTCCCGTGACACAATCCCACATGGACGTCCCTTCAGTTGAGTGAGTTAACAGAGTTATGCCTCACCAAACCTTCTACTCACAGATCTTGTAAACTACATACCAAGTGTTGTGACGTCACTCACCAACTCAAGTCTTTGGCGACGGCAGTCATGATATACAGCGCGGCCTCTGACACGTCCCATGACAAGCACATCCCATCTGTCTTCAGCATTGCATACATCTGTATACAACAGAAATGCCAAGTCAACCATCAACTCCGTCACAAAGCATTCTTGTTAGCTCACCAACAATGACAAAAATGAAAACAAATTCTCCACAACATCAAGTAGCCACTTGCTGGCGTGTTCCATTCAATGTGGAAAGACCAGAGGACGACAAAGATGACATACAGTGATCACACGGTCCAGCATAGCACTTCCTTGACGCTCAAGTCAAGTGTCTCAATGCTCTTCAGACGTCAAGCGCTGTGAGATGACGTAGTGACTCTGTGAGCAAATGACCCACATGACTCAGGAAACCCAATAACACATGTGACTGTGAGTGCAATAATACACATGACTCAGGAAACCCAATAACACATGCGACTGTGAGTGCAATAATCCACATGACTCAGGAAACCCAATAACACAGGTGACTGTGAGTGCAATAATACACATGACTCAGGAAACCCAATAACACAGGTGACTGTGAGTGCAATAATACACGCGAGTCAGTAAGTACAGTAATCCATATCTGACATCAGAATCACTAAAGCAATCACATCGGCACCAGACAATGTTGCTGACATCTGCCAGTGCAGCAACATCTGTCAGTGCAGCGATGTCAGTGCTGTGACAAATACGTCCTTAGTTTGAGTTCAACTGTCAGCAGCATTGGATCCAATAAGCAGAGAGAAGTGGGTACCAAGCTTCATGTTGGCACACTGATAACTACATGATAACAATGACTTATAATATAAGAACAAGAATAAGAGACTGAAGACATACCAACCGAGGATAACACCTCACAAACTTGTAGCCTGATCTCAAAGTCTGAAATTTTGCCACTGGCTACTTCTGTTTCAATCACCATTTTCATCTTCCATCAAACTACAGAAAAATACTGTATTTCTTTCTTGACGTTAACTGTAAACAGCGCTATCCATTATTTAATTTAATAACAGAAAAACTTGTGACCTGACAGAATACATCGGAGGCGCCGACAATGAACACAACATCACGTACAAGTTCTGACGACCGTGTGCGAAACTCTTCAAAGTCATCAACATCATCAGGAAGACTTTCCTGTGTTGACAATCAAACATCTCTACAACTTAACAGTCACATCACATCAACAACAACACAGAGAAGCAGAGAACAGACTCACTACTGGCATGACGACGATGATGACATGATACCTGGGATCAGTGGCACCGGCACCATTGGGCACGAGGGGGCACGTGGTGTCCTCCACATTGGGAAATGCTTGGCACGACGGGGCACAGAAGGGGCCATAAACTGAACAGGAACTAAGGTAAATGATACGTCAGCTGCGGAGCTTGTATCACAGGCTACTGTCTACAATGTATCACAGGCTACTGTCTACAGTGTTCAATGGAGTTGTCAGAGTAACGTGAGTGACGGTGTTCAAGGTTAGAGCATTGTGCAACGTGGGACACACAGCAGTCGTGGTATCATGGCAACATGGATCAAACATACAGCCTGTTACAGTAGTCGAGGCATGATGTGATATTGATAACAGTGTGTACGACACTCCACTCACAATCATCGTCATGTGCTGCTGAATTTGTCAGATACAATTGAGGTGATAATAATACGCCTCAACACAATATCGTGCCTATTGTCAAAAGCAGAGTTCACTGAACTCTGAACTCCAGGACTGTGGACAATGGTCAACGCCATCAATGTATTGTCAGATATCTCAAGTGTCTTGTGTGCCATGCTGAGCTCGGCCAGTTGTCGTCCATTTCCAAGCCAGATAACTTCTCAATTATCATGAATAACTTAAAGTCTGTGTGATGCACTGGCTGACGACCACTATCACTGCTACCATCTCTTCTGCGTTGCCTGCATGACATTCTGAACTCCCACCTGTGTCGGTCGATGACGTGTATGATAGCTGAGCTGATGACACGACACGTCTGATACCTGGGATAATGACGACGATGACGATAAAGATGAACAAGACATGAGAAGACGAAGCTACCATGTGTGGATCGTACTGGCAGAGACGACACAATGCAATAACAAGCCTCGCGATGTACGGCTTGAACAGCGACGACGTATCAGACTTCTTGTCATCATACAACAACTCAGACAAACGATTCCAGAAGTTGAACGTTATGTCAGCAACCTGTGCACGACAATACACTTGCTCACTAGACCTACATCACTCACATATCAGCACTACAGTCTATTAACTAATGACGCTAGATTCGGTTTTTTCCATAATCTTTAGTCGAACTGTATTAACCTGTTATTAGTTCCTTCCGATTTCATTGGCGCTTCCCTTGCTAACTCGAAACCACCGCTGTCAACCCTCACACGTGCATGTAACACCCTGGACAGTAGGGGAGGCGTACACACGCTGAGCGCTGGTGAAATGACAGGTGAGTGTAGCACCGGAAAAGATCAGACAGATCGCAATCTTGACATTTAAAACAATAGACATACTACGCGTTGCGTTTTATTCCCGGTCCCCAGATATTGGACCACCTAAGTCACCTGAGACATGACCTGTTTGTCACTTCACCGTATGTAGCCGTGCCACCATACCGCAATGTTCTGATGCCGACGCAGACGAAACGAGACCGGCATGCAGTCGCCGACATTAGGCAGCGTTGCGCCGGCAACACCAATTTAGTCATGTCGTGCATTTGCGTAACCAGATACCCCGCTAAGGGGTGGCGACCGTCACCGGTCAAAAGCTCCCACCTACCCTGGTGGCCACACACATATGCTCCGGTGTAGTGCCTAGGAAGGGGAGGGGATGAAACGACAGGTGAGTTCAGCTTCAGCCAGCAGTGAACAAACAGATCATGTGAGTCTCAGTCATTGACGATGATTACATAACAACAGCGCCAATGCCACAAACAAATCTGACTAACGGTTGGCTGTGGCGTTGGCATTATTGGTTAAACAAATAATTCGAAGTACTGATTGCCAGTTAGTAGAACTATATCCTTAGTATTAACGCTAAGTAAATATCAGAATGATCCCACTAGCTCACTGGACCTACATCACTGACATATCAGCACTAGAGTTACATAGTAGGTACAGATCAAAACACAACTGCCAAAAACCACAAAGTGCCACAGTCAGTGCTGTCTGTTAACACTATCTCTCACATCTTTCACATAATGTTCACTTCCCACCAATGTCATGTCAAGGTCATGTCAACGTCTATCTATATAGTGCAATGTTCCATGCAATGTTGCAATGTTTGACAAAAGTAAAATGTCAAAATATCAGCAGCAGCAGCTGAACAGTTGACCTCATAATGGTGATGACCAACGCATGTCAACAGCAGGTCCAGTGTCTTGAAACTGCCAAAACCCTGCACAGATCAACATCAACGACTAGAACTTCTCACTTTATTCACACGACAAAACTAGCAGAGCAACTCCTTGTGCAACAATTACTAGAAACATGTTGGAGACCGTTGACTAAAACACAATGGCAACATCCTGTAAACAATGGCAATTTTTACAGGGCCATGTCCAAACAGTCCCTGAAAAATGCTTGTCAAATTTGAAGTACGTAGCTTTAACCGTTATAAAACTTGTCATTTAACGCCCAAAAATTAGAGGATCACGTGACCCTGGCCACGCCCTCTTTTAAAAAAAATTAAGGGGTCATGTCCGGACTGTCCCTGGAAACATGCATGTCAAATATGAAGTCTGTAGCTTAAACCCTTATGGAGCTGTTAGCACTTAATGCCAAAAATTTAGGGGGTCACGTGGCCCATGCCATCCATGCCCCCTTTTGAAAAATTTTTAAGGTTCATGTTTGGACTGTCCGTGAAAAGATGCGTGTCAAATTTGAAGTCGGTAGCTTTAACCGTTTAAAACAGGTCTGATTGACCGGTCCGCTGCACAAACACAGACAGACGGACACACACACAGACACACAATGAACGAAAACAATACCTCTGCCATTCACTCTGTTCACATGGTGGAGATAACATAAACCACTGCAATTAATTACACAAAAACCCCCGTTCTGTCACACCATGTAAACTAGGAATGAACAGGGCAGTTGAGAGACTTGAGAAGTGACAAACTGGACATCTGGCTTGTCACCACCAGCAACAGCAGCACCAGCACCACCACCACCACCACTACACCACCACCACCACCACCACCATCACCACAACAACAACAACAACAACAAGCGCCGTTCGAACCTCATTGGGAGTCTTGACGATTGTCTCAACGAGCGACTCGCCCATTTCAGTGAAGACACGCGTGTAGTTGATGGACCTACAGCAGTCATCA
>Ga0209679_1000769_pt1 | contig 12330 bp, 6 predicted proteins | sample WorMetHEROISLAND_4_FD_187408 | JGI IMG/M metagenome (GOLD analysis project Ga0209679, IMG submission 187408) | Marine gutless worms symbiont microbial communities from Max Planck institute for Marine Microbiology, Germany - Olavius sp. 2 HERON... ...
ATTACGTTGATATATTGCTGGGCGTTCCTCCGCTAGGGGGTCTACAATCACAATATCGTGGGTGAAAATGGCGATTTTCAACCTATACACCCGAAAATATCGCGCAATTCGCAAACCGTAAGTAATGCGGCCACGGTTACTATTAACCATCAATTACAAATTTGCTGTAGATTTCTTCGCTAGGGGTCTTCATACACACACTGCAGTCGCGCGCTTACCTTTGCGTCACCTAGGCTTTCTTGTTTTACATGCCTGCGGTAGCAAAACAACAGTTACAGTTTTCTTCGGCCAATAATTAAATCTGTCTGACTGTTTGCATAGCGTCTTCGTTTACCTATGTTGTATGATGACTTAACAGCAATACCAAAAGACCTATGGAGGCCTCGATGACTCACTTAGCGGACCACGAAAATGTGACCACTGCAGTTAAGAAATCAATTGTGTCATTTACCTGCATTGCAGAATTATCAGTCAGTGATGCTGCGATCACAATCTGACGCTGTTTATCACGGTTATCCGTATACGCACAATACAAGCATCTGCACCTAGATTGCAGGTAGCCCCAGACAGCGCACAGTTACATCACGTGTGTTCATGCATCATCCTCAGGTGTGCCGCACCAGCAGCAGCAACACCGCGTTGTCTGGCACCAATCTATCACGTACCGTATATTACAGGCCTACACGTTAGCTGGAGCCGGCTATGTTAATTACCAGGATATGTCGTGTGGCGCGATCGATAACTTAATTTCATTTATTAATTTGCATCAGACACATACAGACTGGCTCAAAATAAAATGTCCCACCAGACAAAATGCAATTTCTTAACAACCAATATAATGTAGATGTTTTGACCAAAATTTCAGGATTTAAATATGAACAGTTTTACATCGTAGAAAAAATGACAAAGTTTTTGCCATATAGGCCTATGCAGATGAACACTTTGACATTGTTATTTATTTTTAGATTTGTTTCAGAGAAAAACGTATTCGTAAAGCCCAAATAATTATGACGTTACAAATTCCAGACAAGGCTAAAGTAAACGCTAAACGTTACGTTGAACTCTGCTACCCAGACTAATGGAAGAATGCAAGTCTCTTCTAACATCTGGTTTCATTTCCCAGCAGGACGATGCGCTTGCACAAACGGCAAAGTTGGAAAAGGGCTGGAATTCCACCAACTGCAGTAAATTTATTGGCAAAAGTGAATGACCACCAAACTCGGCGGACGCTAGCCTTCTTGATTATCACGCCTGAGGAGTTATGCTTGAACACTACAAGTCTACAAGACATTTTATCCCAAGCCAAAGAACACTGATGGATTGAAGAAAGTCTTGCAGTTAATGAATCCAGCTGCCGCAGGACTCAGTCAACAAGAGCGTATACTGAACTTCACAAAAATACATCGAGCTTGTGCGAAAGGTGGGATGGACATTTAGAACAGGCTTTGAAAAAACTGTTTAACAACGTTGAACATTGATGTTCAAGTGACTGCGTTTTTTTCGGTGTAATTTTGAAAGACGGAATAATATATAATATATTGTAGAAGCTGTAACTCTTGAAGCAATGAAAATATTTTGGTGAAATTTTGAAGGATTGTTGAAAATTCTTATAGTGAAATAGTGCATTTCTTTGTAGCTAAGTTACTCTTACTATCTGTTGACAAGAAATTGCATTTTGTCAAGTGGGACATTTTTTGAGTCACCTGCTACACAGTGGTCCATAACAAGAAGCTCAGCTACCGCTTAGAAACAGGGCGTCAGCAATGCAACTTTCTATCGCTGTAATGACCTAATCTTACTTTATCACCTCTGAAACCTACGTACGGCAAATTTGTTACGCACACAGCGAATAGCATATGACCGCAGCACGTGCGCATGACGCGAGACCCACTGTCGTTTGATGTATCCTTTCTAGAGAACACCTGTGAATACTCGCAGAAACATTACATTGCCAGAAAATAGAGTAGGCCTACCCAAACTACATGACAGCTGCTATAGTATTGGTCTATCTGTATTTAATTTTATGCAGTTGTTTTCAAAATCCAAGAAAAGATGTTCACGTCGAGCGTTAACACGCGACCCCACTGTCCTTTAACGTCTTCTTTCTAGAGAACTCGAGCGAATATCCACACAAACCTTATATCGCCAGAAACCAGAGTCCCTGCCGAAGATTTGCACCGATTACAGGATGTGCCTATCTTCATTAGTTTTCACGAAATTACTTTCCAATTTTGCATGATCTCAGCCAGCCAAACCGGCGCGAAAAAAAAAGAATTTAACGAGAAATAGCCAGTCAAGGTCACTCAAGGTCATGCATTTTAGGATCACTGAAAAGCTGATGACAGACTTGTGTATCGCCATGTAATAACGCTGGCCTCATCTCTAAAGTATCAGAAAAATAGCCAGCGAAAACGCTGAAAACTGCCGTTCTCGACAACACTGTCGTTTGACGCCCCCTCCCGGGGAACCTTCGCGAATATTCACATAAATCTTATACCCGCGTATAATGCAAAACATTTTCACAAATGTTTTAGTATGCTGAACACATATTGAAGATAGCAGGTGGTTACATGGTGGTTACATGCAAAATAAAACATTTTTACGGTCACGGCATAGCCGCGGGAAATCGATGGCTCTAAAACATTTTTGCAAATGAAATGTTTTAGCATGTTGAACATGCTGAAGACAGGTGGTGGTTACATGTAAAATAAAACACTAAAACATTTTTGTAAATGTTTTATTTTACATGCAACCACGGTCTTAGAGTCTGATGCCTTGTCCAAAGGAAAAGACGTACTGGTTCCTTCAGAATGCGTACGTGTAATAGGCCAAGATACTTCAACTGCAATTCTGTCTTGAGTTCTGGCTATTAATAGTTATTAGTGCCAACATGTTTATCACTGGCAGCAAAACAAAATTAAATGCATAAAATAGCAAAATAATAATAATAATAACAGTCCTCCTACCACCACCCTGATAATAAATTAAAACTACGTATATAAATAATTTACAAGAAATGTAATTAAAATAGCAGACTACTGCTGTTGCAATTTTATACATGCACATTAAAATGAAAAGAAACGCCAATATACATCAGTCTATAAAAAGCAAGCAAAACTCTAAAAGACACACTGCAGCTATACTCTTTGTTTTCTCCATCCATAGAAGCATTAAAGAAATATTAATGTAGAAATTTCAAATTAGTCAAGTCTCAACCAAAAACTGTGGACAATCTCCACTGTACGTCATTTATCAGTTATCAATGCCACACTAGTCAGCAATGTACAGAATCGACTGTAAATGCTAAATTATCTGCATTTGCATTTGACATGCAAATTATTACCCAAACACATAACTAACACATAACACATTAAAAACAAAACTCAGGTATAATAAAAACAACTGGTATTTTGCTTAAAACAACAACTAATGCCAGTTCAACAAACTGACAGAAACACTAATAACAGCTTCAGTGGAATTTCAGTATTGTCAATGGACAATCATGACAAATGCTTACTGACTTTGCATTAAAACGAAAATAAAATACATGTATTAAAACTGTGAACTTGACTAAAGAAAAAGATGCAAGAGTTGGCAGGTGTTGCACATCTAAACTCTCTAAGTAACAAGCTCCATATAATACTGACTTCTGTCATTCACACTAACTGCAAGCAATACATAAAATAATTCAAAATTAAGTCAAAATGTATACTGTAATAACTCAAATTCACTGAAGCCATCCATCTGTTAAAATATGTAGAAATATCCAAACAAGAAAAGATATCGGCGCTGAGTGCTGACATGGTATGTGGCCATCCGTCCAGTTGCCAAGCATCTCAGGCACTGACAGTAAATTAAGACTAACAATGGTTAGACCTAGTTCACAGTTGATGCCTGAGCTGCCCATAAGTAAACATATATGCCAGATATGCAGCAATGTTTTTAGGTTTTTGACATCCAGTGACCTTGATATCTGACCTTTTCACCTGAAGAATAGCACTCCACTTACTCATGCCCTGCAGAATGTTTATACCAATTTTGATTTTTCTACATTTTTTTATTTTTGAGTTCTAAGCCCGTATGGGACAGACAGACAAACAGATGGATGGACAGACAGATGGGCAACATGCATAATGCTGCCTATAGGACAGGCTCATAATAAAGCAAACTGCAAATTTACAAATAAGTCCATTAACATGCATTTGTTTTGTGGCAATGAAATGTCAGCCATCAAATAAAAATAACGTCAGACATGACCTACCAGATCATAAATGCAGACAGTATCAATAGATTGCACAACGAAACAATGAAACGACAAAATAAAGTTCACAGCAGCAGCAGCAACAACTGCACTGTTTTATGGCAAATGTATCATGTTTTGTAAAGAAATCAAACTGCAGGCTGCAGACATCAATAAGTTCAGTACACATTTACTTACAACAGTCACATGCCATCATCACTGACTAGGTCTACCTGCTCACAGTATAACATGCTGTTGTATAAAGATAAATTAAAAGGTACAAACTATTACAAGAACTTCTGAATCAGACAAACATTTAACTTATACAGTAAACCTTGTTAATAAGAACCCAGACAGAATGGACAGTCAGTTATCACAAACACTATATATAACCTGATATCATGGCACTCACCAACAACGTTAAACCTAAACTCAATTCTGAAGAGAGAGTGAAGCGCTGCTATTATGCTCCACATAAAGTGACATAAAGTTGATGCAGTTAATATAACAGACTTACTACAGTTTAATACAAACTTGACATCTTACAGAAAACTTTGCCTATAATGGATTAACATGACATAGCTGGACGTCAGTTTCTTAGTAGTATCTGACATCAAATTTTTGATCGGTAATTAACAGACGTTCAAGAAATGTGTAGATAAGCTCTGACAACAAAGACATCATTGTTTCTGTGTCTTAAACATTCTACGAGCCCACTGTATTATAAAATCGCTACCTTAAAGCCTGCTGCTGCATCGAATCAACAAATAAATGCATGCTAGTCACGAATGGCCAAATCCCATTAAAGGTTAAAAAGGTTAAAGATGCATATAGCTCTTTGTTGGCAGACCTCAGAGCTATGGGGCGTCACTTGCCATATGGGATCACAGAGTGTTACCTGCCACATGACACAAGTGAACGCGCCCCACCTTAATCCCAACCAGACAAGATGGTACTTGATTTACCTATCTCAGAGGGATGGACGGTTGAGTTGACCTAGGTAACTGGTTACATGCTGAGATGGTTTACCTGCCTGCAGACAGTCACCTATCCCAGCATTAACCACGTTCGGTGTAGAGTAACTTCGTTGATCGCAACCAACACGTTAACCACTACACTACACCACCATCATTACGGTACTCCGACCTGTCAACGACCAGGTTTTGAGCAGAAAAACGTCACACACCTGGTCCCTTTTTCTGCTCAAAACCAGATCACACACCAGGACGGAGTAACAGAATTTAGGCATAAGTGAAGCTAGTTTCACCTGTAATGATTACAGGTGAAACTGTAACTATTAACTGTCTACAAAACAGAAAGTATGACAAACTTTTCAATGTATGTATTTTGGTTTAAATGTTTTCATTTTCTAATAGCATTAGTGATACACAGTAACAAATGTTTCACAGCTAAACAGTGACTATATCCATAAGCCATCTGTCAGACACGGCTGGTGGACTTCAGACATAATATACTTTTCTGAAGTCTGCAATAACAACATTTTACTGTGCATCATCACAGCAGAACCACAATAACAAACTCCAATCAGTCACAACTGCTGCCTCATGAACTAAGATCGGCATAAGAACAGTCACTAATAATTACTCACTAGTTATTTAACATAACTCACACAAACAAAATAGAAGCTCAAATTCTTCACTTCGCACCAAATCCAGTACTGGTTTTGAATAGCCAAATTAAAAATATATGTCTACAGGAAATTAAAAAAATGTTACTCCGGTGGAAAAAGGCTGTAACTCTGAAATTTTGAGTCACAATCCTTTCTGATGACAATATGGAAATGACTGACACAAAAGAACACAAATTACAGTATTTCATACAAAATTAAAACATACACTATTAAATACAGTATCTACATAACTGACAGTTACAACATATAAATACAACAGCGAACATAGCACATCAGTCAGAGAGACAAATTAACAACAAAGAAACAATAAAATCCAAACAGCCATGCTCCTTACACGTACTTCACAATAAGGATGAATGAATAACAAAAATCAACTCCACAACGTAACTGCTGTACAAAGTAATTACTATAATAACACTGATTCAACAGCATTTGATACCAAAAAATATAATATAACTAAATGACAGGACAAATGCTTGGCAGAGGAAATAATGTACGTAATTAACATTCATAATATTATAACATTATTCAGGAAATATGTACTTTATGATAAGTCTGCAGAAGCAAAGCATTAATTCAGCACCATTTGTCACAAACGGCATATTCAGGATCCAGAAGCCATACTTGCAATTCAAAATGTGACTACCGTTTCATCGCAGTAGTGCAAACAGAGCAAGCACGCCGAGAGATAACAATGTAACCAGCAAGCCACGCCACAACACTGACTCGTATGAATGCGGCGCTGGAAAGAACACCTCCATTGCATCCTAACAGTATGAACAACAAGCACAACATAACAATACACAATTCTAAATGCTAATATTAACTGAGTAAAAGTGTGCAAATCACTCCTTTGGATCTCTGGTGTATGTTACTACCAAAAATCATAAAAACATCTTACCATTTCTTGCTACCAAAATAACTGAAAGTACCTGAGCTGATCAGCTAAACCTTCTCATGTAAATTAAAAGACAACTTTGGTTTTGGTCATATTAAGTTGGCAGCCTATAGTTAATATCTATCGGTTAACCGATAGTCGAATTACATTCTTAGACAGAAGAACAGCAAAAATTGTGCAGAAGAACTGAACTCAAATCAAGGTAAATGTACACTGTATTTGTTAGAGAAATATAATTTTACCCATCCGCCTTGGCGACATATCCAGTCAGCAAGTTTGTCGGCAACAAAATCTCCGGCAGTGATGGCAATAGTGTGTGCTAGCTCATCATTGCAAGTCTCTGCTCTGCAATGTTGGCGTACAAGCCACCCAGCAAATGCGTAAATGGTAACAATTCGGCCCCAGTTGTTATGTCCATCGGCAAACAGTTCACTGGCAACGGCAATAAATGTATATCGCCACCGAGCAGCAGTTGGTCCTTCGGCAGCAACGCGTATGCCAAGCTTTCGGGCAATACTTGAAAAAATGATTTCATGTCTCGATGACAGCTCATCTACAACACGTCGCAATGTTGCGGCATGCCGACATTTCAACCTCACTGATGGCTTCAGCATGTAATCTGCAATATCAAGAGCTAATAATCGAGCTGTCTCTTTTACGGCATCAATATCATCAGACGAAGCTTGTGTTTGCACATGAGACCTGCAACACAAGCAAACACACAACAATAATAATGCACTGTGGTTGACAGTCATAGCAATAATTAAATTAGTGTTGTTAAAAATAATCTTTTTTGTAAGACCAACATGAAGATCTTAATCTTCAAACAAACTTCAGCATGAAAACCACAACTTTCGGTCGAGAAGAAAGCATCTTAAGACAATAACAAAGACCAAGACTCTTCACGCAATATCAAATCACTGTCATTTCAACGCAGCTCACAGCTATATGGTTATGTACATCATTATACACAGCTATTCAACAAAAAAAATCTATCAAAAGGTCCTTAGCTGTGGAAAATGAGACTCACTGTTCAATTCAATGACGACCAGTTAGCGCCAACGTCAAGTGAACGAATAATGCCTACTGGGAAAACATTCACAGTAACATTATTATCAGTCCAGGCCTGACTGACACCATATTACCGATATATTACCAGTCTGGGATCTAAATCAAATTGTAACCGGTTTTATATAGCTGAATAAGCCTAATCTAGGGTTGAGGGGACTTATCAAAAATTATGAAATGGTACAGGTGAGATTCAAACCCCAGCTGCAGCTCTGTTGTCTTTATGATGCCTCTGTATGCTGTTTACCCTTCCATATTATTTCCACCGAACACTCAACAACTACATAGGCGGCCAGTCAGTGAGTTTTGTGCTTCTCTGGCAGCATTCTGATTGTGTTGATTATTTGTGATTGATCGTTTTTTTGTTATCCTCGGAAAATAAATATGATGATGATGATGATGATGATGATGGGTGGCAGCCATACCTTGCCAGTCACACACACGCATACACTCCGTTCGGCAAGAGGCCAGGAGAGAGAGTATAGTGTTCAAATGTAAGTTCCTCAAGAGGCCCCCAGACGACAGATGGCAAGCAATGCACTAGATTACTGGCATTATGCAATACTCATCTCCGTTCACACCAAATGTGCATTCTGCTCCAGGTGGCAGTGGCGGTGGAAGTGGGGGAGCTTTCGACTGAGCAAACAATCCCACGCCACTGCTAGCCACCGCATCATCTTTCATGATTGCCACTACAGCAGTGGGTGTGAGAGAACGAGACACAGGGACGCTGTTAACGCAATATTGTGGCATTTGATTGTTGCTTCAGCGCAGATGCTGTAGCGGTGGCAGCGTGTGATCGACTTCGATCACTAATTGTGAAGCATGACAACCGATCATCGGTTTTATAATGGATCACCGGCTAACCGTTGTTTGATTCACAACCCTAATAATAAAATCTGGTATCAGTCCAGCACCGACTGAAAACAGATTTTATAAACATTCACAGCGTTCACTGGTGTCACAAAACATAGTCCCGCTGAAAAGTCTTTATTTTATCACAGGTTGTCAGGATTCCAGTTTTTCACTGGATCATCCGGTTTTAAAGCACAAAGTTCAGTTGACAATTTCATGTAAACCAGACTTCCAGTTTATTCTGATAAAATAGTACTATCCATGCAAAATCACACGCCAGAAACCAGAGGTCTCGTTTTCTGTCATTGCCTAGCTCTAGCTGGTAACCTTATTTTGTCACAGTAACACAATTATATCCTACACTTTATGTGTGTTCCTATTTGAACAATGGGCCCATTTTTTTACTGCAACTGGTTTAAACCAGACTATACCTAGCCATTCTTTTTTACCAACCGGGTAAACAATTGCGCGTTTCTTTTTCACGCCCGGTTTAACCCGGGTAAGCCCGATTTCTAACCGGTCAAAAACTGTGGATCGACTGGCACGCCCTGGGGGTCAGCCAATCACACGCGATGTTTACGTTGTTCAACTCGCCTGCGGCTGGAGCTGGCCTGGCTGTATCAGCCATCCTGAACAAGTCTGCCGCGGCAATCGCCATCGACATGCACACCACTTTTGCTCATCGGATATATTCGACTAATAGACGACTGCCAACTGTACATAAGATAAAATATAAATATATTTGTGCAGAAACTGTACCTACAACAGCTCGCCAGTACGCTGGTAAACAAAGGAATTGATCTGACCAATCACATTGCAGCCACTGAATGGAAGGCGTGTCGACTACGAAAACAGGGGTCAAGTCGTTCTTTTTCAACATTTAGCCAGTTAGAAAATAGCTAACCGGGTAAAACTAACCGGTTACAATAAAAAAACAGGCCCAATGTTAGTGTCAGCTACTACACGCTGACTTAATGGAATATGTTACATACTTGCATCTGCATCTGCGGGCATAATTGCCACATGTGGGATTTTACGGGCTCCACAGTGAGGAGTTCAAATAATTCGGGTAAGTATATTATGCAGAATTTCTCCCACACATAATTTGCGGAATACCAGATGAGGAAAAAAACTTGCTGAATTCAGTATACTTTGCAGTGTGACTAAAGTTGTAATTCGCTACTTACTAGAGCTGTCAAACGATTAATTTTCTTAATCACGTTAATCGTGCGATTAATTATTTTAATTGCTCATTAACGCGTTAATTAACGCGTCAATTCGACAGGCATTGTTCATGCTGTAGGTTGCACGTCTTGCTGTTCACGACTTATCTACAAGATGCAACCACTGTCAAACATGCCATCAAACAATGCACAACTGACAAATTAACCAACATTTGTTGTTAATAATTAGTAATTATTAGTTGAACATTATTCGATCGTCAAATAACCGCAGTCCATTGCAGGGTTGATTACAGCCGCGGAACAGTCTCAAAACTCAACTAAACCATGCAAAATTGTCATGAAAAGGGTAGTTGTGCCAATATTAGCCAATAACAATGTGCAGAAATAGATAATTTATACAGATGCATATTGTACATTTACCTCCTATACTTCATAATAGCTATCAGCTGCGTAACTTTGAGCGCATCTGTTGGCCTTTGTTTACTCCGTGAAGTGGCATGACGTCACAGCTGACAGGAAGGCTCGGCCACAGATCTCGTGACCTACTTAAAGACTCTATAGTCTGTGGGGCTCGGCTGGTCACAGAGCAGGTACCAGGTCACAGAGTAAGCGCACGTGAATTGTGCCATAGTGCTGTGCAGTATACCGAATATTTTGAGTATTCAATTACATTTCAACTACAGTCATTTTGCATCATTTTACTCATAGTTATAATCATAATATCGGCAGTATAAACTACAGAAAGGGGCTTTCAATCATTTATTTATCATGGGACATTAAATTACTCGGTTAACTGTTACGTAACTTAGAATTTCGCTTTAGAACTGAATCAAACGGTGTCTGCACAGCTCTAGTAGATGTCTTTAGACGGCACACGTGTGATTGTCTAGACTGGATCGGAGAGTTTGTGGCTTGTGCGGCGTGCGTGTAAGGTATACGTATGTGGCTTCGTAATATGGACAAGGTAATGTCGTTTGTTTTTTTCTTTGTTAACTTGTGTATTCAAAAGTGACTGAAATTGGTAGAATTAGTGTTGTTATGTATGTTTCAGACCATTTGCTTGATGGGAAACTGCAGTTGACTGAGTATTAAGAATGAACATAAATTTGGGCTATCTGCTTACCATGATTATTCAGTAAATGACATTTAAAATGCTTTCGTTAGTTATACCTTTATTTCCACCATGTTTTGGGCATTTCTGCACAATTCAAAATTGTACATTTTCTTCTTAGCTGCATTTCGGCTTATTTTTCCACTGTTATTGCTGCTTATTCAGTTTAAAATAAATTTTACACGTTTCCTTTAGTTCAACGTTCATTCGCCAGGGGGTGCCACTAGATTTCGGCGTTTTTGCATTGTTCTTCTTGTCGTTTTAATCTTGTCTCCACTCAAAACCCCAACTTTGTACTCGGGTCCCGACAGTGAGTCAACTGCAGTTTCAACAACAAATTGGTCTGAAACATACGTAACAACACTAATTCTACCTATTTCAGTCACTTTTGAAGCAATCTGGCACTGTTCCGCGAGTGTAGTCTTTCCCAATTGCATGTTTGAACTCCTGCTTCATAGAATTTGTGCGTTAATTTTTTTAACGGTGTTAATGTTTTTAATTGTGATTAATTCTTTAACGTGTTAACGCATTAATTAACGACAGCTATACTGTTTACTGAATAAGCGCATAGCTACATTTTCAATTATAGTTCCCACTGCCAACAGATTGCCGCCGAACATTCCGCACCTGTAATTCCGCAAAGTATACGTGGTCGAATTCCGCATTCCGCAAAGTATTTTCAAACAAATAATTCTTGTAATACAAAAACAGATATTACGTGTGTGTGTGGCGACTAGTATGTTGTGTGGACCAGCCGTGACCGTCCAACTCATCAGCTACTTCCGACTGATATCCTGACGACGACCTCGACGACGAGACTGAGTTGCGGCGCGTGACGACCAGCGCCTCACTACGTCCAGCCCCCATCGACGACGGCGCCGACGACGAAATGGCCAACGTCGCAGAGCGAACGAAGTTGTTGATGCACTCAATCTTCGAATGCGGTACTATGCGCCATTAAATAGTGTCGATATTTAAATTATCTGTTAACGATAATTAATAGTATCCAAATCTTCCAGTATCCAAATAAAAATCCACTACGCAATATTCAACTCAACGCCTACGTATTTAATACATAGCTAAAGACACGCCTCCCTTGACCACAACATGACATGACCTATTTTTATACTAGGTCATGTCATTTAATGAATAACTCAGTTCGGGCATAGGCAAGTAAGGGCAATTGAAAGATTGAGAACAAGAAAGCCGTGCTATCGCAAGGAAACCGCGCGATGCCGCAGCTATTCTTTTCGGTTTAAAGTTCGCCGACAACATTCATTACAAGTTTAAGAGTAGCCAAGCTTCGAAAGCCAGGCTTCACAG
>Ga0209679_1000771_pt1 | contig 12317 bp, 8 predicted proteins | sample WorMetHEROISLAND_4_FD_187408 | JGI IMG/M metagenome (GOLD analysis project Ga0209679, IMG submission 187408) | Marine gutless worms symbiont microbial communities from Max Planck institute for Marine Microbiology, Germany - Olavius sp. 2 HERON... ...
GTTGGTTGCTCCAAGTACGCGGGATTTATTAAAGTAAGAAATGAAATGACGGCATCGTTGAGAAGTGGACGCGTGTTTATGCCTCCGCCCCGCCACCGATAGGTGCGGCGCAAGCATTATGTTTTCGGGTTGTCCGTCCATTTCGCGATATATCCATCAGACCCTCACCTCAAATTTTACACTTTAAACACTGGATATGGTGGACCATTTAGCTTTGTTGTGAATTATATGTGAATTCTTGGTTTTGGCGATTTCATATGCGAGACAGCTAGGCCTACATTGTTGACGTCAGCTGCCAGTAAGTCCATAAAATTAAGCAGTGGTGAAGATATTAGCCAGTAGACTACGGTGCTAGAAAGTCAATCAGACAGCGAGTGTATAAGCTTCGATCAGACGGTGTTTTGCGCCAGCTGCTGATGTTGGTGACGATGACGTTTGCAGGACGATCGCAGGTGCGTTGGCATAGCAGGTGCTGGTGGTACTCCGTTTAACGAAGCCAAGATGCCTCCGTTTACCGCCTGCTATATCTGCGGCCAGAAGTTCGGCAGCAAATCGATCGGCATTCACGAACCCCAGTGTCTCAAGAAGTGGCACGCCGAGAACGACAAGCTACCGAAACGAGAGCGACGCCCAGAGCCCAAAAAGCCGCAACAACAACGCTAACATTGGTCAGCGATTGACCATTTTCGACAACCTAACATTTGTCTTCGCGACAGAGGTGGAACCGGGTCACGGGTCACCGGGTCAGCGATTTTGGCCGGGTCGGGTCGGGTCACGGGTCAGTGCGTCATACCCGGTGTTTGACCCGGTTTTGAGTTTTAACATGCGCGTTTATCGTGACGTTGTTTCTACAGAGTAATACCATCTCGGCAAACTAATATCGGCGATTTCGATTTCGGTTCGGTTCCCGTCACAGCACTACTGGTTCACTTATTTCAGTTAGTGCCCTAATATTTACTTACTTACGTGCTGATTGTCCTTGTGACGTCACGACGTTTCTGGATTTGACGTCATTTAGACTACTGACAGGGTCGGGTCGGGTCTGGTTGGGTCACGGGTCAAAAATCCTGACCCGGTTCCATCTCTGCTTCACGAGTCTGTATTTTCTTTAGAATAGACGCATTCGTTGAAACAAAAGTCTTAACACAAGTTTAAAGACGAGTTCTCAAAATAGCAAGCACGTGGTAGAGAAATGCAAGGACGAGTCTAGATCGTTGGAATTTCGCTGCGTTGATTTAGCTATAATGTATAATAAAATTTTGGCATGACGACACAGTGAAATTATTATACTAAACACGAATGGACCGGACCGTTGTCAGGTAGGCTAATTAGACCAATATTCATTAAACTGTTTCGGAAACAAGCGATGCACGTTGTGCAAAGCGCTGTATTGCTATCGTAAGTCGTCCATCCATCCGTCCGTCCGTCTGTCTGTCTGAGACGTTGATGTACCGTGGGCGTATATGTTGGGTTAGTTCGAAGTTAATTACACGAGTAATTAGCTTAGAGTCTTCGCACCTCAGAGCCACAACATCGACAATCTAGTCCAAGGCGAACTCCCCCAAAATTGGGGTGGAATAGGGGTAGGGTCGCTCTTCTGAGCAGAAAACCTGCAATATCTCTGAAACGGGGCGAGATAGGATCAAGGTTACTATTTATGACTAATAGCAAGTTGCATGCGCGCTATCGATTGGTACCAAAATCATCAATGACCTTGGATGACCTTAACGGCAATTTCGCACTCTGTTTCAAAATACATGTGATTTCGGAGCCCACCACGAAAATTTGAATGAAGATAGACCCATATACTGTCGTCGATGATGATGCAGCCCAGTCACTCTAGTTTCTGGCAATATGAGGTTTATGCGGATATTCGCGGGGGTTCCCTGCATGGAGAGGGGGCGTCAAACGACAGTGGGGTAATCGAAAACGTCGATTTTCATGGCTTTCGGAAGCTAGGTATTCGGCACCTTAGGAAATGAGGCCAACATTATTATTTAGTCCCTTGTCGCCTTTCCACTGACCCCAAAATACATGACCTTGAATGGCCATTTTATCTTAAGTTTTGACTATTACGAACAGCCGTTTGATAAATTATTTTTACGTACCATAGCTAGATCTCGTATATCACGTGATCAGTGGAGATGTGCGAAAGCAGACCGTGATCCGCAGAGTATTTGGGATCTACGGAAGGACTGCGGATCTTTCGTAGACGCTACATCGTCGGAACCTTAACAAATAAGGCCAGCATCAGTATTTAGTGTTAGTTAGTCCCTGATCGCCTTTCCACTGACTCCAAAACACGCCACCTTCAATGTCCTTGAATGGCCATTTTGCGTTAAATTCTGTTTTGCGCTGGTATGTTTGGAGCTCCGAAGCCTGGCTTTCGAAGCTTGGCTACTCTAAAGTCTAAACTTGTGGTGAATGTTGTCGGCGAACCGAAAAGAACAGCTGTGGCATCGCGCGGTTTCCTTGCGACAGCACGGCTTTATTGTTTTCAGTTGGATCACACGTTGAGACAATATATGATTTTTAATAGAATTGCTTTTCGACGCAGAAAAAAATAATGAAAAAGCGTTAATACGTTATCTATTAAGATTATTAGCATTATTCACAAAATTCTAGTGCTTTTAGGCGGCACCATTGAAAACATCAGCGATACTGCCTATTGCGACATGTTACCGCCTGTATATGTGTTGTCTGTCACAGTTTATACACCCTGCTAAAATCGTTGAACGGAATGAGATGCCATTTGGCAGGGACACTCGTATGACCCAAGCAATTCTATTAGACGGGCCTCGATTCCTTCCACGGGAAAAGGAGATTTGGAGTCGGAACCTTTGAGTTCGCAGGGATGCCGCCTGTCGCCAAATTACTTTGGCCATGTTGTTAGTCTGGTAGAATTTAGCGCTTTGTGTTTCACGATATTACTTACTGTGATTTGTGAATGACAGAATGGACTCAACACACGGATGTCGTACACACGGACGTCGCAAAGTCGCAAACCGATCATCCACTGGGCATGGAAGCATACTGCTTGATGACAGTTTTTTTATTGTCGTGTATATGCATGTATTGTATAATACTGTTATAAAAAACAAAAGAAAACTTGGACGCAAAACTGTTATTGGCTTTCACCAACAATTCAATCCAACTTTTGTTCGTACAGTTTCTAGTTAGTAAGACACCGCCAAGCTATAGGTCCTCAAGTTGTGTCTGTTTAGTATGCAACAAGTTCACGTTCCAAAGTGCATGTGAAACTTACTTTGGAATATGCAATACTATTATTAACTAATTCCAGTAAGCTAAGTATAGGTATATGGAATGCCGGTTACAGTTCTTCCAGTGCGGTAGTGCCACGTTTAGTGATCTATAGCTTGCAGCACCCCGTGCACGATTTTTGCACTTGTTGCCCCCAGATTTAAAAGTTAGCTGACCATTCTGACGTGATTTTTGAGGTCCCAAAATGCTCCAAAATCCAAATTTGCTGGGGCGGGAGCTTACAGCGCTCCCCCAGGTCCCCTAGGTGATGGGGAGGGGCTCCCTGCCCCCTGTCAAGAACCCCACATCCGTTCTCGGCCCTTCGGCCTTGTTTCTACGGGTCTCAGGGTCTAACCCATTACAGTTGGCAACCCTACTACTAATGATAGGTTTCAAGTGTAGGCATATATATGAAGTTCGTATTTTTCGGTTTCGGAGAACGGAGAAAATGGACTGGATAATGAAGGGGAAGACGGGGACAAGGACAATACCCCCCGCCCCCCAGAATTTTTGGGCTAGAACCGCCCCTGTGTCTCGCCTGCCTACAGTTTGTTTCTTTTTCAGTCGTATAAACGTGATTTTCGTCGTTTGCGGCCTCTTACAAGCTCCGCGTCTCTTCGCAGTTGCGGCTGTTGCAGACCCCTTAGCACATCGCCGAGTTTCTCGGCTTTCAAAGATCTATACAAGTAACCAATCTTAAATTGCTGTTCTGCACGACTGTAGTTGTGCGTTTAGCGTTGTTATGAATTATGTGTAAATTCTGTGATATATGCGTTATGATTTACACGTCTCGTGTGCAATATCTTGACAAAAATCGATCTTTTTACTCCGACTGTCTGTTTTTAGACAGACTACTGGCACACAGGCTTAAGGTCGTCGTTGTCATCACATATCACTACACTCCGTCTCGTTTTTGTTGATTTTATTTTTTTGCGTAACTGTGTAGGTTTACAGATAATGTCGTGAAATATAGCCGAACACACATTTGCAATCTGCATATTACTTTGCCTATACACAATATGCAAACAAGATATCGCCTCGCAGAGACCTCTACCATTATGCGAACCCACTAGGAAGTTAATGTTTAATTTTTCGTTTTTCAAAAATTGTGAACAACATTATGCTTTACTTCATAGCAGCTTGTGACAAAATTCATATTCACAGGTTGCTTTTGTGCTTGCAGAGAGACTTAAAAGATAACCAATCAAGAGCAGAATGAAACGCATTCAATGATTTTTATCGTGAAGTGTAGTATAGGCCTAAACCTACGTGCAATGACAGTAGACATGGATCTAGAATCACGAATTACGATCAGAGAATCTGATGATGACTGAGGCTGAGGCATATTATTTATCGAGTAGGCCCAATGAAGACAAGCAAGCAAGAGAGCCGAGAAAGTTTGCAGAAGTACGTATGAGTCAATATCTATACGGAATGAAAACTGTATTTTTTAGCTCATTCCAATTCCCAGCTTACAGCTGGGTACTGGCAAAGCGGCTGGCTGTCCGGGTGTCCGGTTGGTTGGTAAGTCGTGTCTGTCTGTCTGTCCGTCCGCCCAGCGTAGGCGCGGCGCCATCAATAGACGCGCGGCGCCAGCCGCGCTACGGGGCCCAGCTGTAAGCTGGGCTACGCGCGGACGCGCCCACGAGTGAGCTAATGCAATCGCGAGGCGTCCGTCGTCCCTCTGTCTGTCTAAACTTTTACACGAAAATCGCTAAGTTTTTTTACTTCTACCACAAACATGACTGGATCGCGACCAAACTTACACATGATGGTCCCCACATGGGCCTGCATCCAGGGTGTGCTCAAGGTCAAGGTCAAGATCAAAGGTCACGTGATACGGACACTTCTCTTACTACACGAAAACCGCTTCTTCTACTACAAACATGACCGGATCGCCACCAAAAATAAAATAATTTCAGTTAGAGTTTATTTGTGTTTTGTATTTTAAATTTTTAGAAAGAGATGGAAATAGAGGCCCTTGGCCTGCTTCCGTTATACTCATTGGATTGGATTGGATTGAAAGTTGTATTGTCATGATATCTATTCACGTGCAGGACTAAAATGCGTGATCAAAACGTAGGCTGGAAATGCAGTAGGCCTATCGGAAAATGAAGCATCTGAAAAATTAAAAAAATATTTATATTAAATAAATATAATGACTGTAAGTGGCTGTAATTTTAACATTGTTAGCTCAGCATCTACGCAGTGGCCAGCGTTTGAGTCGAGATACGTAACAAGCGGAAAACAAAACGTCCAATCTAATGCACCGTGTTTACAATCTCAAATAGAGGAATGGCACTCAGTCTCAGAAGAGTGCAAGCTCACTCCAACCTTGACATTTGATATTTTGACCTCAAATAGGATAAAATGTGTGACCAGAACTTGTCATTATGCTATTCATCTGGCAAGTTTGGTGATGACAGGTTAGGTCCAGCGGTTTTTGATGTATGCACTCACACACACACACACGCACGCACACACGCACACACGCACACTCACACACACACACACACACACACACACACACACACACACACACACACACACACACACATACACTGTTACACACACATTATGTACAGAACGGATCAACGCTCTACTCCTGTGACTACGTCGACGTGAGTAACTACCAACAACGCATGTATTGTAGGCAATATTGCTAAGCAATACACGTTTCTGCATAACAAGCAAGGTTCTTTCGTTACGGTAGTCCTCAGCGTAGCTTGGGCCGCAGACAGTACCTGCGTTCCAAAGTAGTTTCACTTTTCGCATTTTCGCATCGTCGCCTATCGTTTGACGAAGACGGCGACGACCTGCCGCGCCCTCTGGCGAACGTTTATGAATTACTAGTCGCGGCATCAGCCTTCCACCATGTACGTAACATGCAAAGCTTCAACTTCACATCTATCGTAACTATCGTTTGATGAAAAAAGTGTTAAGCTAGGTGTTAGGTGTTTAAAGTGTTAGGCTAATCACCCACCCAAATCACTACCTCACTCACCCAGTTAGTTGAGTTTGATACGGCAGAGCTTTAGCTGTGCTGAGGTGGAATAAGAGAATTCGAGAAACAGCTTGCAGCACTGCTTTAACATTCTTGTGCATTTACCGGGTAGCTCCAAAAGCCGCAATTCGCTAGGATAAATCTAAGCAAATCGATGGCCAAAAAGTGCCACATTTGGTACTTTGTTAGCTTCAACATTTTTCAGTATTTCTGGTGACAAACAAGGTTCCTTCGTCACTGGGGTCCTCAGCGCAGCTTGAACCGAAATTGAAACTATGTTGTCTGCAACAATTCTGCGACCAAAATAGTTTCAATTTCGGTATTTTCGTATCGCCGCCTATCGTTTGAGTATTTGACGAAAAAACGTCGACGATCCGCGGCGTCCTCTGGCGAACGCTCATGAGTAGTCGCGGTACATCAGGCGGAGGACCACCCACATTGTACCTACGTGCAAAGTTTCAACTTCAGATCTATAGTGCTTGACGAAAAAGCGTTACTAAGTAATCACCCAGTCAGTCAGTCCCCCACATCTTCAGCTGCGCTGAGGACAAATTACACAAACATGTGGCCTTAGTCAAATGACATTTCGTTTATGCATACAGAGTATTACTGACGTGATGCATGCAGTGACGAGTACGGTACATCAACGGCACAGACTGGCAGACAAACGGACGGATAGACACTTAACATAATGCAATGGCATAACCGCGCAATACACATTAGTGCATCACGCGTTAAAAACTCGTGGTCTCGAGACAACATTCCTGTTAACAAGACAAGCTAATTGAAAGCTATGAACGACAAACTGTTAAACTGTTATACGCTTTTGAAGTTCGTTGAAATTCTTGTAGGCATAACTCAAGTTCAAGTTCATTTATACTCTACTTCCTTTCGGCTTTCTCGTTGCTATGATTTTGTTTACATGTCAACGGACAAGCAAATATAAAGTTGTTGTGTTGTTTTGGTGATTTCACTGTTGCAGTAGAAACATGTAATAACGTGATTATATAAGCAGGTGAGTAGATTATGTTAAACGTAAGCTTACTAGGAGTAAGATTCCAGTACAGTGATATCAACCACGCGAAAGTCGAAGTCATATAGACATGATAAGAATGATGGGTTTGACATGAGAAGTTCTCCTCAGACGATGCCTCATGAATACCGGACCATGGAGTTCGAGCAAAGCCGTGGTAGCCCCAGGAACCAACAAAAACCTGCAACGAGAAGGAGTGTTAACTACCAAGGTAAACTGTTTAATCTATATGTGGATTTCAAATAAATAATAAAAGTAAAATAACTATATGTCAGCAAAATAAGATAGAAAGAAGTGCCATCAGCAGCACTGTATATGATTTCACTGTCAGATGTGCAACCATGCTGACCATGCAATCATGGACATAACTGAGTTTGCGACGCAACTGGCAGGGCGTGTTCACTTGTGTCCTGTGGCCAGAGTTGTTGTCCTCGAGGAAAGTCCTCGTCCTCGAAGATCCTCGAGGACCAATTTACAAGTCCTTGTCCTCGTCCTCGTCCTTGGACCCCAAGTCCTTGTCCTTGTCCTCGGACCTTAAGTCCTTGAAAATTTTCGAGGACTCTGCATTTTGCAATTTGCACACAGTAGGATACTAGGATTACGATGTGCGCGACTCTGTTACGTCTATACAAATAAACTTTAGGTTTTTGGTCACCAGGGTGCATCATGACTTAGACTTACTTACTGAATATTGTGTGAAAATAGTAACTAAATAATAAACCAGCTAGTTTTGTTTAAACTGGTCAGCTTTTTGCATAATTACTCCAGGAAATTACTATTGTTATTTAACAGGTTCTTCAACATTTGAAATTTGAGTCCTTGTCCTCGTCCTCAGACCGCAAGTCCAGGTCCTTGTCCTTGTCCTCGTCCTCGGATCTCAAGTCCTTGTCCTTCTTCTCATCCTCGGACCCCAAGTCCTTGTCCTTGTCCTCGAGAAGTCAGTCCTTGACAGCAACACTGCCTGTGGCAGGTAATACTCTGTGTGATCCCATATTGCAAACGAAGTTCCATAGCTATGAGATCTGCCAATGATATACGCACCTACCTTTAACCTGTTGTTGTTTTATATGTGTATTTTCACTGAAATAGAGGCAGTATGTAATTGTAGCTAAACTTACATTTAAACTTATCACTTTTATCATTAAGTGTAGCTGTAATTATGATATTGCCACTTGTTCATAAGGTGACCATAAATCTATGATAGAAATTCGGGACACTGTTCGAGGCACTGAAGGTATCAAAGGGGATAAGCATCCTCTCCCAGCCGACTAGGGGCTGGGGGAGTGTCGTAAGCTCCTCCAGCGGGTCTTGCCCGTGCCGAAAATGGATCTGATGCATTTTGAGCTCGAATGAACACATCTGATAATAATGAATTAGGTATAGGTATTAGGCCATCAAAATGATGAACTGCAACATGTGTTGTAACACTACATTCAAAGCGGGAAAAAATCGGGACAGGGTTCGGAATTTGGGACAATCAGTGTCCTGAAAGACCTTGTAATGTTCCCAGGACAGGCCGTCAAAATTCAGGACTGTCCCAAAAAATAGGGATGGATGGTCCCTTTATTTATTCAGTGAAAATAAACCACAGTGGCATCAGAAACTCAGTTACCACACATGATCACTATTGATCAGTGATTAAAGGGATGCAAGGGAATGCAGTTTTGGGCCTCACCTCACATGAAATAAAGTTACTTCAATTGACCATTTTGCATCACAACAGTTTGAATGCCTGATCCCAGCACATTGATCCAGTGCTAGGGACCCATACAAAAATTCAGAAGGTCTGCAAGGATTTGGGGGGCACAGTTATATTTTGCAGAATTTTCTTTACCTCAAATTTTACATTCTGTACACTGTTCATGACCATGTATATACTGCAGATAAAACAAGAAAAATTTCTGCACCGAGTGCCGACATGATATGTGGCTATCTGTCCAGTTGCCAAGTGTCTCAGGCATTGAGAGTGAATTAGGTCCAACAATGGTTAGGCCTAGTTTGCATTTGGTGCCTGAGCCACTGTTGCTTGATTCACCCCTTTAAGTAAACGTGTGTGCCATGTATGCGGCAGTTTCTTGAGGTTTTCGAAATCTGGTGATGTCAAAATTATTGGAATCTCAAGGCGATTCCAATAATGACTGACAACCAGTAGTGGCTGCCTAAACCGGATATACTTATATCTCTGAAACTACGAGAGATGGCATTGAAATTCCAATGGCAAATTCAAGATTGTTGACAATGATGAGCTTGGTAAAAGTGTAGCCAAGTGATTGCAACAACTACAGACGGTCAAAATGACAAGATTGGCGCTCAAAACATATATATTGCCATTTCCGATTGTTGGTCATTGTTGCAATCATTTGAAGTCAGTTTCTTCGAGCTCACCGTAGTCGAAAACCCCAGGTTTGCCGTAGGAATTTTGACGATATCTGTCACACTTTCAGAGATATGAGTACCTCTGTTTTGGTTAGCCATATTACTATTTCTGGTTATTTATTTCTGGTATTTATTTGTGGACACTTTCTGTGAGCTTGCCATGGTCAAAAACTTTGCTTTTGCCACTAGAATTAGAATAATACCAGATCTCTCAAGCTGACAAAACTGAAAAGCATGAGATTCTTTTCTCCACCTCCCTTTCACCCCTACCCCTCTCCTCCTATCCATTTCCATACTTTTCTTTCTTCCTTCTTCCTTTCTCTGTGCTCAGTTCTTTCACATCTTTTTTGTTTTTTCCTTCTCTGCTGAGAAGTGCCCCCTCAAATCCAGCTAGGAGAGTTGGGGAGCGCTGTAAGCTCCTTGAGCAGGGTCTGGGGTAGCAGCTAGCCCGGCCGTCAACGTAGTTTTAGGTATTGTGAGCCCAGGAAATGCATTTAGTAGGAACAATTATGGGCTACTTTCTTCTTTAGGAGAAGTAAAAATTTCAAACATAGGAGCTATTGGCAGACCAGTGGGAACATAACATAAACCAGCGTGAGATTGTGAGATGGACCTCAAATGCGTGTCTTGCCAAATGTGTGAGACTTGATTGGTCTGCAATACTTATTTTGGAGGTTTCAAAATAATTTGTGTCTGTTTGACGATATGCCAAACAACTTCTGGTGCACTATACGACGATCTGACTGTTGCGTCTTGTGTCCCATTCATGTTCAGGAAAAGTCATAAAGTGGCTCTGCCCAACTCTGAACAGAATGTTTTAGTGATGTAAAAAGCTTGCTAGGGGCATTTTGCCCCCAGTTGCACCATAAAGGTTAAGTGGGGCTACTCCAAATTTTTTCGAATGTCTAGCAAACTACCAAAAATATTACATGATCTCTTTTTGCACACGTCAAGGCTAGTGTATCCTAAGCATGTCTGTTAACACGAGGTTTAATAATTTTATTTCACACACTTCTGCCATCTGCCAAAACTTGAGCAATAAATTTAACCAACACTGCAGCATAACAAAGTAATAGGCCTGTAGGTCTGTAGCACATTTCGTTTAATTTCTTGTGTAGCACGAAGTGGACCTCAGACGTCACGAAGCACGCCAGAGAACTCAAGCTCTCTGTCAAAGTCACGTGGCACAGAGATGAGTCGCAGCATGCCTGCCACGTCCATGAGACAGTCTCGTGTGCCGAAGTTTGTCTTCTGCTACATCTGTGGTCGTCAGTTCACTGACGCGTCGCTGCCAATACACGAGCCACAGTGTCTGCAGAAGTGGGAGGTACAGAACAGGAAGTTACCAAAGTCGGAGAGACGACCTCCGCCAAAGAAACCGGAATTTCTTTCACAAACTAATCACATGTCTAGGCACGTACATTTACGAAGTCTGCATTTTTATCGACTTATGTTATGTCCACTTTTGTTGTTGCTTATCATATCTCAGCTAATTTCATCCTTCAGTGCTTTGATGCTGTTGGCTGGGCAACAGGAACGTCGTCCAGCCAGAAAAGTTCTGCAACAACAGTTCCCAAATGTTTACTTTTGGGGACTAGCCTAACCTGGAGTGAACTAATCTGAAGTAATTTGAGATGAGTCATTTTTCTGACAGTATTTGTCCTCTTGACTCAGAGGCCAAGCCAGCCCCTGGGGAAGCTTCAAAGGCTCAACAACTTGTGAGTTAAAATGGGTCGTTTAAACAGAAACTGACTTTGTGTGTGTATGTGTATATACGAGATATTTTAGCTAATTTATGCGTTAGAAATACTGGCCAGTTCTTATAGTGTATGGATTTGGTAAACTGGTAGTTGCTTTGTTTGATAACTGGCATGAAAACTTTGTCATAGTCACATTTGATGCTGTAATCTAACGCATGCTTTGCTTAGTGGCTATTCAGCAAGCCTGAATGAACTGTGCAGAGCATATGAACAGTTATACCCGAGATTGACCCTTAACAATAGTTTACGGTTTGTGTCTGTAGTTATGTAGTTATGTGGCTTTGTGCTGATCAATAGAGAGGAGATACAGGAAGCACAGTGGCAGGCAGCAAAGGCTAACCTGGTACCTTGCCGTAACTGTCAGAGGCGTTTTGATCCCAGTCGCATCGCAGTGCATGAACGAGTTTGCCGAGGTCCAAAGAAGCCACCACCGAGCTCTAACAGAGACGCCTATGATGACGAAGAAGTGCCAGTGAAAGGCAAGTGTTGACTAACTTGAAACCTGTGATGAAAATTTAAGCCCATCTGAAACCCAGCTAAATAGACTCCGGCATATCCAGAATTCTCTTGCCTGTGCCGTTGTTTATTCAGCCCTCGGGCTGCCATTTCTTAATAAATTGAGTTGAGTTGAGTTGTTGAGGTCGTCCGCTGCTGATCATATTCTCAAATCTCTTCTCTGGCTTCTCCAGTTTTCAAACCCATAGTACCTTCATGATACCATCACCATACAGCCTTCACGTTCTACTCGGTCATCAGACTTGGTCACTTTCCTCCGTCCCCCAGTTCAGTCACATCTCAGGATAACTAACCGTTCTTTTCCGCATACTGCATCTCAGTTGTGGAACAAATTTCCTCATTCCCTTCAGGTCCCTTATCAGTCTGG
>Ga0209679_1000773_pt1 | contig 12311 bp, 9 predicted proteins | sample WorMetHEROISLAND_4_FD_187408 | JGI IMG/M metagenome (GOLD analysis project Ga0209679, IMG submission 187408) | Marine gutless worms symbiont microbial communities from Max Planck institute for Marine Microbiology, Germany - Olavius sp. 2 HERON... ...
TTATTGATAAAAGGAAATTACTTTTTTTGAAGGGGTTAACAAAGTCACAAAATTCTGTTTTAAAGTTATGTTATGCATTGTTTATTTACTTAGGGGAAATGGTTCAGCTGTTTTATAAGTACAATCTAGATGTCACCTATTGCAGTTCTGGTGCTATTGTTGCTGCAGTGTTTGATGATTTTAAGTCGGTTGTGTTTGCTCGTTAGTATTAGTTAAGTCTGTCTGTCTTCTGTCCATTATTTGTTTAACTGCTGTTCTCTGCCTTATTGGCGAATAAACGTCACCATAAATGAACATATTGATTGATTGATTGATTGATTGATTGAAGACAAAATGGGCCATTTTATTGAGACACAGTATAGTTTTCTTGCTGTTTTCCCAGTACCAGTGTAGTTTGCTGAAATAACCCGTCTCTGAAATGCCTGTGGTGGGTCCTTTGGGATGTTAAATCTTAAATAATCACGTGTGATTATTTATTTCAGGAACTTGGAGTTCATGGCAGTTTCACAAAAATTGATGAGTTTTCGCTGGAGCTGATTCCATTTGACAGTGATCTGCTGTCCATGGAGATGGAATACTCCTTTAGGGTATGTCTTTTTATTCGTGTCATTAGCCAGTTACATTCGCATTAATATGTCTAGTCATGTAGCTGTTTAACTCAAACTTTTTAGTCTTTTTAGATAATAGCCATGATTTGTTTAATGTGCTGGATTTATAAATGTTGTGTTTATTAAACAGTTTTGGAACATGAAATTAAACCCTTTGATGCTTGGATGCTGTAGTTTGTGTGACAGAAATATCACTCACCCTGTAGGAAGTTCTGTTTCAAATGTTCCGAAAAGTTCCCTCTTGTGGGATTCGAAAAAATTGAAAGTATCAGTTGTACTGTTAGTTTGAAATATTGTATCTATTACATGTTCGCTTTTCTTTTATGGTAACACCATTTTTTGTTGTTCAGTTAAACAAAAATTCATCGTCATCGTCATTAATAATAGTGTAATGTGTCACATAAAAGGTGAGGCTAGAAAACGAAATACTTAAACTGCAACAAATCCTGACGTACTAATGTATACTTTTAACCACATTCAGTATGGTTTATTTGTAGTAAAATTTTCTGCAAAGAATAATTTCTGAGATATTAATCTTTAAAACGTGGTGCCAGAAAACTTAATTTTCTACTGTGGAAAATGCCATTGTACTGATCACAGTTGATACTCAAAATGACCAGTGTTTGAATGCACATGCCACTGCTGTACTGCTAATGTTCTGGTCAGAATGATGACATTCTTCCACCAGTCAATTGCCAGAGGTGATCGATGTCACAAATTCTTCTGTGTTAGATGTGTTGCTGGATTGTACCCCACTCCTGGTAGTCTTTGCACTTCAGGTCTAGTCTAGTAGGTTGCCACATTGATGGTGTGATGAAGGAGTATGTCCCAACAAAAGTTCTGCTGTTTTGTGAGCACGATGAGCCAGTCTTGTTTTTTGACTCAACAGTAGTAGTAGCAGCAGCAGCAATGAGTAGTAGTAGTAGTGGTAGTGGTAGTGGTAGCGGCAGCGACAGTAGCTTATCAGTTGATTGTGTTCATTTTTACTGAGTATTTGGTGCAGTTGTGGTAAAATGTCTACATGTTGCAGCAATGTTATCTGGAGAGTGATCACACAACAATGTTTTATGCTGCAAAAGCATTGATGACGCTACAAGCACTGTATGGTGTAATACCAAATCTGTATGGCAAAGGAGAATGTGCTGCTGTATGTATTACATTACATTACATTAGGGTTAAAGTGAATAATGCAAGGCACTTCAGTCACTTTACAATCACTTTACAATTTAGTCTACAGTCGAAGCAAGTTAAGGAAAGGAGGCCGAGAACAAATGAGATTTTAATTTAGTCTTGAAAGTTTGCAGGGAATTTGACGACGTCACTTCAGCTGGCAAACTGTTCTATGTTCATGCTGCAGTGACAGGAAACGCCCGGTCGCCGACAGTAGCAAGCCATGTCAGCAGTACAGCCAATGCCGAGGTCGACAATGACCGCAAGCGTTGTTGACCTGTATGCCAGGTAGACCGACCCAAGTCCATGAGTGCACTGGAGAACCAGGACGGCGAGCTTATATGAATGTGCTTTATGATTTAGAACTTAATCGAGTTTTGCTCCTGTATTATCGGCTATAGTTTGATATCCAATTATCGGCATACAGTTCTTAATGTCAGCTATATTTCTGATGTTAATTGCAGAGGTGTAGAGATTAATAATAGTAGTGATAGTGTTAATAAAATGAATATAAGAATAATACGATTTCTATAGTTCTGTGGTGTTCAAGGATGCATAAGAGTGGAGATGCAGCAATGCTGAAGAAAATTTTTGAATCTGCTAGGAGTCAAACCTGGATTGTCCATGTCTGATGGATTACACATCGCAGCACTAATAATAAGAGTAGTAGCAATATAAATATTAGTAATATGACAGAGCAGCTATTTAGTTGCATTTCCGCCATAGTTGTTCCACACGTTCATTGTGAAAATAAAGTGCGTTAAAGTGCGCGCACTTTTCGCCAAAAATAAAGTGCAGTGAAAAGTTCGTTATTAAAATTTTCAGCTATGTTCTGTGGTGTAATCGCGTTTTGAAAGTTTGAAAGTAAGTGTAAGAGGCTGTTGTGAACTGAATACTGATACTCTAGTCTAAGCTGTTTAGGCTGTTATGAAAGTTTTTAAACGTCACTGATGTATGTATTTGAATACTTAAGATTCAATTTCAAAACACAAGACTTTGTCATGAGATTGCCAAATCTCAGTTACTTACGGAGCTACGGGAATGAAAAAGTGAAAAACGTAAAGTGCATTCGCACAATAAAGTGCGTTAAAGTGCGCGCACTTTTCGTCAAGAATAAAGTGCATTTCGCACGTGCGGAACAACTATGATTTCCGCTGTTGTTATGTTCTTTCCCTATTGATGTGTTTAACTGAAACCAGCCTATATCTGTTGTTTTCCTGCAGCAGATATAATAGTCTGTATAATATTCAGTGATGTGACCAAGACACTTGTACCAAGACCAAGACATCAGGCCTCAAGACCAAGACCATGACACCAAATGAAAATCACATTATTTACATGATCGGGAAATAGGTGTCGAAAAAATAGTATGGTACACCTATTTCACCAAAGTTCAAAACAGGAAAAAATAGAGCAAAAAAAGACTGTCTGTTGGTTATATAAGTTACATTAAGCAGTGGGCATGTTACTGGCAACTGAAGTACTGGAGTACTGGACATTTTCTCGAGACCAAGACATCAGGGTTCAAGAGCAAGACACTAAAAATGCACCTTGAGATCATCTCAAGACCAAGACATGTCTCCAGACTTCCCATCACTGATAATATTAGCTGCATATGCAGTATGCACTGAGGCAGCAACTAAACTCGGCTGTTACTATTTCTGCAGGAGGTAATTGAGATGATGATACGAATGCGACGAGAGATGTTGGGCTCAGCATCTGAACCACACGTTATGCCACAGATCGACAATCTGCTTGTTATTGACAGAGTTGTTGACCCGTTAACGCCGCTACTCACGCAGCTGACGTACGAGGGACTTATCGATGAGTGTTTTAGCATTAACAACAGTCAGTATGATTTCTGCTCCAGTTGTTGTCATTTCTTTGTAGCTAAGCGTGGCTTGGTGGCGTAATGGTTAGGGCGTCAGACTTGCGATGAAGCATTCTTGGGTTCGATTCCCGGTCGGGCCGCTATCAAGTAACAACTCTAGGCAAGTTGTTAACACCCATGTGCCTCTGTCACCAAGCAGTATAATTTGGTACTTGCCAAGGGGCGGTGACTTTGCACAACTGGGAAGGTCTGACATTGTACTGGCTATGGGTCCCACACTTAGTGGTCTATCCACCTATGGGCTCAATGGCCACAGAGAGGGAGATGAGCACCCCATTTACTCTCCGTATGGGGCATGGCACTCTTTACCTTTTGTAGCTAAAGTAATTTGTCGCATACATTTTGTTTCCTAGAACCCGTTCATTGCTGTAATGCTGATAGTTGGGCAATAGGAAATGCATCCAGCCTCTGCAAAGTTTCTCTCGAACATTCCAAAAGTTCTGCTTTGTGAAGCATTTTGGGGATACAGCCTAACCTGAGGTAACTCTAGAAAAGTAGGCTAGTTATTTGTCACCTAGTTCTGTTATTACATTATAGCATTACTATTACATTATAACAACAAGCACTTGGTTCTACTAACTTTTAATGTCTCAAGTAAGAATGAGAAAGCTTTAAAAGTACATAGTTACCAACAAGTACGTAGTAAAAACTCTGTGTTATCTATGCCGGTTTTGTATTATTGTTTTGAGAGCTGCAGCTGATAGAAAACTGTGTTTTATTTAGCTTTTAAAACTTCACTAAAACTGTTCAGTTTTTTTCACATTAGATTCGAGTTCATCTGAGACTTATTTACCAACTTAGATTTCTGTATCTGGTATATTTCTGTGCTCGTAATTTAGATGATATTTCAATTTTTAGGTGCCATTACATTGAATTGAACAGTTGCATAATGCTATAGCCGCTAACAATACAAATCCGTTCTAATTTTTCCGAATATTCTAATTCTCTTTTCTTTTGTGTCAGACACTGTGTTAAAGTTTATTGCTAAGTTTATGCCCGTTGATCGTGTATTCCAGACACTATTCTGGCCTCGTCATAGTATCCGATTTCGAATGTTTGCCCTATAGGGTGTCATTATAAACATATTCTGGAAATGGATAGATGCACTCAACAGCAAGATTCTTGTATGTTTCAGCTACAGTTAAACTGCCAGCTGCGAAGTTTGCAGCTTCAGCAGACATGTCAGCAGGACCAACAACGTCAGCTGTGGCGGATCTCTCGGAGCAAAAGAAAATCATTCTGAATTCGTCCGAGGAATTATTTGCGGAGCTGCGTGACAGAAACTTCCATGCTGTCGGGCCGATACTTAGTAAGAAGGCAAAGCTGATCAGCGCCGAATTTGATGTGAGTACTTCTGCCTTGCTTATATAGTTTTGTTAGACATTTTATACATACAGCACTGTATTCAGGGCGGCCACCAACCGGGAAAACCTGGAAAAGTCAGGGAATTTGACATTGGTCAGGGAAAAGTCACAGAAAGTGGAAAAAGTCAGCAAAAAGTCAGGGAAAATATGTTTTGCCTGTGGTGTGTTACCGCGATTGCGATGGTCACAGAATAAGCATAGCCTGACTGCCGAGTTCTGTTAAGTGCAGATGACATGAGTGTGATGGACTGCTAAAGAAGTAAACAGAAACTTATCTTGCCAATCCACATCGTAGTGATCATGTTTTATTTCAGTCATTTGTATACTGTCGCCGGTATGTCATAAACCTCTGGAAAAGTCAGGGAATTTGATGACGACTGGAAAGTGGCCACCCTGTGTTTTGCATTCTACCTTTATTTCGCGAGAGATAATAGCTGTAGCAGAATTAAGTTGCTGTTTTTTTGTACGAGGGTTTTAAAAAGATGTCTGTTAGTTTTTTCTTCTACAGCAAACCAGTAATTGTTTAGTGGCTAATTAACTGTTTTATTGCTGAGAATCATAGCCCGAAATTCTGCATCTGGTATTAGTGTTATTAATGTGTTATCAAGTTGATGAAGATGATGCTCAGTGTACACGTTGTCTAGGAGCGACATGCTGCGAAGACCGTCGGTGATATTAAACAATTTGTCTCTAAACTGCCGCATATGCAAGCAGCAAAGAATTCGCTTGCCACACGTAAGTGCATCTGTCATTATTGTATTACTGAAGTACATTTTGAAATTTGGAGCAGCCATCGGGTGGCAGTGTAATGGGGAAATTGCCACGTCCATTGAATTTTATATTATAGTTTCTTTCCCACCTTTAGTGTCCTTGAAGGTTGCCAGTCATCAGTGATTTTTTTATTTAACTGCAGCCATTGAGATATTATTGTCAAGTGTTATTGAAAATATCTGTGTAAGTTGCACCGTATTTTGAGCATTGTTGTCATTTGTATTTAGTAAGATGTTTATCGGTGAACTTGATAACATGTTTGTGTGGTTTTAACAGACTAACTTTCTCTTTTTTTTTACAAGTCTGATGTGTTGTTGCTGTGGTAGACACAACAATTGCTGAGCTGATAAAGGAGATTACAGACTCGGATGACTTCATGAATTCGTTGGCAGTCGAACAAGGTACCATCTTGTTGTTGAGTTCTTATTTCCATATCTTCACACACACTGTTTGTTTTATATGTATCAGTTTAGTTGTGTCGACCTAAGCCGATATATTGCAATTACCACGTTTTCCATTATAGCAGTTATAGCGGCATTTTGTCGAATATCTCCGTCAATTCTTAATCGATTTAAACCAAACTTACAGGCATAGTAGTGTGCCACAAAACACGTCTCCGTGAATTTTTTGAGCTTTTTGGCTCCAGCGGTTTCAGAGCACGGCGCCGCCGTGACTTTTTTTTGGGGCATGTTGTGCCTGTCACGGTGTAGCGAATCCCTCGACTGCCTCATACTAGCATAATTTGGCTTAATTAACGTGTTTCCAGTTACTCTCGATGCCCGACGTCTAAAAATCGAAATATTTCTATCGTGAGCATAGCCAGAATTGAAAACCTGAAAATTTCGGATTTTCACCCCGTGCGCCCGTGCGACATCAGCAATACATTTTATAATTTCAAAAATGTTTTCAGCAGTTAGGGCAGATCCCACAGAAGTGCCCATGTCGAAGCACAAATCCTCTAGCACAAACGGTTTACCTGCTACAGGGCGGTAAAGTGCATCCAAATTTTGAAAACAAAAAAAAAATTTTCGCAAAAGAACTTTTTTACCCTCCACTACGACCAGAACAATACGCTGAATCCATTGGTGAAATCCATTTTTAAATCCGTTCACAATTACGGGAGATATTTGCAATTTTGTGACCGCCATGTCTGCTCTTTCCAATACGTCGCAACGCAGCGTATACAACTAGACGCGTAGGCCGATACTTCTCACTGGGCAACACTTGCCCTGTGCAGCTTTTTCTAGTTTAGTTTATATTTATCAATTTAGTTACTCGTGTATCATAGTTATATCTCTGTTGCTTTAAATCATTAGGCTTTCATTTAGTACTGAGGACCATTCAATTCTGTTCAGTTCAGTTCAACAATGTACTTGTATAGCACGAAGGCAGATTCTAATGCACTATTAGCATTGCAGTTTGTGTTGAGTAAATGTATTCAGTTTTATTTGTGACTGTGAGTTAAATCTTACCACACAGAAACAAAACTATATTCCTCTGTATTAGTGACATCCTTGTGACTGCTGTTGAATGCTGTTTCAAAATTGTAGAGTTTTTTAATGGCCACAATACTGACAAGGCACATCCGTTCATTGAAGACTGCATTGCTAAACAACTGCCGTTCATCAAGGTAATTATCTCATGTCTTCTTCATTCTAATGTTCTGAATGCAACTATTTTACATGTCACATTGGTGATAAAATGGCAGTTTTGTTTCAATTGAAGGGTCTTTTGTCATATTGGATACTTCTGATAATGTTTACTTACTTGTGTAGAGATTGTCTGTGTGTGTGGCTTGCAGGTGCTGCGACTCATCTGCGTTCAGTGCCATTGTAACGGAGGCTTTAAACCGAAACTTCTCGATTACTACAAACGTGAAATTCTACAGGTGTCAGATGCTGTTATCTTGTGTGTAATTTGATCACAGTAATAGATTATACATTATTTGTAAGTTTAAAGTTAGAATTGAAGTGATAAAAAGACGAACTTCTGCTGAAAATGCCAACAAGACGGTTTAATTGTCGATGTCGTGGGTGAAATAATGTTATGTGTTGTAACAGACGTATGGCTTCCAGCATCTTGTGACATTGCACAACTTGGAACATGTTGGCCTTATCAAACTTCAAGGCAGCACAAGACATTATGCAACAGTTCGAAAAACTTTGAAGCTTGTTGTAGAGGAAGTTAACGAACAGGTTTGAAATGTAATTAATCTGTAACAGCTAAGGAAAAATGTTGAAAAATATTGAAAAACTACTACCAGCGTGCGGGTCTCAGGAGCTGTAGAATAGGCCCGCTCCATTTCCTGGCCGGGTGGTGTAAAAGGTGCCTAAGCCATGTTTTTAGTTTTGCATAATTAGTTAGTATATGTTGTTGTGTGAATATTTTGTCTGTATTTTGTTTGTGTGTATGTGTGTGTGCATAGCCTGATAGGTAGTTTCATTATTGTTATTTAGGTTCTTTGCGCCCTGATTCTGTCTGCACAGACTTTGGTGCTATATAAATGTTTACTTACTTACTTACTTACTTGCTTGTGTTGCTAGTTTGTTTGATTTTTGCAGTTGTTTTTGTGTTTCTCCAAATGTCGAAACTGTAAGTACAAACTACTATAGGTACGATATAGCCAACCCTGTGCTGAAAGTTCCGTTAAGCCCTTTAGCATTAAATATTTGTCAAATACCGGTAATAAATTCTATAGGCTTAATGTATTCACAGTTGGCGTAATCAATAAATTTTTATATTAGAGGAGTCAAAGCACTGATGGGTAGAGATAAATATTGTATCTGGTCTGAAAACTCACCATCTAGTTGCGCACTCACAGCGCTATGAAGAACGTGAATTGCGTATTGATGTTGATAGCGATACGTTTTGTATGGTACTTTCTCATCAATATAGGAAGGGCGCCTCACCTGTAAAAGATGGGCGGCGTCTGACTTTTACAATGGGGTATTCAAGAATTAAACAGGGGTCCAGTTCTGGATGTATTTCAATGTTCCGTAAATCTGACCTTTGACAAGACATTAATGATGCAAGTTTGCTATTTTTTCTGCAAAAATCACCACTTTTTGGACTATAAATGTGCAGGCTTGTTAACGATACTTGCAAAAAGTATCGCCAATAATGATACCAATACTATGCGCTGAAAGTATTGCCGATACCAATACCGATACTTTTGCAAAAAGTATTGGCGAAACTTTTACACCAATACTTTTACCAACACTGTTAATGTTGTTGCTAGCCATATAAGTAACTTCACGGTCTTTAAAAGCAGCGTTTGTGAAGACTATTACTTTGTGAAACACGACAGAGGAAGCATTGAGTACACACGTAATATAAAACTCAATTAATCAAACGTTCAAACTGCATGCGCTCTTCGTCTGTTTGAAACTTGAAGCCACACCATGCAAGCACATGCACAGACAGCAAATTCTCAGAAAAAATGTATTGGTATCGCGATATTTATGGACCAAAAGTATCGCCGATACCTTATCGATAACTCGTTTCACAAGTATTGGCGATAACTCCATCGATATTTAAAAAATATCGGCGATAAAGTATCGACAGTACTCGATACTTCGATATTAACAAGCCTGTAAATGTGTAAATATTCAAAACTCAACTTGAATACTTTTGCGCGTTGTTGCACACTCAGCTGACAGTAACTGTCAGCTGAGCACAAAAGTATTCAAGTTGAGTTTTGAATACTTACACATTTATAGCCCAAAAAGTGGTGATTTTTGCAGAAAAAATAGCAAAATTGCATCATTAATGTCTTGTGAAAGGTCAGATTTACGGAAAACATTGAAATACAGCCAGAGCCAACATTTAGAGCATATTCAATGAATACTTTGAATATACAGATGCCGCCTCTGGTAAAAGATCCTACTACAGCAATCTTCAGGAGTTACTATAGCAAAATTTTGTGAGCAAAAGCTGAGAGTCGATATGCCCATCAGTTGGTCATTGTTATGTTCTGGTTATGTTTGCAGCTTCCAAACGACGTCTCCTATGTGTTCAGTGGCTACGCACCACTCAGTGTGAGATTAGCCCACATACTTTACCGGCCTGGTTGGCGCAGCATCAGTGAAGTGCTGAATCTGCTTCCTGGTCCGACGACAGAAGAAGCCCAGCAAGTTCATGGCTGGCAACGTAAACGACGTACGGACATGTCAGAATGCTAATGAATGTTTTACAGACTATGCAGTAAAAAGTACACCATCAAATTTTTGACATAACTTCGTCAAATGTTGACCGATTTTCAAAATTATTTCACGCGCACACTTTCCAATAAATAATTGCAATAAAGTGGTCGTTATAGATCTGACCTCAACTTAGATGCATTGCTACGGTGCCTTCTGAAATATTAGTGTCAGAAAACTAACGAAAGTAACTACTCAGCAAAATTGTTTTATATCATTTCTTTGCACAAAATGGAAAGTTAACGAACATTTTTAAAACATTTAAGCTAATGCTGTTCTTATTGCATATGGCATCACATTAAGTGTCCACTTTTTTCCAGCACACAGTCTTTAGCCCGATCGCACTACTCGTTGTACACAGTCCACAGTCTACTACTACAATGCTTGCACTTAGACATCCCTTTTATGTGGCTTTTTAAAATGTTCATTCCAGACCTTTTATCATTTCCCAGGGAACTCCCTAGTCCTTAGTACTTAATCGGATAGAAATTCTTAATAAATGCTTTGTCTTCTCGATTGAAAACCATGTAAATGACTTCGTGAAATTTTTTCAAGTTTACAAGAAAGTTGTCTGCTAATAATTACAACCAGTACCAAAAACTGATGCAGTAAGTTAGTAAAAATGTTGTAAGGTAACTAGGGTTTATATAGAGTTGCAGTTGCTGCCTGCCATACGTCAGGACTCTGCCAAGTTCATCTATCAGGAAGACTGCCGCAGCATGCAGAGCACGCTAGTTTTCTGACATTAATATTTCACAAGGTAGTGGAGTGATGCATTTGAGGTTGGATCTGTAGTGATCTCTTTACTGAAAATTTCCTGGAGAGTACGTCGGTGAAAGAATTTTGAAAATGGGTCGATATTTGATGAAGTTATGACAAACTTGTTGGCGTACTTTTTTGACTCAAGGTTATGTATAGTGAATGAATGCATTTATTTCGGGCATAACTCAACACACAAACAGACACATACGTACACACACACAAACAATAAAAAGAACACAGATAATTAGGCTGAATAAAGCCGAATAATTGTCAACTTCCACTTGGCGTAACTACTCGTTATAGGTGGGATTATATACTGCACTACATTTTCGATAAGTTTTAAAGTTTTTTGTGGATAATTTTGTTTTTATTGTTACAGTAACTGTCTGTTCTACTTGAGGTGATTTGTTATATTGTCATATTATCTTGTCGGAGAGTATTCTGTCATTTGAGGCGTTGGTTATATTCAGCAGCAACTTTTCTGGCTGGGTAATAAGTCAAGCTTGCTTTGTGTTGGCTATTTCTACAGATGCATCTGGTGGCTCTACTCATTCCAGCATCGGCGAACAGAAAGTAACGTTAGTGTTCTTCCTTGGCGGTGTCACCTTTGCCGAAGTTTCCGCTCTTCGATTTTTGGCGCAGTTGGAGGACGGTAATAACTAGTTTTGTGATGTGTTTTATTGACACAGATATTTATGGTCGTTTAGTAACCCTCCAGTGCTTTAATCTGTTGGTTTGGCAGCAGGATGGACATAGAAAGTTTTTACCATTTCCAAAAGTTCAATTTTGGGGACCCAGCTTAATCTCAAGTAACTCTGGAAAAATTGGCCAATTAATGGCCAATGGTAGTGGTATTGGTAACCGTAGTAACGGTAGTAGCAGCAGTAGCAGTAGTAGCAGCAGCAGCAGCAATGTATTGTAATCTGCAGTTCCACGTTTGAACTAGAAAAAGCTGCACAGGGCAAGCCCAGTGCAAAGTATCAGCCTAGGCGGCTAGTTGTAGATGCTGTGCTGCGTTGCGACGTATTGGTAAGACCAGACATGGCGGTAACAAAATTGCAAATATCTCCGTGAATTATCAACGGATTTAAAGACAGATTTCACCAATGGATTCAGCGTATTTTTATGGTGGTAGTGGAGCCTAAAAAAATTTTTTTCCGGAAATTTTTTTTTGTTTTCAAAATTTGGATCCACTTTACTGCCCTGTAGCGGGTAAACCGTTTGTGCTAGAGGATTTGTGTTTCGGCATGGGCACTTCTGTGGCATCTGCCCTAACTGCTGAAACCATTTTTGAAATTATGAAATGTATTTCTTATGTTGATATGCGTGGCTGCGTGCGCATGGGGTCAAAATCCGATATTTTTTTTTGAGCCTCCGCCGCCGGTAGGCGCCGGCGGAGGCTATATGTTTTCGGGTCGTCCTTCCGTGCGTGCGTCCGTGCGTCCATCCGTGCGTCCGTCCGTCCGTGATTCACGTGGTAGTTTTATGTTTCCGCGATATCTCCAGTATCTGTTGACGGATTTTCGCCAAACTTTTGTCACTGGTG
>Ga0209679_1000774_pt1 | contig 12299 bp, 4 predicted proteins | sample WorMetHEROISLAND_4_FD_187408 | JGI IMG/M metagenome (GOLD analysis project Ga0209679, IMG submission 187408) | Marine gutless worms symbiont microbial communities from Max Planck institute for Marine Microbiology, Germany - Olavius sp. 2 HERON... ...
TATGGAGATGTTTTTGAGATTCTACGTTATTAAAGAAAAGAGAGAAAAATAGCAAATTTGCAGTATAAACTTGTTTGGATTTTGTTTGAAACACTTTCCATCGCTTATAGAATCCCGCGACCTCACATTGATGGCGACGAGGATGGGATAGGCGATGGGATAGGCGATGTCGCTGTAGAAAGTTCGGACCAGCGAACTTGTAGGCACATGGCCGGTTGACCTTCGCATGTAGCCTAGAGCAGTAGGCTGTACTCGTACCCATTTTATAAGATTCCCATACACTTCTGTGTGTGATTAGCGTCTGTTTGGCGTTGTTTTATTCGGTGTGAGCGAACACCGTGTAGTTTGGAGCCTGTTTTGGCCGTAATGTGTAATTGGGTCTGAGTGACCTAGTTTTAAGTTGTGTTGACATAGTTTTGGGGTCAGCTTTGGCTCCTGTTAATACGCCTGCGTGGCGTTGCCTTCTATTTAGTGTCAGCGTACACTGAGTTTTGTGGCCTGTTTTTGGCCTGGTTATAGGTCTGTTCTTACCTACGGTAATTTGGGGTTTTATCTCAACCCTGTGAGTTGCGTCTTGCTAGACGTTGCTCTGTTATTTAGTGTTAGCATACACTGAGTGTCTTAAGGTCCATTTTTGGCCTTGTTTCTTACGTCATCTGGACGTTGTTTCATATTTAGTGTTGGTAAACACTGTGTTAGGGTCTACGTTGACCTAGAAATGGAGTACTTAGATGAGCATCAGCAGCAAATGCTGCGTAAAATGAATACAGATAGGATTCAGGGCCGTCTGATGAGGGCGGGCCTTGATGAAGAGACGGTGTATACTCTCGATAGGCCAGGGTTGTTGGAGGAACTGGCCAAAGTTATGTTGGCAGAGGCAGAGGCTGCACAGTCTATTGAGGCAGCTGGTACAAAAGAATTAACTGAACTAGATTTGAGACTAATGGAGCTCGAAGAGCGTAGAAAACAGAGGGAACATGAACAAGAGCTGGAACAAAGCAGACTTAAACATGAACAAGAGCAAGAACAAAACAGACTTAAACATGAGCAAGCCAGATTGGCACAAGAACTTGAACTTGAACAAACTAAACTAGAACAACAGAAACTCATGCATGAACAAAACATGACCGCACAACGTGAAATTGCACTCGCACAGCAAAAGCAAAAAGAACAGGAGTCTATTACCAGGAATCAGAGGCAGGCTGTCTTAGATCAGCGAGAGGAATCTCTGGTCAATAGGACCAAACGGTATGGTCAAGCTGTTCAATATGCACTGACCTCGATGCCGACGGAAGTTGGCGAGTTGCCATCTTGGTTTAACATGGTAGAAAATGTATGGAGTAAATTTGAAGTACCAAATGACTTAAAGTCTAAACTTCTTATTCCAAAACTAACTCCACATGCTAAATCACTCATCACCAGATTATCTCTGGATGACCAGGATAAATATGAGACGCTCCGTGACTTTCTCTTAAAACAGTACCAACTGGGCAGCCGCGAGTATCGTGCACGATTCATACAAGCTGGTAAAAAGCCCGGTGAAACTTGGGTGTCGTACACGTCACGCCTTAAAAATCTGTTTCAGTACTACACAAATTCTCGAGAAGTTTCTGATTTTGAACAATTGTTTGATCTGTGTGTTTTCGACAAATTGTCGGATAGTCTGCCTATGCCTACTCTAAGGCACTGTTTAGGTGTCACGAAAGAGCAGAAAGTATTATCTGCCGAGTTGGCTGAAATTGCAGACAGTTACGAGAGCAATTTTTACCCAGACGGCAGGTACAAAGGGTTAGCCGTGACAGCGGGCGTTGGCCCACAGTTTAGTTACCGTCCTCGTGGACCTGGGCCTAGACCTGGACCAGGGCCTGGTACATATCACAATAACGGTACTAGTAGTAATACGAGTTACGGTAGTACAGGTAGCAATGCTACCAGTGGCAGTGCAGGTAACGGTAACAGACCAAGATTCCAGGGGAAGCCTCAGGGTAGCTTTGCCGGTACTGGTGGTCAGTCAAAACCACGTATGTCATCACCCCCTTTGCAAAACAGTAATGCACATCCAGTGAGATGCTGGACCTGTGGAGAATTTGGTCATCTCTCTAGTGCGCACAAAACCAATAATTCTGGTTCTGTCAAATACAACAAACCACAATTTCAGGAACAAACACAGGTTAAAACGGCATCTGTGAACTTGGTTGATGAGACTGATACTTCAGTCAAAACAGTTAACCACTGTTGTGTTATGGCTAGCAATGAAAATGATGCATTTGTGAGTAGTAGTGTAGGAGTAGTGTCAGACCAGTTCTCTAAGGAGAGAAACAGAGGTAATCTTGATGCTGAGTTTGATCTCGAGCAATCTTTCTTGACCGATCTTTTTGAGGATGAGCAGACTTCGGGTGAGACTAATGCTGAACCACTAGCTGAATCAAGTGGCACTGAGTCACCACTTTCTGCTACTTCTTCATTGTCATTTGTAATGCTTGATGTGGATAATTCTCCACGTGTGTATAAGGCGATGATTGATAGTGGAACGATGATAGCGGTAGCCAAGAGTAGCTTGGTACCAGAGGAGTGCCGTGAGTATGTAGGTAAGACACGCTTACAAGGTGCATTTGGTGAACGCGTGAATGCAGACTTGGTTACTCTTAAAGTGAGGCTGAAACCTGACGCCCCTTACTCTGATGGTATCGGTACGGTGATGTCCATACCAATTATGTTTGCTCTGACTGATGCGTTAGCATCTAAACATTGTGACATGTTGTTGCCTATGCACGCCGTTATGGAACTACGTAGGTACCAAAATGTGTGTGTGGTTGGTCCCGACCAGGGTACAACCAACTTTGATGTGGTGTCTGATGAAAATGTGCACAATGTATTAATTACAGGTGATACTGTAGATACAGGTGATGCATCTGTAGATGCTGAAAATGGTGTTGACAATCCCTTAGCTGATGAGAAAAATGTTGTTCCTGATGATGGTGATAGCGTAGAGAGTGACGATGATTTAAATCAGGACAATGACACTGACTTTGACAATACTGATGATTTGTCAGTAAAGGTTGTAAACCAAAGTAATCTTGACCAGTTTATTAAGGAGCAGAGAGATGATTCATCTCTAAAGTCATTCTGGGATATGGCTGAGAAACATAAAGGCGGTATGTTTGTTAAAAATGGATTGCTTTACCATCAGGATAGTGTGGGAGATATACGTGTTGAACAATTGGCCGTACCAGAAAACAGACGACAGGAGTTAGTGCGTCTTGCACATAGGACGTTAACTGGTGGCCACATGAGAGCACAGAAAACTCGGGAAAGACTCCGTTTGCATTTCTTCTTTCCTGGTATGCGCAAAATGGTATTTAATGTTTTGTCCCATTGTAGAGAATGTCAGTTGAGAGCCAGACAAAAAGCATCTGACAATGTACCTATCACACCAATTGTCAGACCTACCTTACCGTTTATGGTGGCACATGCCGATTTAATTGGTCCATTAGATCCACCTTCATCACAGGGACATACACATGCTTTATGCGTAGTAGATGCATGCACACGTTGGCCTTCAGTCTATCTTCTTAGAGCCACTAACAGTAAAGCTATTTGTGAATGTTTCATAGATCTGTTCCAACATACTGGCATGTATGAAACTATTGTCATGGACAATGGGTCAAACCTATGTAGTAAGCTGACTACTGAGTTTATGACACGTTTGGGAGTGTCACCACGGTTCATAACACCATACCATTGTCAGGCTAATGGTCTGGTAGAACGCTTTAACCAGAGTTTCAAGTCAATGCTGCACTTCGCTATGCGAGAGCACGGTAGGGCATGGCATAAAGCAGTGCCTTTCCTGGTCTGGAGCATGAGGGAGGTACCCAATGCAACTACAGGGGTGTCCCCGTTTGTGTTACAGTATGGTTTACAGCCCAAAGGTGTGTTATCCCTGGTAAAGGATAATTGGACGGGCATGGAAAATTTGCCAACGTGCAAATCTGTTTCACAGTATTTAACAGATCTTAAGATACACTTGGAAACCACACGAGAGTTTGCTACCCAGCATGCTCAGAAAACTCAAGAACAGTATGCAAAGTATTATAACACACATGCACACCACAAAACATTTCAAGTAGGAGAAGAGGTCATTGTACTTGAAAAGGATTCTAACTCTAAAACGTACTCGAGGTGGTGTACAGGAGAAGTTTTGAGGGTGTTGTCTCCTTTCAGTTATATTGTTGGAATGCCAAATGGTAGTAGGAGACATCTGCACGCTAACCGCATGAGAAAACTAATAACTGACGTACATCACATAGGCATAGTCAGGGAGCAGGATGAAGATTTTGGTGAAATCTCTTCTGTCCCAAATAACAACACAGATACTTTACCAAGCAAACAGCTCAGTGACATTGAGCATCTTAATCCTGATCAGCAGGCAGCACTTTGTAATCTCTTAGATGAATTTGCTGATTGCTTCTCAAACCAACCTGGTCTATGTACTGTCATACAACACGAAATTAACACAACTTCTGACTTTGTTCCAAGGAGAACTCGAGCATACAGAGTACCTGAGGTTCTTAAAGCAGAAATCGAGAAACAAATTGATGAGCTATTACAGCTGGATTTTATTGAGCCATCGGACAGTCCGATGACCAGTGGGGTAGTCTGCGTTACGAAACCTGACCTGTCAGTCCGCTTGTGTTGTGACTATAGGTATTTGAATAAGTATACCATTCCTGATTCAATGCCTATGCCCATTTTGGTTGACTGTGTACACAAAGTTTCTCGCGCTAACTTCATCTCCATTTGCGATGCAAAAGCAGGGTTTTGGCAGTTGCTAATCAAGCCAGAACACAGGTGGAAGGCTGCGTTTGTAACTCATCATGGAGTTTGGCAGTGGAAAAGAATGCCTTTTGGATTGCGTAATGCTCCGGGAACATTCGTGCGTTTAATGAGGACTCTCTTACATCCAATTAGGGACTCTTCTGAAGCTTACATCGATGACACTTATACTTTCTCATCTGACTTCGACTTTCATTGTGAGCACTTAAGAAAGTTCTTGACAGTCATCCGAAAGTCTGGTCTTACTCTAAATTTGTTAAAATGTCACTTTGCACAAACTCGTGTGCCTTTCGTTGGTTTTGTCGTTGGAGGTGGTCGATTCTTTCCAGATCCATCCAAGATTGAAGCAATTATGAGTATGAAAGAGCCAGAAACAAAAACAGAAGTTAGACGTGTGCTTGGTGTCTTTTCGTTTTACAGGAATCATGTTGAAGGTTTTGCTCGTATTGCTAAACCACTAACCGATTTGACTGGTAGTAAAACTCCATCACAGTTTCATTTGAGTGCAGAGGCAAGGGAGGCATTCAAAGAGTTACAGTCTAAGGTGTGTACAGCACCAGTTCTTGTTTCACCTCGCTTTGGTGATCCTTTTTGCCTCTATACCGACGCCAGTCAATTTGCCGTCGGATGTTGTCTAGCTCAAACCGACAACTCGGGAGCCGAGTTTCCCATTGCTTATGGTAGCCAACGGTTGACTGCCACACAAGCCTCTTGGAGTACCATCGAAAAAGAGGCATATGCAGTCATATGGGCAGTCGGTAGATTTAGAACAATTATCTTCGGTGCGCCTATAACTGTGTACTCAGACCATAATCCACTAAGGTTCCTCACTGAGTGTGCACCGAAGAGTGCCAGGCTTACCAGATGGGCCTTGGCCCTGCAAGACTACCTGATTGAAGTAAAGTACAAAAAGGGTTCAGCCAATACCTTGGCTGATGGTCTGTCACGTATATAGTTACTATGTATAAACTATATAATAACTCATCCTACACACTTATATATACATATGTATCTGTATTACAACTACTACACTCCTTTTTGTGTACTGTATACCTTCCCAGAATAGTCTGGTCTAGACATAAGCTTGTCTGTCAGTCATTATATATAAAAAAAACAGAACACTCATTACAGTTAATTTACAGTTACATGTATTACAGTGAAAGTGCCTGTGCTTGGCTGTCTTTGTTGCAAGTGTTGTGTGTAGGAGATTAATGTCTGGATATATGGTTATGGGGAGGATATGGATTTATATCAGATGACTACAATATCATGATGTTTATTCTGATGACATATCTGGATTTGTGATGTTTCTCATTTCATCTTGCTGATGGACAGTTTTACCAATTGTCGCAATTATCCATGGAACAGTTTATCCAGTTACCTGTTCCACAGTCATGGGTTGGATCAATAAGTATATTTTCAGTCTGGACAGACTTGACTGGATGAGAGATACTCTCGTTACTTTACATATATTCCGGATTTTGCAAGAACTGTATTTCTTCATCGGTGATGGCAGTGACGATTACTTGACATTGGGACGATTTCGAGTGACTGTGTGCAAGAACACATCGCTGCGCTCTTTTTAAAGGGGGGAGGGATGTCAGGGTCCACCGACTGACGCTTACGGTTTTTAGTGAGATCATAGAGGGATGGTAATATGGAGATGTCTTGAGATTCTACGTTATTAAAGAAAAGAGAGAAAAATAGCAAATTTGCAGTATAAACTTGTCTTGGGTTTTGTTTGAAACACTTTCCATCGCTTATAGAATCCCGCGACCTCACACAGTCGAATCGTAATTTCGATCACTTCCGTCGTAGTCGAATGCGTCGTGGTATCATCGTATCGTAGTCGAATCGCAATTGTGATATAGGCTTACGATACGACTACGATCCGACTACGATGTATCGCGCGCGCCTGTTTCCATTCGACGCGATTCGACGCCAGCAAAAAACGAACATGTCAATTTTTCGTCGTAGTCGTGTCGTAGTCGTATCGTTTTCGAATCGCAATTATAATCACGGCTTTAGCGTCAGTGACGAACATTATCCGGCCGCGCAGCTATGCATGCCGTTTTTTGGTGATCACTGTGCCGACGTATGCGAATGCCAGCAGCATCATTATTATCTTGTCCAGTTGCGGTATATACGGCCTGATTTGACCCGGGTCCACTCGCATCGTTAGAGCTAATCTCCATTACATCGGCACTGCGGCGCACTTGCTGTCTATAGACACGTCTTTCCGCACTACAAGATAACAAGCCGCTACGTTTAGGCACAGCAACATGAACGGGCGCTTACAGTAATACAGTTCATTTGTTACGCAGTCCAACAAATCATGGCTAGGGTTACCGCTGATTAATGCTGTGGAATATCTATCGGGCATTTGTCCGCTAGTGCCACTGTAAGACCACCCAAGGGCCCCAAACGCAATGAATTGGTTACGTGATAAACACTTGAAACTGTCATTTGTTTTGATTGTTACATTGCAGACTGGCGTCACTCTTTTAGTACAGTAAGTAGCAAATTTTGACAGTCGACAAATCGATAAGAAAAGAAATTTTTATTGGTTTATTTTAAATTGAAAATAAATTAATAACAGACGGCGTAATTGGTAGAAAACCCTAGAGGTTTAATATCAGGAAGTAGAAATTGTCGAGTATTCAAGTATTTAATGGAGTAGATTTTGGCCTCGAGTACTTGTGAGTACTCGAGTACTCGCGGCAGCCCTAATCATGGCTTCTTCGACAGGTGCGCTTAACACATTCCTTCCTTTCATCTTTCTTTCCCTGTTCCGGCCCTCTCCTTCCATTTCCCATTCTTTCCTCTTTTACCATCACCAAGCCAAAACCCTTCTCTTCTCCTCAAGTTACAATCTCAGCTTCCAAAATCTACAAAAAATATTGCAACATACATGGGCCTACGGGGAGGCTTAGCTCCCAGAACCCTGATAAGCGCCGCCTCCTATAACCAAGATTTTCGATCAGACATGAAACGAGGACGTAGGTATTCATGGTCCAAAAGTACAGTCATCGTTCTTCACCCTGGCAACGTATAACTTATTTATTTATTTTTGAATCAGACCACACGGATCCATATAGAACGCCCTCACTCAGGCTGAACCCTTTCGAATTTCTGGATGACCCTTAACTCGCAAAACCCAGAGTCATGAGGCTATCCGATTCCGACGGCGAAGATTTCTTGATCCTAGCTTGCATCGTTTTGACACAATACCAGCGCGTGACAGACGGACAGACAGACAGACAGACAGACAGACATGCGAGCGTAACTAATACAGTGCTACCATGGCTTGCTATACTGACGCACTGTAAAAAGTGACCGGAAGAAAAATCATCCTCGAACTAGGCTACTTCGAGGTTAATGGAGGCAAATCCTCTTTTCTTTTGCCTCCTGCGCCGACCGGTCTCAGTATCTTTAAATTAGACCCTGAGAGGACGCTAACGAGTGGTCAGTGGTCATTGCATCGCGTCTCGCGTTTGTACTAACCGTGTTTGCATATCGAGACTGGTCTACCGCAACGGTAGCAGCAGCAGCAGCAGCATATGACGTATATCGGCGTATCCGCATCCGAGGACAGAGCAATGACGTACTTCCGAGCGATTAACCACTATAAGGATGTCGCCATAGGTCTCGACATTATGTACGCCTGAGCTGTGATCGCGGAGACGATGTTCGACGCATAAAACAGCGAGAATGAATCGAGCGTGTTCTGATAGACAAATAAATCAAGCGATGCCGCTATTTGATAGAGCAAGACCATGGTTACATGTAAAATAAAACATTTGCAAAAGTGTTTTAGAGCCGTCGACTTCCCGCGACTATGCCGTGGGCGTAAAAATGTTGTAAAAATGTTTTATTTTACATGTAACCACCTCCTATGTTCAACATGTGTTCAACATGCTAAAACATTTGCAAAACATTTGCAAAAATGTTTAGTGTTTTATTTTACATGTACCCACCTCTAAAACACTTTTGCATATGTTTTGCAAATGTTTTACGGTGGTTACATGTAAACAAAACACTAAAACATTTGTGCAAATGTTTTGCAAATGTTTTATTTTACATATAACCACGGTCTAAGCTATACTCAATTCGTATAGTGCAGACCGGACGCTGAAGATCATGCATTCAAATGCACTGTTAGTACTCAGTGGGCGAACAGGAGTCTGTAGACGGCGTTGTTCAAAATGTCTATTGAAAGCGCTAGGGGCGGTCCTAGCCCAAAAATTCTGGAGGGGGTGGCATTGCCCCATCAGCCCATTCAACACCAAGTCCATTATGGAGAAACACATGTTTTGTCATACGCGTTACGCGTGAATTCACGTAAACCGAACGGACCCATGTATGTCATATATTTTGTGGTCAGTGGAAATTTGAAAGGCGACAAGGGACTAAATAATACTATATAATAATGTTGGCCTCATTTCCTAAGGTGCCGAAGACGTAGCGTCCATGCAGCTAAGCAACAGACTTCTGCACGCAAAAATACTGACGGACGGACGGACGCACCAGCAGCCAATAGTCGTTCGCGCTCGCCAGTCGCCAATAGAAAGCTACTGACTAACTAAGATTTCCCCAATAGAAAACCAAATAAAGATAAACCACTCACACACAATTTACGACTCTGCTGTCTCCGAAATACCAGTATAGCAACGTACTTCTCAATGATCTAACTAAATCTCAACTACTCAGCTCTGTACTATATCCCCGCTACCGTCGAGTCGCCTATAGTCGTTAAGCTTAACTCTCCACACGTACACTGCCCACACATTCTCATCAGAATTAATCTTCACAAAGACATTACTTCAGCTCGCCTACAGAAGATGCCGCATCATTTCATCATCGTATTCGCCAACTGTCTTCTGGTTGTCCAGACGCACTGACAGATTAGTGGCTATCGGCTGACGCTGAACCATGCAGGCCCGTGCACCTGCTAATATCCGTCGGCAGGATTTTACGGATATTCACTTCCGCGGAGAAAGTTACGAATTTGCATGAGCAGAATTACTACTAGAAACTTGAGGATAATAACGTTGTTGTCTTCATTTGGTTCAGTGATAAAACGGCATTACATTAGGCTGCACCAAAAAAGTCACAGAATAACCGACTGAGTGTAACTGCTTCAATAAATCAAAGAAATCGGAGCAAAACGCTTTCTTCGTATACAAGAACGACGTTTAATCAATCGCTGATGGTGACAGACGGTGTGTCGAAATTGGGCTACACCGGTGTTATAGTCGTCGATTGGGAGTCAAGCTCGACGTAGGCCTAATCTATTACTGGGATTATTGCTTCTGTCACAACATTGCCTCTTGTTGGCACTTGCTGCGGGCAATACGTCAGGTCTCTGACAAGTTCATAAGTTACTACAATACAATATTCGTTTATTGCGGCTTGACAGAACGCAAGCTATACAACATATAACAGCGGATAGTAATCTATCAGTCATTCAGGGCTAAATCTAGCTAATATGTGTCTTTGTACAATATGCGTGTAACAAATGTACAGTCCGTGAGGTGTGTGGAGTGCGCAGGCAGTTGTAGTAGGTGCGTGCGGTGTCGAAGGTTATAGTTCTGTGATGCGATGGATGATTGTGGAAGTAGGGAGGGCACGCTAGCTTTCAAACACTAATATTTTACGAGGTAGTGTAGCGCTGCTATTAAGGTGTGGTGGAATCCTTAATGATCGTTTTATTGCAAGTATACTGCTAAGCGTACCAATGAAAAAACGATCAATATTTGGCGAAGTTATTAACAAGAGTTTGGTGTCTTGTTTTTTGACTCAGGTTGTATTACGGCCTACTCAAACGAGCTCCAGAAATCGTTCTTCTAGAACTTAGAAGACAGAAGTGAACACACAGGAGAATGTTATGGACGGCTTTAACCTTAACCTTAATTCAGCCCGCATGTGTGAATATGCTTTAGGCCATGGTCAAGAACTGCCACCTCTACTTCTGTCCTGCCAAATGAGTTATATTGTTTTGCAAGTCTTTGCTGACTGTACTTCTCCACCAGCTTGTTCTCGGTCAGCCTGGTCATCCGACTCCTCTCGTGTACCCCGGAAACTCCCAGTACAACGCTTGCTGCGATATGTTGCTGACGATTCCTTTACGATAGAGCGTCCCCGCGATTGTACTGATTGGCCTAATTAGCGACGTCAAAAATGCACATTTAAGCTTTTATCACAATTGCGAATCGATTACGATACGACTACGGACATGAGAATCTTTATTATGCTGTCATCATGGCACGGCCATTGCGAGAGTTCATTCGTTTCATCTGACGAATGCAGAACAACGCCAGGTGGCCGCCGACCTATGGACCAAGCCAAATCGGCTTGAGTCGCAGGTTCGCCATAATAGGCAGCCATAATGTCTACATCCAGCATCGCCTTTTATTACTACTCATCTCGAAAGCTGATACACCGTCCCAGGGAGGCTACGTCGACCTGCGTAGGTGGTTGATCATAGGATACACCGAGATCGTTTACAGTCACCCATCCAAGTAGTAACCGGACCCGGCGTAGAGCAACTTCGTTGATCGAGACCAACGCGTTAACCACTACACCACACCGCCACCTACTAGTAGCAGTGCTATAGTAGTAGTTAATTTTCTGCTTGGTTCCGTGCGGTAGACTAATGCCCCGTTTCCATCATTCCGTTGCCGTTCTTCCGTTGCCGTTTCGCCGTTCTGCCGTTGTAAAAATCCGTTGTTCTGTAAAAATTACGTAAGAAAATACGGTTCCTTTACAGCAGTAAACAGCAAAGAGATACGCAACGGCAACGGCTAAGGGAACGGCGAAACGGCAACGGAAGAACAGCAACGGAATGGTGGAAACCGGGCATAAGCTGGTTACTACGTTGTGTGTTATTTTTCGTTAACCACAAATAACCAGCCAAAATTTCCGGAGTTAGAGCCAGGTTTTAAAGCCAGACCACAAAACTAAACTGTTAAGAATACGATGAGACGATTAAGTTAACCTACGCCTGAAAACCAACGAGTATGTCTTCCGCACGAAACCAAACTAAAAAAAACTGAAAGTCGTACTGAGGCCGTTACAGCTTTCAGGGTTCGTACCATTTACGACATGAAAGTGGTTAAGGGCTCACCTTTTCGATCATCTGAGCTCCTTCCTTGCTTGGGTGGGGCGGGGGGGGTCTTCCAGTAAGACGCAGGCTATAGTCTGCCTCTGTAAAGGTAATAAATGACTTAAAATAAGAAAAACACGAAAACCTATAAACACGAAAATCCGACGAAGTCCACAGAATTAACAACAAGAAAGCCCAGCTGTCGCTGACAAACCCGCGCGACGCTTGCGAAAAGTTTGCACGGTTTACGTAAGAGCAGTGGGGTTGTAAGCTGTATAGCTAGGTTGCCTACCGATAGCTTGCGTATGGTGTCCTATTACGTCCTATATAGTAACTATCTGTAAAATGCGTCGCTTTGGAG
>Ga0209679_1000775_pt1 | contig 12291 bp, 7 predicted proteins | sample WorMetHEROISLAND_4_FD_187408 | JGI IMG/M metagenome (GOLD analysis project Ga0209679, IMG submission 187408) | Marine gutless worms symbiont microbial communities from Max Planck institute for Marine Microbiology, Germany - Olavius sp. 2 HERON... ...
GCAACATCTTAACATTATCGCAAGTTTGACTTACAATTATCGTAAGTTATTATCACATCGTAAGATAATCTTAAGATTTTTTTGTAATTAGCCCCCAGGTTCATTGGTTAGTCTTCTACAGATCGCAGACAAGTGTGCCTATCATCGTACTGCACGACGGCAGTCGAAACTGAGTACAAAGTACAGACCGAAACGTGTCGACATATCAAGTCTGTCAGCCGTAGAGTCTTTCCACGTTCCGTCACTGAACAACGCTGCATACTTTGAATCAATGCGAACCAGCTGTTTTGATACGGCACCGCTTACTACACGCAGACACACACACACACAGACACACACACATCTTGACCATAGCTGCGCCGACTGTAGAGTTCCGCGTTGTTCTTGTATACTGCGTAATTTTGCTGGTTTTACGTGGTCTTGCTTGCTAAGTTTTGTTATAAAGTGTTCCGCTACTTAGCCTATTTGGCTACAATTAAATATACATACGAACAAACATACATACACAATTTAATGTCCATTCTCCAGAAAAACCCGCGTTAGCCAGTTTCCGCCTTGGTTCTCAATACAAGGATTTTAAAGCAAGAAGTTTTTACAGGCCGGATGCCCTTCCTGTCGCCCAACCAATGGCGTCAAAGCACCGATATGACGGTGCTCCCGATTGGGTACATCATGCTGCCAAAATGCCACCAAAATAGGTCCGGGACACTGTGATGGTTGGGTGGGCTGCCTTGCCCTCCGGTCTCAAGGGAGCTTCCCCTGTGACAGTAACAGTATTACTACTATTATTACAGTCTGACATAGCTAATGGTCCAACACACCCTCACCCATCGTTAGTCTTCTCACGGTAGCATTGTACAGCTGTTTTTTTTAAAATTTACATGTATATATGTGGGTGTGTGAAAAATACTATGTCAGTTAGAACTCAAAGCCACAGCGTCAAGCTCTGTCTGCCTGCTGGGCCCTATGGTTGGTTGGTCACAGTGACAGCATAACTTCAACCACCTACGACTACCGTAGACTAAGACGTCATGCAAACAAACTCAGAAAATGACACTTTCCGCATATATATGGTCACGCTGCAACCTTGATCTTTGACTTTTTGACCCCAAAACCTAGTCAGTTCATCTTTGTCCCAACCTGCACCACTGACAGAAAGTTCGGTGAAAATTCAGTGCATATCATAGAGTTCGCAGACACAACATCATGGACAGATAGCCACACAGACAGTCACACACAAACGGACAGTCACACACACACGGACAGACGGACGATATAAATAGTCATAATGCCTCTGGCAGTGACTAACGGTGAGATAAAGAAGGTAAAGGTAAAGGCCCGGTACTTGATATAGAACTGCTATACGATGACACTCAGGAGCTCTTTACGATCTCGGAAGTGGCAGCTGACTGGCATGAGCTAATGATACTGCAGCGCATTATGCGGCCATCCACTGCCCGCGCGCTAGCGAACAACTGGACCCGCGGTACAGCATGCAGACATGCCTCCGCCCCAATCAGCTACAGTAGATCTTCCGTAGCCCATAAGCTACTACTTATTTCCCATCCTGTGAAGGTAGGAGGCTAAGTTGACCTGAGCACACCGTAGGTTAGCAACTTGTTTGCAAATGGCCCGCAGTGAGATTCGAGACCGTGACCTGAAAGTTACGAGTCCGATACTCTAACCGCTAGACCACTTGCACCTACACAAGGTGTGATCGAGGTTCTGACATTACAGCTTTAGTGTTGATCTCGTACCATTAGTAACTCGCAATCTCAAAGTTTCCACAAAAATTCCCAGTCAGTTGACACAATGCACTCACCAAATGGCACGACGAGGAAGCGAATGTACGTGAGCCAGTCTGGAGACTTGGTCGAGAAAAACTCGACATACGGCCGTAGAACGGCACTAATGTATGCGTCACCGCCTACCAGCGCCACTTTCATTGGTAGCCATGACGACGTGTTCTTGCTGCAGCTGTACCCAACAGCATTACATGGGCCACTTACACTGCAGTACATCAAATGTAGCAATAGCAGCATTAGCATTAACTGTAGTTAATGGCCGACACAAAATAACCATTGCTTGTCTAGCTAGTGATGATCGGCAGTGATGTGACCAACACTTGTACCAAGACCAAAACATTGGGTCACAAGACCAAGACCAAGACCAACACATTGGGTTGCGAAACCAAGACTAAGACCAAGACGTCACACCCCAAGACCAAGACCAAGACCAAGACACTGGGTCGCAACACCAAGGCCAAGACCAAGACGTCAGACCCCAAGACCAAGACCAAGACACTGGATTGCAAGACCAAGACCAAGACATTGGGTTGTAAGACCAAGACCAAGACCAAGACATTGGGTCGCAAGACCAAGACCAAGACATTGGGTTGTAAGACCAAGACCAAGACCAAGACATTGGGTCACAAGACCAAGACCAAGACCAAGACATCAGACCTCAAGACCAAGACCAAGACATTGGGTCGCAAGATCGAGACCAAGACCAAGACATCAGACCTCAAGATCAAGACCAAGACATTGGGTCGCAAGATCAAGACCAAGACCAAGACATCAGACCTCAAGACCAAGACCAAGACCAAGACATCAGACCATAAGACCAAGACATCTGGGTTTAAGACCAAGACACTAAAAATGCGCCTTGAGACCGTCTTGAGACCAACTCAGCCTCCGGGGTAGGTAAATCGAGTACCGGCCTGGCTGGCTGGGGTTAAGGTGGGGCGTGTTCACTTGTGTCGGGTGGCAGGTCAACATATGGCAAGTGACACCCCGTAGCTCTTGAGATGGGTTCCCATAAAGAGCTATACGCAGCTTTAACCGTTAACCTTTTCTTGAAACATCTACATCTTAGTACCAGAGTTGTGTTGTTGAACAAGAACATAAGAAAACCAGGCTGAGAATGATTGGCCTTGTGTGCAAGAGAAATGGATACAAACTGAAATGATTACTGCAAGCTGAATGAAAACAACAAAGAATTTACAAACTAAAACAACACTCATTCACACCCTTACAACAGTTCCAGACTAAAACAGATGAAGAGTCATATTACTGACTATTTTTGAATTTTGTTGACGACGGCCAACATAACTGCTCGGACGTCGGCCGTTGAGCAAGTACAGATTGATCTGTAGTTTGCACTCTGCAGCGCCTGCGCCAGCATCTGTTCAACACATTGCAGACAACTCACGATATTTCACGAGAACTATGACACACTGTGTGATAATCACGGCCAGCAGTATTCTGCCACATGCAGATTTTCACGCCGCACCGCGGAATTTGCTGTTTGCCATGGAATTTGCTGCTTGCCACAGAAAATGCCAGAATTGCCCGTTTTGCTGCATTTATATCTAACTCGAGGTTTTTTCGGGCTCTTTTTTAATTCTGCCATTCATAAAACAATAAAATCTAGTCGTTGTAAGTTACTTTTATGATAATTATGACAAATTTACCACAATATTTTCGTCAATAATGGCCTAATGTAAGGCATTTTCGTGCTACAGGTTACAAAAAATTCCTTATACTTTGAAATGTCTTCAGTTAACACAACGCCTACTGGCTGCAGAATGTAGGGTATTTGGGGACAATAGTGCCACAGAATTTCAGAAATTATTTATATACGTATTGCGCAGCGGAATTTGGCCAACTTTGCCGCAGAAAAACTGGGGCCCTGACTATGATACACACTACACAGCTACAGTAACACCGAATCAGTGACAACCAATGTCATCTGGTACCTATAAACACTGTCATTTTCCTCATTCACATGAAACGACATTTATTTCTAACGTTGTCAGTAAACGTTTATAGAACTCCGTGTAAGTAAGGGCTAGCCTACATACTTAGAAAAATAAAAACAACTTGCTTTGCAGAGGAAACGGGGTGAAACGGTACCACATTTACCAAAGATACCACTCACTCACTGTTATCAATGTCAGTCTGGCTACCATCTATTAACCTTATCCATTTACTACAATGTGTGGTGGCATGGTGTAGTGGTTAATGAGTTGGTCGTGATCAACTAAGTAACTCTATGCCGGGCCTGGTTAGTACTTGGATGGGTGACCATCTGAGGACGGGTAAACCATCTCGGTATGTAACCAGCCACCCAGGTCAACCCAGCCTGGCCATCCCTCCACGGGTAGGTACAATGAGTACCAGCGAAAGCTGGAGAGTAAACAGGCACACCGCGTGATACACTAGCCCCGTGTCTGTGGTCTCGTACTGTAAAGCTGGTCTCTGGCTGAGGGCTAAGGAAACGGGAGATCAGCGCTGCCCTATGAGCCTTGTGGCCCGGTAAGGACTTTGCTTTTTTATTACAAACTTATGCATCTTACTTACTTAAAAGCAGACATCCTGGACGTTAATCAACTATCTTCTTCCATGATGACGTATGACAACGGAGCCTGACGGAACTAGAAAGAGGAAACGTTTGAGGGAGACCTGGGTGGATTGTGTCAGGAAGAGTGTTGCCCTGTCTAGTGAGGATGCACAGGATAACGATCTATGGAGATAACCAAATAACCCTGGATTATGGCTGTTAAAGCAGAGTGTATGTATTTCCATCCACGTTATCGTTTTATACCTTCACACCAAAATCCATACATTTTACCACTCAGTAAATCTCACCGTCTCTTATAATGTCAGCAAACCGTCTCATTCTCAACGAACAGCACAGAGATCACACCCTGTTCACAGCCATTTTCTAAATTCTACACAAGACATTTTATCTTTCAAGTTCACTCTACATGCATTTAATGCCATGCACTCCCCTTTGGCAGTGAGTGGCTGGTACCCGTCAATCACGTTTATTCACCAACGAAACAAGACTTGCACACGTCAGACCTGTGAATGCCACTCATGTCCGTCCACCAACACGATGCACTCCGGAAGAGAATTACTTGACGACAAAATTGCTGCCATCTGTTCATTCAGAGCCCGGTGCGGCTGCACACCATCACCATTACACAGACTTCACTCTTGCTGCTGCTGAAGCCGCTACACGACTGCTAGTTATACTACTACTAAAACTGCTACCTTTGACATTCATTCTATCTGACAATTTTATCAGAGTTACTCCAAATTACATAGCGTCCCGTCCGCCAAAAGTTAAAGTTCAGAGATTGCGGAGCAGTACTTTTATAGGCTTACGGCGTCCACTATAAGAAGGGTAGCATTACTCAAACTTCCCCACAAAAATATATTATTTCAAAACGACAGTGCAAATCAGACGCAAAACCAAAACATAAGAATTAACGATCTAATAAAATTTGCCACTCATCATCGAATACAATGGACACACACAGAGTACGTAAAACAATGCCACTTCAAAATATATACGAAATTCGTATACGCAATAAGGTTGTGCTCAAAGAAGTTACTTAGGGAATAACCTGTAAATTATCCCACCGAAATTTTCAATACTTTGTCCAAAACTTGTTAAACACAGCAGTATAGACTCCATGACAATACCATGACTAAATTATATTCGTGCTTACACGCTCTACATTTCAGCAGCACATAACAAACATTCAAGTTATGAAGAACCCTTCTGCCTGAAATTAGCTTTAAACAGCAGTCACGTCAAAGGCTGCGACGTGCCAAAGCAATTACGTAACAACGACTGCAATGAAATATAAACATACATGCAGCGCACAACATTAGTTACTGCTACCACAATCATGCAACGACGGACCACATAACAACAGACTGCAAAAAAAACAGTCGAGAAAAGATTGGTTAACTTTTTAAAGAATTTTGTATCTCGATAACTTTTCAAGTTCAAATAATAACGACTGAACAATGGGTACGTGTGACCTACTGTTGGTATTTCTTGTTGTGTTTACGGAACAATGCACGCCCAACATTAACTATTAGAATTTTACACATTTATTTACAGTAACATGTACAGATACAGGCTCAAAATAATATGAAAAATAAAGAAATTAACTCCCCTAAACACATGCTTGACATCATCCATCACACTTCTCTCTTTTTCTCTCTGTCTAATCACCGGGATGACTGTCACAGCATGCTTCTTGCCAAACATCACCTACCTATTCAATGTTCTCCTACACACATTGCTAAAACAAACGCCTGATTTACCGCAAACTCAGTTAGCTATGTCGATCTCACTGAGAAAAAGCGGTCGACCGCATTCAGTTCTTATAATAAAATGCACAAATTATTTTGAACAAGTTAAATACAATAAACGATACCAGTACTTCAAATAAATGACTGTTTGTTGAGTTTACTCAACTCAATCTACTCATCATCACTAGGATCTAGTACAGATGACCCTTAACTCTGGCTGCTCATTTATCATAGCTCACTGGTAAATTTCTGCCAATCCAAGTAAGTCACTGCGGAGCAAAGATAATGTCTTTGAGGGCTGCATGCCACCCAAGGGGACCAAATATTTCTTTCTGATTGAAGCTAGAACAACCTATAACAATTTTAGCTCCCACTTATGCAACCTATTACTTACCCAGTACTTAAGACTTAGTTCCTCCCGTTCCAAGTGGAACATCGGGCAACAAGTTGTCTCCATCTGGCACGGTCGCTGGCACTATCTCTCGCGTCACTCCTGTCCACACCCATCGTCTCCAAATCTTCTTTTAGCGTATCTTGCCATGTCCTTATTGGTCTTCCAACCCTCGTGCCGCCTTTTGGGATCCATTCCACAGCCAAACTAGGTGGTCTGGTTGCCGGGATTCGCAGAATCTGCCCAACAAATCATCTCCTTCTGGTCACTACTATGTCGTGCAGTGTCCAGATTGTGCCATCACTTTGACATTTGTCATTTGAATTGCCCAAAATGCTCCAGAGACATTGATGACGAAAACATCAATCATCTTGGTAATTTTATTGGTTGTTTTAATCCGATTTATCCGATATTTTATAACATTTCACATTCTATAAACTAAAAGATACCGGTACATGAATGAAAAGACATCTGAATGGTTTAATGGTAAAATGATGAATCATAAATTTTAACAAATAAGACAACGATGTCCGATGTCTTCACACTACAAATTTCTACAGTCATTTGCACTGCACGTGCGGTTATTTAACAGAATTAGACCGAATCTGTTCACAAAAATAAAAATTCCTAATTCAGATAGTATTCAACAGTATCACAACGTGACAGGACGATACAAGTGTACGCAATATGCGCAAACATTTAAACCAAGAAGGTCCAAATAAACAAGATGGCAAAAAAGCAGGAACGACTTACCAAGCGTTTTCTTTGAAGTCAAGATAACATAATCAAAAGCATATTAAATAATACATATTCATTGTTATAATAATTTGATTATCTTTGCAGCATGCATCAAAAATGAAGCAGAAACCATAACCAAAGCTAGCTTCGATCCTCAAGTGCAGCTCAGCCGTAGTAAGTAATGATTCCGTCACCACAATATATAAACTTACAAATATCTCTATGGTCGCTGCACTGCGTCTTCTCTGTCTGTCCGACTCACGCTGTTGGTCTACCGCAGTGTTACGATCCAGCGAGTGTGTGCGATCAGCACGCACCTCTGACCGGCGAGTTCTGCTGACATCCTCCGACATCTTCACCGACACTGGCATAGCTATTGGTCTGTTACAATTTGTGCCAACCTCTCCGCCCTGGATATGCCAATCAACCATCATTCAAACTGCAGTGAAAACACTGACAAACAGAATGCAGGACAAAGCAGATATCAGAGCAAATATAAACTGCGGTCATTCACAAGGGGTGAGAAATATACTTCTGCACTCTTCCACAGACAAGACGCACATTCTTATTGCTACAGTTTGACCACATTCTGAAAGCGAATGCTATTTTTTCGAAGGGAAACGAAAAACGGAAACCGATCTAACACACTGAAAACAATGCTTACGTTTCTATTTCTATGTTAAGCTGGTAATGCATGCCACATGGGAAATTCCACTACATAGTGAAACTGAAAGCAAGCACACAGACATGCCACATGCTACACACAAACAAATAACAAAAATATCCAGTTTTGATCGCCACATTTTAATCTGGTCAATTTCTATTATAATGCAACTCTAGTAAAACGGGGCCAGCTGGAAAATCTACTTCTCGAAATCCCACCCAATATTTTCCCAACTGATCAATGAATCGATTACAATATATAAAACTGGACTTCAAAGAAAAGAAATTTTTAATAATGAGAACGTGGTTTACGTCTGTACATGACAACAAAGAGAAAACTACTGAATCATGCAAACATAAAGACAGATTCACACTGACTCACATTACTGCTGTCTGACTCCGTCTTTACAGAACTGTTCTCATCGCTTGCACGTTCTGCCTCCTAAATCAATCATACATACGGTGCTGTAAACAAGACCAAGACCACAGAACTCAAGACCAATACAGTAGAACTCAAGATCAAGATCACAGAACTCAAGAACAAGACCACAGAACTCAAGACCATGACCGCAGAACTCAAGATCAAGATCACAGAACTCAAGACCAAGACCACAGAACTCAAGACCAAAATCACACAACTCAAGACCAAGACCACAGAACTCAAGACCATGACCACAGAACTCAAGACCAAGATCACAGAACTCAAGACCAAGACCAGAGAACTCAAGATCAAGATCACAGAACTCAAGACCAAAATCACACAACTCAAGACCAAGACCACAGAACTCAAGAACATGACCACAGAACTCAAGACCAAGATCACACAACTCAAGACCATGACCACAGAACTCAAGACCAAGACCACACAACTCAAGATCATGACCACAGAACTCAAGATCAAGATCACAGACCTCAAGACCAAGACCATGAACACAGAACTCAAGACCAAGATCACACAACTCAAGACCAAGACCACAGAACTCAAGACCAAGACCACAGAACTAGAGACCAAGACCACAGAACTCAAGATCATGACCACAGAACTCAAGACCAAGACCATAGAACTACAGACCAAGATACAGAACTCAATACCAAGATCACACAATTCAAGACCAAGACCAAGAACTAGAGGTCTAAGACCACAGAACTCAAGACCATGACCACAGAACTCAAGACCAAGACCAGAGAAATCAAGATCAAGATCACAGAACTCAAGACCAAGACAATAGAACTCAAGACCATGACCACAGAACTCAAGACCATGAGCACAGAACTCAAGACCAAGATCACACAATTCAAGACCAAGACCATAGAACTTAAGGCCACAGAATTCAAGACCAAGATCAGAACTCAAGACCACAGAACTCAAGACCAAGAACATAGAACTCAAAACCATGACGAAGAACTCGAGAACCATGACTAAGAGTTCTTGAGAACAAGTCCGACGATTCCAGTATTTGTAAGCAGAATCCTTTAGCGGTTTAGCCAGTAAGTTTTGAGTAGTGCGGCAAAGTTACGTAAATTAACTTGTGACGATGAAACTTCAAGTTCAAAACTAAAACGGATGTACTACACCAAGATCAGCTAAGACTGCCAAGACCAAAAGTGTGAGACTAAGATCAAGAACAAACACTTCGAGACCAAGAAGAAGAACAAGACCACAATTTTTGGTCTTAAGACACAACACTAATCCAGTTCGTTGACACTGCTCGTGTCATCCCTAATGTCGCTCCACTCTTGGCAACCGTGCTTTTCCAGTCGCTGCGGCACGGGCGTGGAACAGTCTGCCATCTGCAGTTCGTGCCGCCGCAATGCTGTCAACTTTCTGTCAGCATCTAAAGACCTATCTGTTTAGGAACAGCTTTGACTAATAACTGATAACTCAGCTATATGCACAGAGTGTCATAGATACATCCATGACACTCTGCATATTTCTTTTAACTGTTTTTTTTGTGACAACGTAAGGTGCCCCACAGCGTTACTCGCACGGAGTCACCTAAATTGCCTGCTTTTTTACACTACATTACATTACACTAATGACTGCAATCACGCTTCATCCAAGCTCCCAGTCATTAATATTACAATTATTACGGATGTAATGGTTAGCAAGTCATTCAAATCTGCTAGTTTTATTTAACGATTTAATATTTTCAATTAACTGTTAATGTTTTATATCCAAGTTTTCGATTTTAATTTGTTTAAACAAAACAAACTTCTCAGTTCTCAGTCTGCTTTCCTTTAAGTACATGACACTAATACAGAGGCCACTCATTTTCGCTTAGCTATGATATCTTTTAGGCGCAATTACAGAATTACACGGATTGGCGCAATTACATGGTTTTCTGCCTCATTTTGTTAAATTTGCACCATTTCAAAACTAGTCACTGCAAGCCTTCGGTCTCCTTCAACTTTTTGATGCTGCTGGCTGGGCACTAGGTAGGGAATCCGGAGGGTAAAAAACTTGCTAGTACCCCCCTCTGGGGACCCTGCCTAACTCCATTAACTCGGGTAAAGTAAGTAGCTGGTCAAATCACAACCAAAACTAGCACTAGCTATAACAGCAGTGTCAATAACACGGCGGCTCTCTCAAGCACTCAAGAGTAGAGTTAGGCATACAGCACGTGGTGAGTTTCAGGAAGTTGCAGGAAAGGCAACCGGCCTGTAAAATGTTCGGCTCCAACCAATCAGCAAAATTCACTTCTGATGAGTGCCTAACCTGAAGTAACTCCAGAACAGTAGGCCGGCTGAACAAAAACCAAAAGTAGTAGTAGTAGTGTAAGTAAGAGAAAGAAAGATCAAGTGTCCGAAAATGACGACAGTCACTGCGCAGGCACTACAAAAGTTGCGGTAACAAGTTCAATGAAAGAGAACGCCTGAAAAGGAAAGCCTTCAGGCGTCCACGGAAAACAGACATAGACGGTGCTGAGGCAGACTGTTCCATGTACGGACAATGGCAACAAGGAAGGCCCGATTGCCGACGGTGGACAGCCGTGTACGACAGACAGACAGCGATGATGAGGAAGTGGAGCGTAGCCGTCTCTGGTCCTCAAAATCGGCCGAGTACTGGAGTTCATCGACGAGGTAAGACAGTGCCGTCCCGTGCAGAGTGCAGACACTTGTACACGAGAACAGCGACTGTAGTAGTAGTAGTAGTAGTAGTATTAGTAGTAGTAGTAGCAGTAGCATAAGTCAGCAAAACAAGTGTGTGACAAGATGGCTATGTCTCAACACTTAGCATAGACACATTGACCGCAACAAACTGACCGGATAAGAGCGGAACGTTCGATGGACATCGAGGTTAGTGCCGGTGCCACCTCGTCCCGTGAAAAACGGCCTAACAACAACAGACAACAAATGAACAAAATAAAGAATACATTTCAGCCTCTGACCGCAATACATTTTCATCCTTAAATGAATACTCCTATAATTTACACAAGTGAAATAACCAGTTTGGTGCTACGGCTCTCAGTACTGTGCATCTGCAAAAGAAACAGTGGTATTAAGGCACAGACAATGTTATTGCTAATATTATTTCACTACTGACTCACTTAAGATGACGCCATATAACAGCAGACACTCCACCACTCAAAGGCTATTTACACATTTACAATGAAATGAAAGTGTACTTGTACATTAATAATAAACTCATAGGTTGAAACACACGTTAAAAGTATAAAAATTCATCGAAAAACAACCTTAAAACTTCAGAAATTATTGTTGGCATTTCGGCAACAGCTGTTGCCGTATTTGGAATGACGTAGTTGACATCCGTTCGCCGCTAGATGTCACTGCTGTAGTGAACAGCTTGTCACAGACATGAGAGAGTTGATAGGACCGCCGCTCGTCTCTGTTCAAAATGTATCGGTGGATCAAAGAAGCATATACATCAGAAAAGAATAAGACAAGACTATGAACAGAGACGAGGCGTCCTATCAACTCTCTCATGTCAGTGACAAGCTGTTTGCCGCAGTAGCGACATCTAGCGGCGAACAGAAGACAACTATGTCATTCCAAAGAAGGCAACAGAACGTCAACAATAATTCTACGGTTTCAAGGTTGTTTTTGATTAATTCTTATACTTTTGTACTTCTACATGCTTGCTGTAATACTGGAGTTTTGGTTTTGGAGTTGATCGGACGCTGATGGTATCCATGTCGACGTCACTGTCGCTAAGAGCTTCGACGTCATCCAACAGTTCCTCGACGTAGTGAGCACTAGCATCACGATCACCCAATTCCTGCACCGACTCCAACACCTTCAACAACAACATCCTACAGTCAGTCAGTCAGTCTTAACTACACCCAGACTAATCACTTCCACGCACCCTTTGTCTCTCCAAATAGGTGACACAATGCGATTTCGCTGATTTTTCAACTGACAGACGTT
>Ga0209679_1000777_pt1 | contig 12287 bp, 11 predicted proteins | sample WorMetHEROISLAND_4_FD_187408 | JGI IMG/M metagenome (GOLD analysis project Ga0209679, IMG submission 187408) | Marine gutless worms symbiont microbial communities from Max Planck institute for Marine Microbiology, Germany - Olavius sp. 2 HERON... ...
GACCAATCTAATTACTCCTCGCGCATTATTTTCTCCTGTAGGCCATTCCTCCAAGCTGCTCTGTAATTCATGAAAGTGGATCGGATAACTCATTCCAGATATATGGCCATTCGAAATTTTCCAAGATGGCGGGCGGCTGAATCTTGAATTTGGTATAACCGGAAGTAGGTCCATTCGATCCACCATCCCGAAAACCCTACCTAGAATGAAACATGCAGAAGTGGCTCGGATGACCCGTTGCCGAGATATGACCATTCGAAGTTTTCCAAAATGTGAGGTCGGTCGGTCGGTCGTTGGTCGGACGTCGGTCCTCAATATGTACATTGTTCTCATGTACTCCTCTTCCCTACGTTAGGAACGTAGCACGCGAGGAGTAAAAATAGCAGAGATTATTTGGGTAACCCAAAGTGCCAACGTCTCGAAAAACGTCTCGGTCTCGGCCTCTCAACGTCTCGGTCTCGGTCTCGTCTCGGACCCAAAACTCGAAGGTCTCGGTCTCGTCGCGGTCTCGGCAAAGTGTGGGAAGGTCTCGGTCTCGTCTCGGACTGAAAGTCAAACGTCTCGGTCTCGTCTCGGACCCCAAGGTCTCGTTTACATCCCTGTCATCAGAAGCCTTTTTTCCGGCTATTACTAAAAACTTTACAAATAACATAACCATAAGTAACTTCTATCATACGGAACTTAATTTCTTGTACTTCTGGAAGAACATGGCTAAGCTCTGCAATCATATACAAAATAATGCAATGACCAGAACTTGTCCAGACGAGAGTTGAACAAGTTAATTGAATCTGCCATCACCACACTATTAGGTAAGGTACTCCATACAGATGTAACTATTAGTAATGTTTTTTTAAATTCATATTTGCCGTATACAGATAGTAATTTGTATACACTACATAAGCTCCAGAAAATAAAAAAAAGTTGCCTGAGCAAACATGTTGGAGTTCAGGTAACAATTACAAATTACACAAGTCTATACATCTCACTGCTGACAAAGGTGGTTTACAAACTCCATGAAGCTGGCAGAGAAGCATAGCCTGGCTGGAGAACACAATGACTACAGCAATAATAAAATGAAAATGCTAACGATATGGGAAGTGCTAAACAGAAGTACGAATTTTAATTACACACGTATATCTTATATGGTGAACCAATTACATATTCTCATCAGCAAAGCAGAAATATTTAATGGACAACACCAGCCCCTTCTACAAGGGGCGTTCCGTAAATTAATTACATAAATTGTTCATATTTTGAAAATTAAAAGAATAACGACCAGCTATTCAAGCTGAGATGCACCTGTTGCATGAAGTTGGGTATTTGAAAATTTTGACCTCTGAGGGCCAACCTGGCATGTTTAACTGAGCTGATTTCTAGGTCGGGCCTGGGTCTGCAAGGCAGTGTGAAACTGTCATAATGGCTATACTGATATAATGTATTCTACGTAGGTTATCACAAAGGCTGAAATGATAAAATATTATGATGTCAGTGGATGCAGTATCATCTGGTCGTCATTCTTTTAATTTTCAAAATATGAATAATTAAAAAATATGTATAATATAACTCACAGATGGTATTCAGAATTAAATTACCTACAAAATTTAGATTTCTGATATTTTCATATTTTGAAAATTAACAGAATGAGACCACTTTGTAATGTATTTATGGAACGCCCTCTTAAAAATGTAATTAGAGTAGTCCAAGCAATCTCACAATCTGTTATTTTTCACTGCGACAGAAAAACCACCCACACTTTTATCATCACTCCACACTGATTGTGATCACTGTAGATCACAGCAGACTAGTTTGTTCCAGCCTTATTGAATGCAGCTCCTGTAAATGATGGTGCAAGAATGACATCATACTTTCTGTACATGCTGTCGTGGATGTCATCAAGCAGTTTTGTCACAGACTCAACGGCAGTGTCGATCTTCAGCGTCGTCTTGGCCAATGTGTCACGACGCACTGCCACAAACTCGCCTTTCTCCATGTCTCGTGGCCCAAGTTCAATGCGCACTGGAACACCCTACACAACATTACAGCAACACTGTCTGTTCATCAGAAATAAACACGACAACATTCAAAATCTTTATGCATTAACCTGCAGCGTAACACACTGTCCCTTTAGTACTCTGACAGTGTCAGAAGAGTGAGAGTAAGGGCATCCCAACTGCAAAGTCCTGGTCCAACAATTCCAGTTTTGTGGGACACAACCAATCCTAGAGTAAATCAGAAGTACTGGCCACTTAAAAATCAGATTTTTTGATTTAAGTCGGATTTTTTTATATTTTTTTAGAGCTGTCGAGCGATTATTTTTTTTAATCGCGTTAATCGCGCGATTAATTATTTTAATCGCGCATTAACGCGTTAATTAACGCATCAATTTGACAGGTATAGTTCATGTTGTAGGTTGCCGTCAGCAAACGACTGCACGTCTTGCTGTTCACGACTCATCTACAAGATGTGACCACTATCAAACTTGCCATCAAACAGTGATGCACAAATGACGAATTAACCGACATTTGTTGTTAATAATTAACTGAATATTATTCGATCGTCAAATAACCTCAGTTCAGTTGCATATTGGAACTTCTGCTTCACAGAATTTACGTATGTGTGTTAATTTTTTTAATGGCGTTAATTTTTTTAATCGCGATTAATTCTTTAACGCGTTAATTAACACGTTAATTCGACAGCTCTAATTTTTTTTAAATTCGTATTTTCGCGCCAAGTTTTTACCAAATTTTCGAAACTGGTCTATCTGTTCAATCACATAAACAACATAGCCACCATAATTCTGCTATTTCCAGTTATACTCTTGCTGAGTAAAAAGTAACAACAATTAATCAAAGTTTCATTACCTTGGCCTTGGCTCTAAATATAATACTTCACAGTATAATATAAACTGAAAAATGCGAAAATAAGTACGATTTAAATCACTTGATTTTTTGATAAAAAAATCAGTTGATTTAAATCGCAATTAAATCAGTGATTTTAAATCACATTGATTTAAATGGCCAACCCTGGTATTTTTGGTGCTTTTGGCAAAATTGCTTTCAGTGATGCCGGTCTAATAATATAACAATAACAATAGTAATTAGAAGTCGCTCGTGAGAGTGCATATCTCCGCCAAGTGTTTTTTACATGTCGGCAGCTTTAACCATTTTGGAGCTATTAGCATTTAACGCCCAAAAATTTAGGGGGTCACATGACCCTGGCCACACCCCCTTTTCAAAAAATTTTAAATGATCCTGTCCAGACTGTCGCTGAGAACAAGCATGCCAAATTTGAAGTCCATAGCTTTAACCGGTCTGCTGTGCACACACAGAAACACACAGAGACAGACACACATTGAACGAACACATTATCTCCGCCATTCACTTCGTTCACTTGGCAGAGATAATAATAATATGTTTGTAATAATACAATGACGTAAGTTTGATATAAATTCTGTTATCAACTGCAACACGACTGATGGTGATTAAGTTATAATTACTGACTTTCAGCTCCCAGTGATTGAATTTCCATCCTGGTGAGTAGTGGTCACGGAAGTCGCCGCGGACACGAAGTCCGCTGTCACGAAGCTTGGAAATGAGGTTGTCACAGCATGCCAGCAAACTGGTCTTCTGTTTGTCATCAAGCTGTGCTGTAATGCCACATGGAACTAGTACCACCTGTTACATATCAATTATCAACATAATAACGTCAAAATTCTTGTCCACTTATAATCTTTCACATGGTACATGGTACATGGTCAACATTCTTGTTCACTTACAATCTTTCACATGGTACAGTTATCCAGTAGTTGTCACATCTACTGCCATCACTAACATTTTTCCTGAACTTTCACTATTTTTTTAGTTTTAGACTAGTTTAATTGTGGAATTAACCCACAGTAGACCAACCGTCTTACTTACTGACTCGCTCTTTTGCACAAATTAACCGAAATATATCATCACAATTGCTCTGCACAGACAACAGAAAAAAACTGAGAAATCACACAATAAATGGATGCAACAAATTAGCACCTGCAAAATTTTGCAGGAAGCAACAAAAAAACATCAAGCAAAGGAATCAGGAATGGATTGGAGGAACAACACCATTCTCCAATATAAATGCATATATTCTGCATCCATGGCCGATCACCAGTGTACTTCCGCGACATCTGTTCACCGATCGTCTCTGTTCCTTTTCGTTCTCGGCTTCATTCTGCTGACAACGATGACAGGATTGTGCCACGTACTCGGACCGCGCATTATGGTCCGCGCAGTTTCCGCGTCGCAGCACCTCAGATTTGGAACATGTTGCCACCTCATCTCAAGAACAGTAATGTTAGTCGCGAACAGTTCAAGTCGAGCCTTAAGACTTGGCTCTTTGTGGAAGCCTACTCATAAGAGGCGCCTCTGAGAACTTTGTTTAAGCGGCGCTTTACAAATACTAGATTTGATTGATTGATTGATTGATATATGTTAGGTCAGAGTGATAAAAGAAATGACCTGTATCTGGGCAATCTTTGGTGGCAGTACCAGTCCTTTGTTATCTCCGTGCACCATCACTATGATGCCAATGGATCGTGTAGTGATGCCCCACGAGTTCTGATATGCATAGCACATCTGCCGCGTTTCCGGGTCCTCAAACGAGATGTCAAACATCCGAGAGAAGTTCTGGCCAAGATGATGAGACGTTGCCGCCTGAAAAATCAATGCTCAACAACTCAACATCAAAGAATGACAATCAAATACATGCTATTTGAAGTCCTGGACTTTACTGGAGTGCTAAAGCAATTTTGGCATTTTGTATCATTACACCAATTACAAGAACATCATCCAACAGAAGCCGAGATCCTACGAAAAACAGTATCATACTGTTAATAAAACAAACTACCCGTATGCTAGGATTTTACGTAGCCAAGCAGCAGTGTAGCACCATCCATGCTAGAGGACTGCAGGGTACTGGGAACGGCGGGAATACTGTGGTAACTGCGGTAATGTGACAAAATCCAATGAAAAATGCGAAAATGAGTATGATTCAAATCACTTGATTTTCTGACAAAAAAATTTGATTTAAATTGGCCAACCCTGGTAATGATATTATGTTCATTTGTACTTATCTGCTAGTGTACATTTATATCAATGTTATGTTATTTGACGTAGACTGTAGAAATTAGGGGAAGTAATACTCCCAAATTCTCCTGCCAGACTTGAGGATATAAATTGGCCAAATCTGGCTCCGGCCAGGTCTAGAAAACTGAAATTGAAATTTGGTACATAACACACAACAACGGACCTGAATGCCTCGCCCAGACGTGGCAATGTAAGCCTCAACAGTTGTGGTGTAGTCACCTCCAGCAAACTTTTCTTTCAGCGTCTTCTTACCCTTCACCACTGGGATTGCGAGCAGCTTCTCATAGATGTACTCATACAGGTCAAGGATGTCAAGCACCTGCATAAAAGATAACACAACACATTAAACTGAGGACTAGCTGTCAATCAACCAACAGTTTATAACAAAAGTAACAGAAATACCGATATGACTGCGTACCTCCTTTTCAGCTTCGGCAAACGTTGCATGTGCAGAATGACCCTCCTGCCACAAAAACTCTCTGGTTCGTATAAATGGTTGCGGATGTTTGAACTCCCATCTCTGATATGAAACACCAACAGAATCAAACTATACAACCTGGCACATAACTTATTTCTTCACAGTACCAGTACAAGAGTACTGGCCCACAGTTTATGACAAAACAGTATGTAACAAAAGTAACAGTAACACTGATATGACAGCCAAGTCGTTTGGCCCTGCCTCAAAACAAGAACATAGTGCATCGCATTAAAGAAAGTTCAGGAATGGGATGAATGGTGTAAAATGTCCAAATGTAGAAATGTACTCACAACAACGCTACACCACTGGTTCAGCTTGATCGGCAGGTCTCGATGTGACTGCACCCACTTTGAATATGATGGGTACATAACTGTCTCACTTGTCGGTCGAATTGCTATTGGCTGAGCAAGGTCAGTTTGCCCAGATTTCGTTACCCACGCCACCTACAGTTCAGTAACACATGCTCAACTGATGGATGTAAAGACTAATACACTAATAATACCACTTGATGCAGGTAAGACAGGTAGACAGAATACAGCATTAGGCCGTTGGAGATAGGTGTGGTCACCCAATAATGAGTTTATCACATAGTCAAACTTTGCTTATGTTAAGCCTGCACTACTCCATGATAAACAACACTATCAGGGTGGCCACAAAGTAGGAAAAAAAATTCCCGAGTTTTGCAGGCTTTTCCACAGAGATAAACTTACTTTTCCATAGGTTATCGCAACAAAAAGTAACCCAGCAATTAGCAACTAGCAATATTGCCTAGTATTTTAGCTGACATTTAGTGGATAGGGTTGCTACTCCACGAGATCCTAATGATCCTGTTTACCCAGTCAACAGCTGTTTTACACAAATATTTGAATGACGAACTAAAAATACTTTGTTTGTTACAATTTTTCCCTGAGGTTGCACAGAATTCCCTGATAATTCCCTGAGTTTTCCATGTTCAGAGAAATCCCTGAGTATTCCAGGTTTTCCAGGTTTGTGGCCACCCTATGTAGGTAGATAAAGCTCTATACAGGCAGGTTAATGTTACACAGCAAACTCCAACCACACTGCTGACCCAGTTTTGCATATGATTTACCCCGGTATATTACGGACTGATTCAACTGCTGAAATACAATTATGCATAAATGATAATAATAATTGCCGTCAGACATATATATAGCAATCAAGAGCCAAGATTTACCTCTGGTGCAAAATCCTGAACGTGCTCTTTCTCTGTCTCAAGAGCATTTGCAGAGACAAACATAGGAAAGTAGCAGTTCTCAAAGCCAAGTTTCTTGATTTCAGCATCAAACCAGTCAGCAATGCGCTCCCAGATACCAAACGCCCATGGACGTAGAACATAACATCCACTGACATCGTAATATTCTATCATTTCAGCCTTCGTGATAACCTACGGTACATAAAACACATCATAGCCATTATGACAATTTCACACTGCCTTGCAGACACGTGCATAAGCCATGAAGCCATCGCCTGGCCTGGCCTAGAAATGTCAAATGGGCCGGGTTGGGCCTCCAAGTTCAAAATTTTCAAATACTCAACTTCACCCAAAAGGCACAGATGGTCGTCCTGAATGGTTTCATAAGACATTAGTTCGTTCCACAGACTCTCAGGTCTGGAACTGTTGATTTTGTGAAGGAAATCCAGCTGGTGTAGCGTGAGTGAAGTGGGTCAGGCTGGGCCTTCAAATCAAGTTTAGGGGTGTGCGGAACCCGATGAAAATGTCGGATGACTGTTTTCTAAAAACCGAACAGACCTCAAAATTCAAAAACCGAAAACTCAGTTTCCGCAGTTCGGTTTAAAAAAACGACTTTGGCAGTTTGGGGACTGTTTTTCACGTTGTCTCATTCACAATTCATCTTGCAGCATGATAGGATCAACAGTCAAAGTATTTTTCTTCATGCCATATCTCTGCACTTCTAGTACTGAGTCACTTCGGCTGACATTAGTTGGACCAATTCAGCACGGAAGCACGTCATTTCTAGCGTAATACCGTACAGGCATAAATGAAAGATGGTGTCGACATCAACAGACGAATGTAGGCCTAACCGAACCGAAAAAACTGAAACCGCAGTTAATTTTGTAAAACCTAAACCGAACCGAAACCGCAGTTTTTTTTGCAAAACCGAACCGAAGTCATTTTTTGGCAACCACACACCCCCTAATCAAGTTGCTTATACAGGCTGGACCAAAAAGTGAACGGGTCAGCCACATAATTCTGGCCTGTGCACTCATCTGCTGGCTTGTGACACAAATACAGTATCTACAGAAAACAGTAATGAGGTCCCAAAAGACAAGAAGGCATTAACAGTGCAGAGTAATGCAGCAGATTATGCTGAAAATGGAGGCAAAATACAATTAAAATTATCGGTATCAGTATGTCTCCATATATCATTGCTTTGATGCTGTTTGCTGGCTTGTGACAGAAAGGGCATCCGACCTGTAAAAGTACCGTCACAAAAGTTTACTTCTGGGGACCAGCCTACCCTGGAGTAATGCCGGAAAATGGGCCATTTAAACATTAAATGAGAGTGTGACACTGTGTGTATCTATATGTCTTCTAACTCACCTGGGAGTACCATTCAGAGAAATCTTCTTCCTTTTTTGCCTCCAATCCAAGCCTATAAAGTCAACATTTACACACTAAAATAAACAGAACTGCTTTACAACAGTTTTAGAACCCTCAAGATATTTGCTAGTTTGTATTACTTACAATAGTTTTGAAACACAATTCAACGCAAAATTAAACCACATATAACAACATCTAACAAAAATTCCTATACACATAACCACATCAGTGTAGGTTCAGTTACATCCACTGAATAAAAATGGCATAATATGTTACCGGGTAATTTTTTTAACTTCACGAGCTCCACTGCTATCCTTCTCAACATGAGAGTCTTGTACCGAAGACTGTTTGGATGTGTCGGTGTTTACTTTGCCCTTTTCGTTCTGCCTCTCCTTCTCATTCTTTGCACCACTGTCTGGCTTTTCTGCTGTCTTTTCCTGATCTTGTTTCACCTTCTGTTCTGTCTTCTTAGCAGGTTCAGTCTGCTTCGCTTTCCCGTCTGGTTTCTTGGTCTGCTGAGCAGCTGGCACATAGTCTTCGCCAGTCAAGTCTTTGTACTTCTTCTTCAATGACAGCAGCACGTTCACTTCTGCCGTCACTGCTTCCTGCATTATTACAACAGAACATCAGTCAACTAAAACAGCATATTATCAACCAATTACAACATTCTTGAAATTATTCCAGCTCATATGTCATACACTTAGTGACATATGACACGGCCTGACAGGCTGGTTGGTGACTGGTCATCCTTTACAGAACATTACAACTTGTCACATGTTGACTGTAAATGTCCTCCGTCACCAAGACAACCAAGACTCAGTAATGCCTGTACTGGTGAGTCTGGTTTACAATTCACAATTCCAACTGTCAGTAACGACCACAGATATCATTCATCAGCTATGTGATTTGCACTGTGAACACTAGCAGCACATATAATCAATGTCAGTAGACATTACAGCCAGGTGTTACATTACCTTGGTTGCTCCAGAAGCCTTCATCTCCCGCACTTTCTGACCCTGTGTCTCAATCTCATCCTTGACGACTTTCACACCAGCAGCATCAGGTGCAGATGTCACAGCTGTCTGCTTTGCTTTCCCTGCCGTGTCTGGTTTCTTGGTCTGCTGAGCAGCTGGCATATAGTCTTCACCAGTCAACTCTTTGTACTTCTTCTTCAACGACAGCAGCACATTCACTTCCGCCGTCACTTCTTCCTGCACCATTACAAACAAACTTATTAATGGCCATTTTCTACATTCACCTGGGTTACCCGGTGGCATTATTACATGCAGTAAATATGCTTCAAAACCTCGGTAAAAGACACAGCACACTACCAAGGAATTATGCCATTCTCGAAGATATTCAAACCTCACATCTGACTCAGCCTGACATGCTGGTCAGTGATCACCTGTCACAGAATGTTACACCATCCCAGCCGTCAGCAATGACCACAAATTATCAAAATCACTGCACAATCATCAACAAATTGATTTACACTGTAATCACTAGCAGCATAAATAATCGATGATGGCACACATGTCTGGCTGCTTCATTACCTTGGTTGCTCCAGCAGCTTTCATCTCACGCACTTTCTGTCCCTGTGCCTCAATCTCCTCCTTGATCAGCTTATCATCAGCATCAGATGCAGACGTCACAATGGTTTTTGCTGTTTCATCTGCCGGAGACTTTTCAGCAGCCTTCCCCTTCTTGCTTTGTGCAGCCTGTAAAATACAGAATTACGTCGTTAATAATGCCACAGCATTTCACCATTCTTCAGTACATTAAACATTCACGACAAAAATAACAACCAAAATGACCAGCTGCAAATCAAAACATAAAACAATAACAACCTCTTTTGCTGATAAAGGTTTCTTCGGGGAGACTGGCGAAGCTTCTTTCACTGCCGCTGACTTGTGCTTAGATCCAGTGGTTGGCATCTCCTTTGCATGACCATCAGGTATGTTGAGTAGAATGCAAGGACTTGCACGTCCACTGTATCTACTGCATTTACACAGCACAGTGGATATGAAACAAGATCACAAAGCCGAAAATACTAGAGCTGTCGAATTAACGCGTTAATTAACGCGTTAAAGAATTAATCGCGATTAAAAAAATTAACGCCGTTAAAAAAATTAACGCACACGCATAAATTCTATGCAACAGAAGTTCTAATATGCTATTGAACGGCGGTTATTTGACGATCGAATAATATTCAGTTAATTATTAACAACAAATGTCGGTTAATTTCTCAGTTGTGCATCATTGTCTGATGGCAAGTTCGACAGTGGTCGCATCTTGTAGATGAGTCGTGAACAGCAAGACGTGCAGTCGTTCGCTAACGGCAACCTGCAACGTAAACTAGACCTGTCGAATTGACGCGTTAATTAACGTGTTAACGCGCGATTAAAAAAATTAATCGTTCGACAGCTCTAGAAAATACACTTTGAAGTGATGGTCACAACCGTTACTTACTGAACTTATCATAGGTTTATTAGACTTCCTTCCAGCGGCTGCACACATCCTGAACTGTGCAAATATAGCTCATCATCAATAATTGTGCAATGTGTACATAAAAGGGCAGCATTCCATTTGAACTGGTACAAACTAAACTAAGAGCATTCTAAGCAAAGTGCAATACCTTCGCTGCGGCTGGGCAGACACACACAGACACATACATACACAGCGCGACAGCATGACGCTGAGCGTCACAATACCTTAACAAATTAGAACCACTGCTACAGGAATTATATGACATAATGCTATCAGTCACAACTGTTAATGTAGCATTTGTCCGTGTGATAACAGTGCAAACCTTGGAGGTTGATACGGAGCATCACAGATGAAGAAACCACGTCTCTGCAGCTGAATTATGTCACCTTTCTTCAGCTGACCAAGTTCTGGATCACCAATCATCTTCGTCTCAACCTATAACACAATCAGACGCGCTAAGGAAAAACTTAAACCGTTGTTCTGCATTTAATGGTAAAGTTTCACCTCTGTAAAATGTTTGTTTGCGACAAATAACTGGATACTGTTCACTGATCAACCCGCACCATTTTCACAATATATCCAGGAAGAACGGCTACAGAAAAACTGATAACAGACAAATGGACAAAAAGAAATTTAACTTTTAAGACAGCATAATCTTACCTTAATAATCATTTTACTTTCACTCTTTGTCTCCTAACTCCTAACCTCTGCCACCTAGCAACTACCCGCCCCTCTGATTCGAGCTATGCTTGACTGTGCAACACGATATAAGTTAACATACGTATGTTAACAAGTACCGTAATACTGACAGTGGACAGATCTGTTTCCATAAAGTCAATGAGACCAGTACTGTAACAGACAATATGAACATTTAAAAAACATGGTGACATACTCTGGAATTGTCATTGATGTACTGTTTGAAATTTTCATCTTTGCCAAGGACCGGTTTAGTAATGAGATGATCATACTGGAGACAAACAACTGGAATCTGCGGTGCTGCATCCACTTCCGCCAACCACGTAATCTTCTGTGTCTTCTTGTAATCCTGTTATGTGGGCACAAAGTTATCAGTTGCATCATCATCATCACCATCTTCATCATCAGCACTATCATCTTCTTGGGGAAGTAACGTCAGCCCGGCTTATATACTCACAGGACAGGCACATTTAACCCAAAAACCATAACGAATCTGCAAATTAACCTCGCCTAGTTGCTAAGGACTTCAAATGTTATCTCCCAGAGCCCAGAGCTAGTAAATGCGGGTGAAACTTCAGGCTTTATGGTCAATACAATTATCATTAGGTAAAGAACAATATATTGTGCTGAATTTAGCTAATAATAATTCAGGTTATCTGCGTAAGAATCTAATGGGAGATTTAAAGACAAAAACATCAAATGCATAAACTAGAAGAAGTTGCATTCGACGGTAGTGTCGAGTGCTGTGCGCCTCTGCCGCGATGGTGTGACCTTGAACTTTGACCTTTTGACCCAAACACGTAAGCAGGTCATCTGTGTCCCAAGATGCACCAGTGACAAAAGTTTGGCGAAAATCCGTCAACAGATACTGGAGATATCGCGGAAACATAAAACTACCACGTGAATCACGGACGGACAG
>Ga0209679_1000778_pt1 | contig 12282 bp, 10 predicted proteins | sample WorMetHEROISLAND_4_FD_187408 | JGI IMG/M metagenome (GOLD analysis project Ga0209679, IMG submission 187408) | Marine gutless worms symbiont microbial communities from Max Planck institute for Marine Microbiology, Germany - Olavius sp. 2 HERON... ...
ACAAATTGTTTTTACTTACTTACTTACTTACATTAAAAGTAAAATATAACCACGGTACTACCGAGTACCGCGGTATTTTTCCACGGTACTTACCGTGGCGCAAAATCAGTGGTACCGCGCAACACTAATTTAAAGTTAGTTACTCTGTCAATATTATTTCCATGTATGCACAACTGAGAGATGTCATTAGTATTAACATTTCTTGCAAAAACAAATAACTAATTCTTTAGTTTTATTAGTATTAATAATCATTCCATTGCTTTATGTCCAGTGAACCAGATAGACTGCACAAGCTTGAAGTGTGTCGTCATTAACATTTTTTGAAACCGAGAGCACTGTAGTGTCATCAATGTACTTCGCATAAGCAGTATTAAATGACAGGTCATTTATGACAACTTTGAAGTCGTTAGGACCTGACACTGTGCCTTGTGAAGTTCCAGCTCCAACTGTGGTTCACTGAAACAACTTTCTGAGGTTATCATAGAATACTGCTAATGGTGGAATAATAATAATAATAATAATAATAATAATAATCATAACAACGGCCAGTCACACGGTACTAGGCAGCATAGCTGTGAATATGAGGAAGTCATATGAGGTTGGTACCATTGGATAGGGCGTTGCTGAGTTCATATAGGCTGTCTAAGCATTCTGTTATCCGTAACGGTTTGGCCACAATCTGCAATGCAAATTTTGACTGGGGGTTCCAACCCCCAAATCTCACCTTCCTGTGGGGGACCAGGGTCTGTCTAACACTTGGTACTTGGAACAACACGAGTGTCCCTGCCAAATGGCATCTCATGCCTCAGCATGGTGCATGAGTGTGACAGACAGACACACGGACCGTGTGTGAATACATCTGTCGCAGCAGCTGGGAATCACTGACGCTTTTGGCGCCGCCGCCGAATAATAATAACATAGATTTGTATAGCACCATAGTGCCATAGCTTCAGAAGTACTGATGAATTCCATAGTCAATAACATTTGATTCCTTATTATTAATTAATATAATTGTAGTTACTGACACAGCTTGTATTGTTTTTGAGATACTCAGCAGTTTCTGATCTTACAAATGACCTTGAATGACATTCCAAGGTGATTATTGTGATGGGTAAGTCTGTGATTTGGTTTCCTATTAGCGGTCAATAATTACTGATATTTAAATAGGTCTCAAGCTTAGATTGTTCAGACCAACTGACAGCGTCGTGGCAGCAGGTATTTTGTCGTGTGGAACGCCTAATTAAAACAACGAATCACAAACTATACAATGACTCTTTGTGATTACAACTACTGTACATAATTACTATTAATAATCACACAAATAATTACAAATTGAACGTTTTGCAAAGAAGCTATTTCTTGACGCCAGAACCACGTAGCCTGCAACATAATATTACTATCTACATCAACTAAGAGATATCAGTAGACAAATTAAATAATATACACAACAACTCATTAGCGAAATCACACGCATGAATTTATATATTATGTACAAAGTAATGCGTGCGTATAACTTGTGTAATGGCGGTGCAGCCTGCATGAAAGAAGTATCCTTACTTTACCTATCAAAAGTTTGGGAATATCTGTTAAAAATCAGTTAATTCTCAACGTTTAAATATAGTCTGCTTTGACAGTTACCAAGCTACAGTTTTTGACCTGATATTTATGAATGACTGTATGAAAATGACTGTATGAAAATGAGCGTGGGACACAACGCCACTGTGCACAGCGGCGATGTGGGCTGCTGAATACACTGCCATAAACAAAAGTGCTTGATGTTGACGAAGCAAAGTCATACAAAGAATTCTAAAAAGGACCAGCAGACAGATTACTGAACTGCAGGAAGACGAGATGATGAGGAAGAATGACGACAGTGAGTTTGTGGCTGTTACTGTATACACAATTTACTGCTGTCACGTCCTATCTGTTCTTATCTAACTCATCTGTTCTTGTCTGCTTCAGACTGTCTAGTTATACCACTGAAAACTGAAAGCACTTCAGTACCTGCGTACCATTTCATATTATGTCTATGCACCACAGACTCTGGGTTCCAACTTTCACTCTTGGTTTGGCAAGTTCCAAAAGTAAACTCTTAGTAATTGTTGTGACAGTACTATTACAGGCCGAATGCCCTTGCTGTCGTCCAATCAACAGCTTCAAAGCACTGAAGAATGAGTCTGTGCTTCTGTCAACCACAATGAAAACTCACTACATTCAGCCTGTTGCTGAAGATGTTCTGTTTGTTCACACTCAAAATAAACATCTTACTGACAGACTTCCATATTATTTTACGAGCTTTTAACATTTGTTTACTACTTTATAACTTATTATGCTCTTGCCAGAACTGTCAGTCGTTCCCCTTTATCAGTCTCTGCATCTTACTTTTCATCCAACCTGCATTGGCTCCCAGTTCGCAAACGAATAGAGTTCAAAATCGCTACTCTTACCTACAACATTCTTTGCACTCAACAACCAGCATATCTTTACAATTTAATATCATATCATCAACCTAGCCGTGTCCTCCATTCCTCTAGTCAGCTTCTTCTTGAAGTTCCTAGAACTAAAACCGAGTTTGGTCGTCGAGCTTTCTCATCCTCTTTAGACTTACGATATCAAAATAGGTCAATATTATTAAAGCTGGTAAATATTTATGTTCAGTGCTCATTACATCACAATATACAGACACACTGCTGTTGGACATACCCTACAGGTTTAGTCCGAACTGCTTTTTTGCCCACTGCGACTGGATATGACATTTCCTTTGAATCAACGATCATGTGCTCTTCATCCTGATGAGCTGTTTTTAACGACTTCTTTATGTTGTTAATCTGTAACAGTCACAACACCAGAATACCCAGGACAATACAATACACTACTGTAATCTGTTAGCACTGCAAGCTGCAGCGTACTGCAACAAGATATCAAGATAACAAGATACAAAGCTTAATGTCAAGACAACTGTGTAGTGTGTACTTCTTGTCAAATATCACATCACATTAAAAATGCATTTTAATGACGGCTGCGCCCAACTGTATGCAACTGAAGCAGTTATCGCCAGACGCCCTTCAATGACTCATGATGTCTCAGACTTGATGAGTCACGCGGCTGACAGTCTGTTGCCTTAACCAATGAATGAGTTGTTGTTGAACTGTCATGTAAATGAGAAGATATGCCTCAGCTCTTCAACATACACAGTACATAGTTAAAAGAACGCACTGTGAACGGCCTGTAGAGGTCTTTGTCTGCCAGGTTTATTGAATGATGTCATATGTGTTGATTTCCTTGTTGTTACTGTTAGACTGTATTGTCTTAAAACGCATTATTTTAAGGTCAATAAAGGTGTGTTTATGACTTTGTGTAGCAGAGATAGCAAGCAGTTTGTCAGACCTCTTGTTCCATCTGCAACGCAATCTTAGACTCTTTGTCTTTACGTGAGTTTGCATTTGTCACTTGCGTCTCAAGATTCTGTAGCAGAGCTTCACAACCAGCACACCTAGCAAAACAATCATTGCACCTGTATTATTCACTGCACCTATACAGTCACACGAACTGACGCCTTGTGCCAGTTACACACTTTTGTAAATGCACTTGTAACTGTGCACACCTCTGAGCTTACGATGTACAGGGTATGCCAAAAAAAGTAATCCCTAGGAAAAGTCCGATATCCCTGGAATTGTAGTAATTTTTTTGCCAAATTTACAGCGTTTTTGGAGGAGGATTCAGGGCACATATCCCGCAAATTTCATTGCAATATTTGGTCGCATTCAAAAATTATAACTATTTGAACTTAAATATGCATTTTTCAAAGCGAACAAGTAATTAAACTGCGATTCTGACATAAAAAGTAACCTGGCTGATTTAAGTCTTATACACAACTTCACTTTGTGGATGAAAAGGCCAAAGTGAACGCTAGTTACAACATTACCATGGGACGCTATCAGAAATACACGCCAGAACCGACCAACATTGCCGAGCAGAAGACTGCCTTGCTAGCGATATGGAATGATTTGCCACAGGAGTTCACTGATAAGGCAATCCTGTCATTTCGAAAGAGGCTTACATCGTGTGTTGCTGCAGTTGGTGGACATTTTGAACACGCAGTTTAAATACCGAGAGGGCAACTGACATTCATCACTGAAACGTTTGAATTGTTGACGAAAAAGTTGTGCAAAATTTGATTCGTTATTTCTGAATATTCAGAATGCGACTGCATGTTCACTTGAAAAGGTGAACTTTAAAGTTTAAACTGTTGTATCTATTGAACCACATCAGTTATTTTAATAAAACTTGCAGGATATGTGGCCTGAATCCTCGTCTGTAAACGCTGTAAATTTGGTGAAAAAATCTGCTACAATTCCAGAGATATCAAATTTTTCCTAGGGGATTACTTTACATACATGTAATGTATACATTTATGCACATCATGTATCAAAAATGCGTGCATCATGGTGGCTCATAAAAATCCAAATGCACAAAATATACGTTTGTGCACAGGGTGCAGCAAAAAAGTAATCCTTAAAGTTTTTTGCCTTTTTCTAACTAACTGCTTGGAATTTTGACATGAAACTCTAAATACTTATTACTTATTCCTACATACTATAAAAGTGCCTTGTGGCATTCCATTACCTTTAACTTTGGTGGTTAAATTTTTTGAGAGAACATTCACAGAATACTTGCAGAAAGATGCATCATATCTGCACTGAAATGCAGAAAACATTGTCATGAGTACAGCATTATAAACAATCCACCAGCAGCTTTCACACACGCAGTTAATCACTCAGTGAAGTTTTTACTTGTCAATCTTGTTGCGGTCCCTGTGACAGGTTGTCCCAGGTCACCTGCAGTGCTTGCTAGCCCATGATGGTAGTGTCAAACATGTTTTACTGAAAATACCTAAAAATATCAAAAAGTAAATTAAACAGACTTATTATTTACGAAGTTTACGTCACTATGCCAGGAATTAGTCACATGACAACATGAACGCCAATACCAGGACATACATCATGTGGTCCACAACTCAACCGACCCTACAAGCCAGACATGCTTTGCAGAAGGCAACATTACGTGGCTAAATGACTTATACGCTATCAAATCGGTTTTTTGAGAGTATATCTTCAGTGTTATACTTTGTTTTGTGTCTCACTGTCAACTGTAGTGTCTTAAAGTCAACTTTAGGAGCAGTTACTGTGATTAAGCAGTTAGGAGCAGTTACTGAGCGATTAAGTTACTGAGCTTTTGGCTTTCGCATTTTATTCTGGATAATTGACTGTTTCTGCCCAGGATGTTTTCAATAAATAAATAAATAAATATGTACATGGGCACGTATTTGATGAGTGATAAACTACTCTGCATAAGCTTACTAAGACAGACGAGTGCTAAGAGTTAAACTCAACTTTTTCGTTAAAAAGAACATCAACTCACTATTAACTTCAAAATACAAACTCTAATACCAGGTACCTGTTATTCTAAAAACAGAAAACAACTAAATGTGCAGAGTTAGTAGCTACCAGTTTTCAAGAACATCAGTAATCTCTTGAACATGATGACGCTGTATGTCACGGCCAATAGCATAGTCCACCTCAAGCAGCTGATGCTTCTGATCCAGCTTGCCACGGACAATATCAGCATAAACTGCTTCTATAATCAGATCCTACCCAGCCAACATCATCTTTCTCTGTACTGATGATGACAAATTACTTTATCTTCACAGCAGACAAAAGGTTAACAAGTACCAAAGCTACTTACTGTGGACCTGGAAGGCGCCCATTTGCTTACTTACTGTAGTACAATGCCTACGTTAAGCCCCGCCTGCCGCCTATGCATAAATATTCATCAACACGCTCCACTGCACAGTGTGCTGTAGGCCTGCTGCGCTGGATGCTGGGCTACGCGCACTGCGCCAGCAGTGATGGTTCATTGTCAAGTTTTAAATCGATAACATGAAACAAACTTTGATAATTATTAGGAATTAATTTTAAAATCTGAGAGGGCAGATCCGTAGGGAATATGAGCACGAATGTGTGTGCAAAGTTTTGTTGTGCTGCACTGCATATTAAGAAAGCCTTGGGGATATTTAGAGAACTGATTCCAAAAACAAGAACAACGACAACAAGAACAACTACAGTAGCGTTTTGGGACCCGCCTTCTGGGTCCAAAAATAATGCTGTTTAGTGCCATAAGGTATTCTATACTGTTAGATCCAACTTGGTGGTGTAACTTTTGTCACGGATAGTACGGGTCCATCTTCATTCAAATTTGTGTGATGGGTTCCAAATCAGATGCATAATGCAATAGACTGCATAATGGCCATTCAAGGTCATCCATGGTTATGACTATGGTATCAATCGAAAGCATTTATGTGTTCCTATTAGTGATTAACAGCAACTTTGGTCATCGTATCTTGCACCTTATCTGAGATATGGACATATGGTGACTTAAACGCCAAAAATCACCACTTTACCTACAGTACTCTCAATTAAGGTGAACTCATTCGAATTTCTGATGCACCTTACAAAGCTGAGAGAAAAGTCCTGGGGCTATCCATCAGTAAAAATTTTGTGATCCTAGCTTGCATCATTTTACATTAATACTAGGTCGCATCAGACAGATGGACAGAGGAACAGACATATCAGCAATAGATAATAGTGCAAGTTGCATAGCTTGCTACACCGATGCACTGTTAACAAACCAGTTCAATTTCTAGATATTGTAGACATATAAATACTAGAGCTGTCGAACGATTAATTTTTTTAATCGCGTTACTCGCGCGATTAATTATTTTAATCGCGCGTTAACGCGTTAATTAACGCGTCAATTCGACAGGCATAGTTTATGTTGTAGGTTGCCGTTAGCGAACGACTGCACGTCTTGCTGTTCACGACTCATCTACAAGATGCGACCACTGTCGAACTTGCCATCAAACATTGATGCACAACTGACAAATTAACCGACATTTGTTGTTAATAATTAATAGAATACTATTCTATCGTCAAATAACCGCAGTTCAGTTGCATATTGGAACTCCTGCTTCACCGAATTTATGTATGTGCGTTAATTTTTTTAACGGCGTTAATTTTTTTAATCGCGATTAATTCTTTAACGCATTAACGCGTTAATTAACACGTTAATTCGACAGCTCTAATAAATACAGATATAAAACATAGCATATAATATGTAACATCTATCAGTGGGTCAACAACGAATCAACAATGCCATCACTCAAATATATCTCTATTAGTTACTGAGATATTCTTCTAGTTTCATGATCCAGTAGTTGTAAAATTAGAGGAATATCTCAGCATTCAGTCTGTATAAATCTGCTCCAGAAATTGCCAAAGTGATACCTCTGGGAGAACTTTCTGGGAGTCCCAGCACTGCCACTGGCCACGGTCTAACCTACAGTCCAGTGGCAGCTACAGCTGAAGAGACCGGAGGTAACTTCTGATGAGTATTCAGCCATCACTGAATTCTTATGTGCATTTTTAACATTTACTGTTCAGCCTGAGCACGCCAGGCGCCACGGCTACAAAAACAAACTCGTATTTATACCTCTAATTCACGCAGGTTGTTTACATCAAGCTCCTTTAACAGAACAGTGTACGGTATCCTCTGCAATAACATAACACAACACACAGACGTTTTCAACTTCAGTCAGCTGGAAATTCTCCATCTCCCATCATGATGACAAGCTGCTGGCCAGTGGCCACAAGTCACTGTTTGCCTGAGAACTCTCTGACAACATGGATTACTGTACGATGCTTTACTTGCAGTGTTCCAGGCGATAACTGTCAACAGGCTGAGTTATGCATCTCCAGCTTGGCAGGGATTTGCCTCTACAGACGACTGAAATCAACTAGAAGCATTCCTAAGCATTGGCAAAATTGGGATAACAAGCCAACAGCTTAGCGACCTTCTGTTCTGATGCTGACTATCAACTTTGTTCACTTAACAGCATTTTCTGTTACTTTATTAAAATTTAATGAATGAGTGAATGAATGAATGAATGAATGTACACTGCTTGACAATGGACTCACAAGCATGTGCACACACAGCTACACAACTATCTCAGCATACTTCTATTTAACAATGCTTCACGGCTTGGAGTCCAAAGCTCAATTATGAAACCAATTCTCTAACCACTACAACACCCCCACAACATGCAACACTGAATGCTATACAGCTACACAACTTGTTTAGCACATTTTTCCTGCTTAAGATCTGACACAATGTGGCACATCTGAGTTTGTGCCCAAGGCATAATGAAATAATCAAGACTTCAGTCACCAAGCAGTACACACAACCAGTAAAGTATTTAATAATAAATTTAAAAACTTAAAATGTAACAAAAAGCTAAGGGTATAAAATAACATAATATTCCACATCTGTGAAATTAATTTATTATGGGTTAAATACTACTTGATTTATATTCACAGCTCTAATTCCCATAAATAAATTATTGGAAACTGTGATTAGTTTCTGTTAAGGCAAAATGCAGGCATTGTCTTCACAAGGTACTCAACTGCAGCGAAAACAGCAGAACAGAGCTAGGCAATGACAAAAAAAGCTAAAAATTAAATGCACGTACAACAACTCATGACAAACTTTGTTTTTAATGGCGAGTGAGACGATAGTAAGATGCCGCAGTTTTGTACACTGTACTCCGGACAGCTTCGGTAATGTATTCTCACTAGCTGCAATAGATATATATATATATATATATATATAGTGAATACAGCTCAAACTGTTTATGATAAAATGGCTATAATACATATATTCGTCAATAAAATGAATGTTAACAAAATAAAATCAACAAAATACCTATCTTAAATGTAGACATACCTTTATATGTACTGTAAGTGCCATATGCAAACAGTTGCAGTAATTCATATGCAGTAGAGTGTGGACCTGTCGCCAGCTGAAACAGCAGCAGCAGCAGACTGCAGTAGCAAACAGACTCAGACTCGTTCTTAACCAGCTGGTTAACTAAGCTCTTGACTGGCCGGTCAAGTTAAAACACGTTGCTGGTACTACTAACCAACAGTCAAATGTCACCTAACTTTAACCGGCCGAAATCGGCTGCTTAACTGCTAAACGGTCGGTCAACTGTTTGCAAAATAGCGCAAAACTCGTTTATTTTATATCATTATTACGAATTTTGTTTTACTTATGATAGTGATGAAAGATATTACCGCAAAACAATCCATCTGAGACAGTCGAGGAGAAGTTTCTACTACTAATATTTACTACAAATTCATTCAGTTAAAATGGCGAAACCTATAGCAGACTGCAGCGTGCTGATGCTATTGGCTGATAGCCAAACTGGGCACAGCCTACGCTTGCATCATACTAGCACGTGATTGCCCGTCATCCAATAACAGCTGTCCTTACAAGTTACAAATCGACTATAGTTAACCATTCAGTTACGTAACGGAGCTGTTGAACAAAGCGTCTGAACTTAACCTTCCAGCCAACGTTAACTGGCAGTTAGCTAACTGGTTGGTTAACGGAAAGAACGAGAAACCAGCCCTCAGTCCAGTTTATCAATGCACTGCAACAAATGCTCACATACACAGAATCAGTTTCTTTCAATTCTCACAGGCTGCTACTATGCTTAGTTAAACATTTCTGCAGTACAATTCAGTGATGACTTGTGTGTCTGTCTGCTGTGCCATCACGTCTCTCTAGTCAGTTCACACTACAATGCTTTCAGTTTTGAACTCCTCAAACTATCTTAGTTTTCCTCTACCATTAAGTGATTAACTAAGCAAACATATTCCAACAGGCATATATAAAAAACAACATTGAAACATTGGTGTATACAAAAACTATGCCAAAGACGCTTAAAAAGCTAACCTCTTTAATATTAGGCATGTCAAGGAGTTCTCCAAACACATAGATGCCAGGGGCTTCAGTGACCTGCTTGACAAGCTCAGCAGCGGCAGCACCTTTGACATTCTTTGCCAGCAGCACAAACTGCTCTAAAGCAGCATTAGTGACTGCAGGTGGCTTCTCCATCTACTGCACAAACACACAAACACACACACACACACACACACACACACACCATTTTTACAGCCAGTTTCCAGTTAAACCTGGGTTAACCTGTTGCACCCAACTGCACAGTCAACATCACTTTTTAAACCAATCATTTTCATTACTTCTGGACAAGAAGCTGTCTTGAAAACTGCTACAATCTGTCTTCTACAAAAAAGTTTTAACAAAAAAACAAAAGCCAAGTCTGGCTCTGGTCAGATTTTCTGACCCGATTTGGCCGGATTTTGGCAGCTGCCCTGTATGTTAATAACATTTAATAGTACTGGAACTAACGTAGATTTTCGATAAATTGAAGCACTTAATGTCAGAAAAAAACAATTTTCGGGCCATACCGAGTTGTAAGCAGTGACTCATTTGACTCATTCTAGCTCTCATTTTACTTTATGTTAAGTTTTTGAACAAGTGACTTTCGAGTTTATCATTTAATGTTGATTGTTGACAGTGATGAGTGACTCATTTGACTCTGATGTTTTATGTTGACCCAACTCTCAAATCCGGCTCCGGCTCCAGCCAGATTTGAGTTCATAAATCTGGCCAAATCCGGCTCCGGCTAGATTTGGAAAATTGGAATCTGGTACATCCTATAAATAGTAAATTATCATTTGAAAATCATATAATTCACAAAGCATATTTGATTCTGGGGCTCATAAAACAAAATTTTGCCCATGTTGGAAAGGAATCATTTGTTTTATTTACATAAGTCAAGATAAGAAGCCACTTAGAGTTTTCAAACTCAGTGTGGTCTCCGTATGAGGTTGGTCTCGTTGATATGTTAGAAAAAGTACAGAAAATAGCAACTAAAATGGTATCAGCTTACAGTAAATTATCATATTTTGATAGATTGAAATATTTAGATATTCCCATATTAAAATACAGAAGATACAGATGAGATATGATTGAAACACACAAAATTTTACACGGCATCTATGACTGCACAGTTTCTCGTACTTTGCCTTGCTGTGATTTCACAGCCACAAAGGGAAAAATTTTACATGCACTACCACTACTGTACATATGATATGCAAAAATACTTTTTTACTCAGAGAATTATTAACTGGTGGAACAGTCTGCCATAATGTTGTTAACTCATGTTCAGTTTTAAGACTAACCTAGATAAATGTTGGTGTAGTCATACACTGATTCAGTAATTACCAAAAAGAGGCTATAGAGGCGATAGCCTACGTCTTCTACTCGGATACGATAGTTTCCTTTCACGGAAAAGGTAATTCATACGTTAATATTTAGGCCGTTGCTATTCGTATGGCGGGCCATATAAATAAGCCAGAGGATATTAGTATTGCAGGTCACTAGATGGCGCAAATTCATCTGTTTTGTCACACCCGTTTTAAAATGTGCAAGAAGTGAATAAGTTAAAAAAAAATCCGGTGGGGACGTGTGCTTCGGGTTAACGAAGGCGACTGCGCGCCGTACGGATAGACACTTAAGTAGTAATATTTGTTGTCGATATCTGTCGTCATACTTCGGGAAAGAACGACTATCCGACATGGAAGTCTTATCGGGTTTCGACTACTTCCTGCGTCGAGAGAGCGCTTGGCATAAGGAAGGTCAAGCTTTCGGTAGCTTTCATTAATTACAGTCGTCCATTCACAGCCACACTCGCTGACATCGAAACGTCGCAACTGCGCACATACACAGTGCTTCACTGCGCTTCAAATGCTGATGCTTTAGTGTAATTGTATACAAATGACGAAAATTCTGTACCTGACTACAAGTAACACAACTTCATTTAATTTAATTTACCATTTAATTCACAACAAATCCTTTGTTTTTGTTTACATTAAAATCAGTCGCTAGGTGTCAGCCAGGACCAACAGGTGCGCAAATTTTAAAATAAGTAACGCGGTTATTGAAATAACAGCGCGCTACACCAGCTTGCGAATTTTAGTAACCTATTCGACAGCTGACAATTATTTAGAAGGTAATGTATGGCTATTGGCAGCTTTTCATGCGTGGTGGGATTTCTAATAATCACGTTATTGCAAATTTATTGCTAAGTGTGCCACTGCCAGTGAAAAAATTTTGAAGATGATCAATAAATGTGTCGGTGTTTCGCAGTTATGACAACAAGAAAGACGTACTGTCACAAGGTAACCGCGCGATGCCGCAGCTGTTGTTTTTGGTTTAAAGTTCGCCGACAACATTCACTACAAGTTTAAGAGCGAAATTATTTGATTGCTTATTTGAAGTATTTTTTACCGCGCGATGCAC
>Ga0209679_1000779_pt1 | contig 12279 bp, 7 predicted proteins | sample WorMetHEROISLAND_4_FD_187408 | JGI IMG/M metagenome (GOLD analysis project Ga0209679, IMG submission 187408) | Marine gutless worms symbiont microbial communities from Max Planck institute for Marine Microbiology, Germany - Olavius sp. 2 HERON... ...
TGTAAGCTGTATAGCTAGCTTGCCTATCGATAGCTTGCATATGGTTTCCTATTACCGTCCCATAGTAACTTTGTGTCTAAAATGCACCGTTTTCGCACAGTACCGGCGTGTGACGGACGGACAGACAGACAGACACGTCGCTGTCGCAAAGACCGCGCTAGCATAGCGTCGTGCGGGTAAAAATGAACTGTAGTATAAAGCTCGTGTGTTTACAAGAAATCGTCAGACAATCAAAAAGTCAAGTATATGCGTTCACCAGAGGGCGACATTTAGCAGTGAAATTCAGTGACACGCTGACGTTAGTGGGATCGTTTTACTTTATATTTCTAGTCTACGGTTTAAATTGTAGTACGAATTTTGAGCAAGTGACAGCTGCTGAGTCAGCCTGACCTTGGCCGCGTGTGGCTTTGTTCTGTCGTTTACGACAAGATCAGTCGTTAATAATTTTTTATCGCTTAAGGTTCGACAAGTTTTGCTCCATAGCAAAGTTCAATAGCTACGTTGCTTAAAAACTGCTATATGGGGCTTAATTAACACGCACTTATACACAAGATACGGTACCGTAGGTTATACCAGACTGAGTTTCCGATTACGAAATACCGGACCGCGACAGCTCCAATATCGCTGCCGTCGCTAATAAAGGCGTGGGTGAATGACGTCATGCCGACAGTGCTCGGTCTGATTTGACGTCGACGCCGACGCAATGTGTGTCGTATGCGTTGGCGGCTTTGCAGCGATATAGAGGTGGGCACGCTTAAACGTTCAAGATGCGTGCCAAGATGAAATACTGCACAGATATGATGAATGAAACGAAAGACTAATTGAAAACGAGACACCGCAGAAACAAACACTCCGCGTGACAGTGTGCTGTCACGCCGAGCTAACTTAATTACTGCTAAGCTAAAGCTAAGTCAAACAACTAGCCTCAGTTATAAGCGGTTGTGAGTGCCGAACCCCCACAAAATGAACTATAGCATTAAATCTATAGTGATAAAAATTCGCCCAATGACATGTGTCATCCTTTTTTGATGAAATCTCCATCGGAACTGTTAACGACATTATAGGACTGCAGTCTGTCGATTGGGTTCACTTGCTTCCCCTCCCCGGGGGGGGGGGGGGTGAAGCCAGTGATGATCTGTATTAGTGGGATCGAGGAAAAAGACCGCGAGAAGAACGATCCGATTAAGTTTTAGAACAGGACGTCCACTTCAGCCATTAGTCATCTGCGCCGTTCAACCCACTCACAGGTTGACCTTGACCTTGATCTTGAAGTCCACTTCCGCACGGCAAGTGTGCAACAGAATATGGCCTAATCCTAAAATACTTTAATTGACTGATACATTAAACAGCATCGTGACGTTTTCCCGTCTATAGAATCCCGAATAGACCGAGCAGGCGGCAAATTCATACCCAGTCGGTCCCAGCCACGTATGGTTTGTGTTAAGATTCTCTTATCACGTGACCGATCGATCATACCCAACTAAAACGGTAGACTCATTCATTCATTTATTCAGTTCTTTAATTATAGAAATGTCAAAACGCACTTCAACAGATAAAACACAGACAATGCAGTAGATGTCGGTAAAGTCAATACATATCACAGTATAACATTCTAATGATAAAATTATGCGATGGTAGGCCCACGCGTCTGTTGGAAAAAGAGTTATAATTCCGTGCAGTTTTTCCGTGCGGCAATCAATAGCTGATTCTTAATATATATTGCCCGTAGTGCATAAGCTGTTTTATATCGGCGCTGTCTTGAGTGGAATAAAACAAAATAAATTATTTCTATTTCGCTGCTTCATTGGTCATCTTCTTCAGTTCTTCTGGATAATATTGTCTCGTAATCTGTGCTGTCTTCGTCACAAAAAGGCTGACGCTACCACTGAAGTTAAATCGGTTTCATTGACAGTTGTTTATGATGCGTGTGGCGGACAGTATTTTAGCTTTTGATCTATTCCTGTAAAACGTCAAGAGTTTTCGGTATTCATCCTCCCACTGTGAGTCAGGCAGCGAGCAAAAATACGTTTTTGTGCAATTTGCACGATAAACATCACTGTAGTTTCATAGGAAAGAGAACCAGTTAAAATATCATGAAGGTACATATACGCGTAATATATTGTCCCTCCTAAACTGTCTCTATTTCTATCTGTGAGCTTTTCAGTGGCGAGTTTTCATTGCGCTTTGTAGCAGTGAAATGCGTAAACAACTTCAAATGATTCGAGAAAGACTTGGGAACTGCACAAAATAACCATAACTGCAGTGGAAACATTCAAACTCACTGCAACTGTCGGCGCAAAGTAAAGTAGTTCAATGCGCAATTTACTACTGCAGTAATCAGAGTAAAAATGCTACGAGACATCGTAGATCAAAAACTACTAAAATACCCATATTTTGCCCCTAATAGCAAAACTAAGCATTCCTGTCACTCATCTCTTGAGAATGGAAGTTTCTCAGCAATATCTACAAGAAAATCGTGCTATCGCAAGCATACCGCTCGACGCTGCAATGAATTTGAATAAGCAATTAACCACAAGCAGTTAATATTTTATTTCTTTGTTTAATTGTACCGGACATTGAGGCGGTAACTGGTAAGCAGGCGTCCGCTTAACCGCGTTTACTTAACGTGATAATACACAGACAGCAGAGTAGGCTACGTGACACAGTAAAACAATGCTATTCGTCTCCAAAATGTGCAATGTGCATCGTCACAAACGTAAAATGACCGTTCAAGATCATTCGAGTCAGTGAGGTCAGTAAAGCCAATGAGGGACTAAATAGTACTGTGTAATAATGCTGGCTTAATTCTAAAGCTTCCGACGACAAAGACACGGAAAGCACTGAAAAACATTGCCGTTGTTATTTGGAAAGGCGCGGTTTGGAAAGACTGTATAGTCTCCGTGTCCGGAAGCTGTAGCACACGGATACGTTTTTGGACGATCGAATTGATGTGGTCTGATGTTTAATAATCGCTCTATTGAAAATTCCTGGAAAGTGTGCCAGTGAAAGACTTTTGAAAGTCGGTCAATATTTGGTGAAGTTACGACAAAAACTCGGTGGCGTACGAGGGGCGTCTATCCCGCCTGGACACACTACGCATTAACGCAACCCCCAATGTTAAACCCCCTCAACGTCGAACCCTCTCACGAATTACTATCTCCTTACCACGAGTTAATAACTCGTTACCACGATTTATTTTTTTTATTTTTGCATGTTCCCTCGCGGGCTCAGCAAGAGTGTGTCGGTGAAAGAGTTTTAAAAATCAGTTAATATTTCGTGAAGTTATAACAAAAACTGGGTATGGCGTACTTTTTTGACCCACTATGTATTCAGTGTCAATACAACACCTGTTTGGCGAAGAGGAGGAAATAATTCTGTCTCCCACTCTTAGGAACTAAGACTATAGTGGGAATTTGAAATGACTTATCGAGCACACACAACTGCTCAGTTGTAGAATCGTATTTGTACACGAAACACGACTGAAAGGTACTTTCTAGATGTGACGTACAAAGCTTCGCGTCAACATGAGAAATTCATTCGTGACTAAAACCGTAAAACGTATCGGCAAAAATTATTCGAGTGGTTAAGAGTTGGCTGAGTATCGTCGAAAATAAACGGCCACATTTTTAATAGACCGGTCTGTGCAGACCAAGAAGAAAGAGCTGTTGATATACTACTGCACGGCGGGGATGACTTTGAGTCGCCAATGATGCCATTCAGCTGCAGATAAGAGTTATCGACTGGAAATCTGAAAATGTCACGGTCTCCGTGTGAGTGTGAATCACCGCCCACGCACAAACTGATTCTATGGGCGGAACAGGGAGCTTGTCTGGTTTAACAGTGCACAGAGGCGGTGCTCGTGCGATATAGATAGAATGCAATACAAGAATGTCACATTACAGCGCGTTTATATCGATCACTGGCTGTCCTTGACTTTGTCAACAGCGGTGGCCTTCGGATATAGCCGTATCGCTTCTTCACCGTGAGTCGTATAAAACACCCACGCAGGCTTTTTTGTTATAACTTTGGCAGATGTGGACCTATTTGAATATTTCTTTGAAAAATCTTTCACTGTTGCATTGTGTGATGAACTGCGGAAGAAAGCTATTACAATATCTGTCATTTCACCTCAAATCTTTTGCCGCACTACCTTGCAAAATTTGACTGCTCAACTGTACAGCGAAGTTATTTAATTTAAAAAAGTACACAAAATCGTTTATTGACAGTAAATATTTACCAGAGATTTCAAATTCTCGATCACATGTCTCTACAGATTAATTTACATAAATAGGCCTATTACAGTGTGTGCTCAAAATGCCCGCCATCGGCATGCACGCATGGTCTCAGTCGTGCACGCCACTGGTTAATGGCTGCATTGATGACATGCTGTGACAAACGTTTAGCAGGCGATGTCGCAAAATTTCGCGCTGATGTCATCAATCAAATGGCGTCAGCAGAACTCAGCAAAAATTACTAAGCTAAAGTAAATCTAATCAAAGAGAAATATCTACTAGTTTATCACTCTGAAAGTAAATTATCGTCTGATCTTTAGATTATTCTCGCTAATATGAATGAACGGTTGTACTGTTGAACGGTCAAATTTCGCAAAGTAGTGCGGTAACGGATTGTAGACGAGGTGACAGATTTTATTCCAGCTTTATCTGCAGTTCATCTCGAATGCAGAGTGAAAGAAATATTAAAATCGGTCCACGTTTTCTAAAGTCGCAAAAAACTGCGTGGGTATTTTTGACACACGGTGTACGTGTAAACTTCAGCGCGACTTTACTGATAAAAAAACAGTTTTTTTTGAGTAAGAAGTATAGAAACGTGTTAGAATTCTTTCACTGCCACAGTCTCCTGTAAATTTGCAACAAGGCGATCATTGAAGATGCCATGCACCATACCTCAAACGCATCGCTATACTGTACCTTGTGAAATATTGGCAGGCCTATTCAAAAATAGCGTCGTCGAAGACACGACAGCACAGATCAGAACGCACACGCACTAAGAAATGTTCATTCGGTGGACGAGATAGTACCAAGCCAATAAGACCAGCTACAGAACAAATCCTTTAATGTGCCACACATAGGCGTAGCCAGGGGGCACTGCACTGGGAGGGACAATAGCCCCGCCTCCACAAGAATCCAAGATTGGCAGAGCACCAAAAACAAAGGCTGGAAGGCCCTATTTCTATATGTACTTTTAGAACTTTTGCTTAACGAAAAACTTTAAATTTATCGCATCAGAATACACCAAAATTCACCATTTTGAGATCAAAAATTTAAAAAAAATTCTGGAGCACTGCCCCTCCCCAGACCTCTCCCCAGTGGGACACCCCTCTCCAAGGCTTTCTTAATACGCAGCGGAGCGCAACGAAACTTTGCTTACACATTCATGCTGACATTGTCCACAGAACTACCGTCACAGATTTTTCACTTATTTTCTAAATAATGAGTAATTAGCTAGTTAATTAGCATAGACCGCGGGAGCTGCACGCAACAGCTGTAATGGCTAGCCAAACCATGCCGCTGGTCAGCTCAGCGTGCGTACAATGGCCAGCTGTTACAACTGTTGCGCGCACTCTCGGGTCCCGGCAGCGGCCTGCTGTAAGCTGCAACACGATGCGCGGTGGAGCGTAGTGATAAATATTTATGTACAGGCGGGACATACCGTATGCATATATAATGTATATATACAGAGTAAGTAAGCAAGCGGGCGCCTTTCGGGTCCATAGTACCTTTCGTACTTGTTTCTGCATAATTCTTTCTCTCCCATAGACCACTGGTGCCCTCGGGACTGACTTCACGGATTACTGTGCTCAAGTTTTTTCTTAGCTTTTTTCTTCTGTATGAGTTTCCATAAGTTTTCTTTTAGTTATTTTTAGTTTTACTGCCATCACTTCTATCACTGGAGTGGACTTTTTCTAGAATTATTGGATTAATTTAATGCTCACAGTTTTTCATTTTAGTTCTGTCAAATCACTTTTTACTCCTCGCGCGCTACGTTCCTAACGTAGCGTAGAGGAGTATATGAGAACAATGCATAATATTGAGGACCGACGACCGACCGACCGACCGACCTCGCATTTTGGAAAATTTCGAATGACCATATCTCTGGGATGAGTTATCCGATCCACTTTCATGAATTACAGAGCAGCTTGGAGGAATAGCCTACAGGAGAAATTAATGCGCGAGGAGTAATTAGATTGGTCACAATCTAAAATATTACTTGTTAGTTTATGTGCTAGAGTAAACTGGCCATAGTCTGCCAGTCTTCGAGCGCAAATATTTCTCGTATCGTATTTCTGTCTGGATTCTTTTTAAGTACTACTGCTTTATGCGAAACAAATGATGAATGGGTGAATGAATAGTCGACAGAGGTAATGCACGAATAGCGCTGGCTCGAGATTTTATGGCGACAAGACAATGAGTCACCGCGGGCATTACAACATCATTAGTTGCGTATACCATTCGCTAGGTGGATATTAGCGGGCTGCGTCCATTAGTCAAGAGTTCGTGGCGTTAATGCGTGAAGATGTCAGAGATACAGCGGCTGACTAAACCACTAGTCATCAACGCTGTGACTAATATTCACTGCACGGTTCGACTTTGAAACGGCTGCAATTTATGGTTAAAACAACTCGGCGGAGAAGAGCTGGGTACATGCTAGCGCATTAAGGGTTTTCGCGTTGATCATTGTGAATTTGTGATGCGCTATAGATTTACCTTTTACTTACTTTTTTTATTTTTAGGCTCAAATGCTCCCAAATTTCCCCATCTTTCTGTTCGTGGTTGTGTCCTTCATATCAACAATGTGTAACATCACTGCCAGTGTTCCGGCGTCGGCTGAAGACCGAGCTCTACAGACGCTCACTCGGTCCTAGACACTCTGTGTGACTGACACGTTTTTTTTGTAACGCGACCTTGTAGTTTTCTAACCTTATGTCACGTTAAGCGGAATTCGTTTATTATTATTATTATTATTATTATTAACGCAGCGCAAAGTGCGATGACGTACCGTACTTAAACAGTTAAACCACAGCGCGGGCGCCGAATATAGGCCTAGACTGTCTGTGGCTGCAGCCTGCAGCTGCAGCTAGGGGACACATAGAAACGAAAAACTATCATACGTACGCCTACATTTAACTATATAAATTAGAAGACTGAAAAATAAACAACCTATATGAATGGGATACAATCACAAACATAATGCAAGCTTTGTAGATGAAAAACGCACAATGAAATTCGTTGGCCAAAAACCGTCAAATTTGGTAGCTGAAAATTACACAAATATGTGATATGCTACTGGCATTTTCTTTCATTCGTACTGACGTGACGACCAGTTCAAACCGCTGTCATAGTTTCTGCCGGTGTGTCGCGAATGGGCAAGAATCACGTCTTCATCATCGAGCCAAGGTGAAACAGTGGATATTAGGTCTACCGTTAGTACAATGTCATGTTCGGTGACTGTCTTCTACCCGATATTCGTAGAATTATATGCCAGCGCTACACGTGGAATCTGCAACAGGACGGCGCGCCGTCACACACTGCCAAGTACACCTTGGCGTACATGCGATGTAAGAACGTTCACCTATAGGCTTACACTTTATACACTCGTCTTTAGTAGGCCTACACATATGATGTACACTGTGGGGCATAAAAACACATCAATTTTTATTATAACTCCTACAATACTTGACCATTTTGATAGAAATTGATATGCAGTGTCTTGGATAAATTAGCCACAAAGTACGATAAAATTTTCCAACTTCACCTAAATAACGTCATCACACTACCTTGCAAAAACTTAAAGTAGCTGTTTTTGACAAATTGAAATGGAACGATGTGAATGTTTGCCTTTAAATTCGAAGCTCATATCCCTTAGCAACCGTTTTAAATAAATAAGTAAATTTAATCGTACTGCGTGGCTAATTTGTCCAAGACACACCAATTTCTATCAAATCGGTCAACATTTGCTGAAGTTATGCACAAAAGTATATAGGTGTTTTAGGTCCCACAGTGTAGTTTTCGTTCATTAACCACAAATTTGCAGTTTTTGATGCTGTTTGTCATCCGTTCCGTACTGACAATTTTACAGGTAAAATTTTTAGCACCAATACGTCAGTAGATGGCTGCTAGAAAAAGTATTTATTAGCTGGTCACTTTTTAGCTCGTGATTTTTTTTCTAGCAGCCATTATTATAACTTATCTATATTTTTGTTAGATACTTGCCAGACGAATAACAATTAACATGGTGAATACGCTGACGTAGATGTAAAAATGATCATATTAAAATAAACTGTTTAAAATAAAATACGTTAAAAGTGAAATAAAAAGTGTTAGTAATGATATTTACAGTATATGTTTCCATGTGCTATAATTTACATGTAGTAAGTAAAGAAAAACACTTCTTGAAGTAGGTAATCGACACGCTTGTACATGTAGTCTACGTCCTACGTCACCTAATCGACTGATCACGAGAAAAACTGAACATAAATTTGTTGCGAAAACTTTAGAAATTGCTTTCCGTTAAAACTGTTTACGTCCATACGTTTTTATTGCCAACGTAATAGGGGAAATAAAATACTAGTTTTTATTATGCCGGAGGCACTGTTTTCGGGCTGTACGTCTGTCAGTGCGTGCTTCCGTGCGTGAATCCGGGCGTGCGTCCTGTTAGCACGATTTCTTACAAATCAATGGACGGAATTTCACCGAACTTTGGTTGATGTAGTTGAGGCAACAGATGAACTGACTAGAAGGTCGAGGGTCGAGGTCAATGTCACAACGATGTCAAATATTTGAGTGACTTATTACTGCGGACGCAGGCATACACATCGATAGTGGGCATCATCGAAGTGTTATCTAGTTAACAATAAAATACGTTTAAAAACGTTTTTACATCTATGTTTGCTGACAATGTCAATTCTGTCATTCATGCCGCCAAACACTTGTCAGTCGAGACTTTTCCTTACACTATAATTATGTAACTCAAATGTAGGCCAAAACAGGAAGCCACGCCTAAAATTCGGATACCAGAACTTCTTGGCCCGTTGCGGTGTCACTGTCAGTGTGACAAACGCCATGTCAGTATGTCTTAAACCAATGTTTCTCGCACGACCACACACAAGTGGTGTCGTCACTCACGGGCCAATAGGCAGCCTGGAATCAACTATACTTACTGCAGCAGGTGCCCCGGTCAGTGACGTCATGCAATGACGTAATCGCTTGGTTTCCAGGCCGAAACAGCAGAGCAAGTGAAGCAATGTCGCCAGTAAGCAAACAAAGTTCGGCATATTGCTAGGTATCGCGGCGTAGGTATTGTGGACCGATCGACTGACACTGAGCTGATAATACAGATAGACAGACAGGCGGAGGCTAGGACGTCGTGCTGAGGATAAACAAGATTAATGAAATGAAGCCAGCAGCAAGTATCTAAGACATTAACTTCCGGCATGAAAACCGGACTCGCCACACAGCCAAGACACAAAGTCGTAAACCGAGCACAAAACTTTTATATGAATACTAATTTGTTCACACGGTCACACAAGTCACAATCACACGTACAACAAAGTAAGCAAAACAGGTTTACGAGCAAAATACATATACAGGGTGGTCCAAAAAAGCGGAACCCCGGAGTTGAGTGTTGAGCAGAGTTTAACGCCCCACCCGACACAGTATAGGTCATTTCGGAGGCGGTCTTCACAGCCAATCACTTGACTGATACTGACAAACAAAGCAGTACAGGAAAATAAACATACAGTAACTGAATACAACCGGATAACTTTCTGTGATAACTTTCGTAAATGTACACCGATTTTAACCATTTTTACTGTTACAACAAAGCATTAAGCAAATTATGACGCATAAAAGTAAAATTACGCCTGCCACCACACCTTTATTCTGTAAGCCCCTACCTAGCAAAACACACACTACTGCTAATTCGACGCTACATTTTCTAATGTGTAACATTTTAAAGTTTATTCAAAACAGTTTAGCAGTACTTATTCTATACTTGCTTACTTATTCACAGCAATGCTTTGTGACGACACTATTAACGTCATATTATGTTTATGGGTAATGTTTTCTGTTTGAATGGTTTTAATCTTTTTACATGGTTTCATATGGGCAGAATAACGAAGAACGATCGCTGTCTGATTAAAACAGAAAACATTATGCATAAACACAATATAACGTAATAATGTCGTCACGAAGCATTGCTGTGAATAAGTAAGTAAGTATGGAATAAGTACTACTAAACTGTTTTGGGTAAACTTTAAAATGTTACACATTCGAAAATGAAGCATTGATATTAGCAAGTGGTGTGTGTTTTGCTAGGTGGAGGGTTACAGAATAAAGGTGAGGTGGCAGTCGTAATGCTTTTATACGTCATACTTTACTTGTTGTAGGTCTAACAGTAAAAATGGTTAAAACTGGTGTAGATTTACGGAAGTTATCGCAAAATTAATACCGGGGTTCCGCTTTTTAGAACACTCTGTAGAAGATCCAAGGATGACTTTCACGTCAAAACATGTACAAAGACATATAAACATTTGCAATCAGATCATTTCACGTAAGTCATTTTCCACTTCCGCCGCCACCGAACCCATTCCACTTAAATTAACATTCAGTTCACCAGGTACATCTATGCTACAGACATTACTTATGGTATTCCGACACTAGAATACAATTATATGCATAGATGACGTAACATCGACCGTTCTCAACACTAATGATAACCCGGTATTACCCGTTTGTTAAAATACGCACCTTTCGACCACACTAGCGTGAACGATAAAGCCCTAGAACAAGTCTTAGACAACTACAGACCACACACGCACGACCGCTTCAACGGCTTATCCACGTTTATCGACGTGTGTGTTAACCACAAACTACAAAGTTTTTCAAAATTCTTCAAACTACTTTTCTTACTGGACAGACGCCGGTCCTGACACCCAACCAACAACGTTAAACCACTGAAAGCCAACAGACCATAAGCAAGTATACACGGACATACAGCTTAGTACTGCTTTTTTTGCGAGATCTGAAAGCCATATAACCTTTTAGCCCAAAGACCCAGCAGCAAATAGGTGACAAATGTAAAACCATCATCAGGGTGGCCACAAAGTAGGAGAAAAAATTCTCTGACTTTTCCAGGCTTTTCAAGAGCCACAAACTTCATAGGTTATCGCAACAAAAAGTAACCCGGCAATTAGCAACTACCAATAGTGCCTAGTATTTTAGCTGACATTTATTGGGCAGGGTGGCTACTCCCCGAGATCCTAATGATCCTTTTTACCCAGTCAACAGCTGTTTTACACAAATATTTGAATGACGAACTAAAAATACTTTGTTTGTTACAATTTTTCCCTGACGTTGCACAGAATTCCCTGAGAATTCCCTGAGTTTTCCATGTTCAGAAAAATCCCTGAGTATTCCAGATTTTCCAGGTTTGTGGCCACCCTGATCATTTGTAAATGATCACGTAAATTTATTGCTAAGTGTAATTCGTTTGCATATGCCCGTCAACACAGAACAAAGCTCATCGATCAAACTCGTCGTTACAGACACGTCCGGTCTTCCGTCATACCAACAGTCGCCGGTGATCCTGCGATGTCTGTAGGAACAGTCTTGATGACACTATGATACAGTGACGGCTGAGTCAGTGACGGCTGAGGAGGCTGGGGACTGGGCAGGATGTTGTCGCGGGCTCGAAGTGCGTTAGCCTTTCGGAACTCGGCAGAAGCCGCCAGCGGTCCGCCGTCCAGCTGTAAGAGCAGTTCCAGCTCGGAGCGCTTGGAACTCTTACGGCGTGGTCGCTTGGCATCACCAGCGCTGTGGACGAGTCCAGTGTCATTCTCGTTACTGCCGGATGTCTGTACAACACACAAACGCATGGTGGGTGATATTAACCCACCCGCCGGCCGCGGAAAAACAGCCACACCCCAGCCTCAAACTGCTCAAAAATTTGCCAAAATTTCCCAAATTTTGGAAGCTTAAATGGCTCGTATGACTTTACACTGTATCACATGGCACCTAAAGTTTACATTTTTTTCTGGAAGATCCCTGTGAAGCTCCAGTTTGACCCAAAATTTTTTTCAGTGGGCTGTCCCGAAAAGGAGGCTGAATCTGCTGCTGCTGCCAACAATAATGTAACAAATTATACTACTAACTAATTTTTGACACATCTTTGGTATTTTACAAGGGTTTAAAAAATTATATTACTACTACTACTACTACTACTACTACTACTACTACTACTACTACTACTACTACTACTACT
>Ga0209679_1000781_pt1 | contig 12274 bp, 5 predicted proteins | sample WorMetHEROISLAND_4_FD_187408 | JGI IMG/M metagenome (GOLD analysis project Ga0209679, IMG submission 187408) | Marine gutless worms symbiont microbial communities from Max Planck institute for Marine Microbiology, Germany - Olavius sp. 2 HERON... ...
TTCATAAAGTGAGCGCATGTAGAGACAGAACGTGAGACCGTACTGTATAGCAAACATTTCGTGACATCACAGAAGTGCCCGTATAACGTGACCTTTGATCTTGACCTTGACCTTGAGCAAAACCTGGATGGAGGCCCGTCTGGGGATCATCGTGTGCAAGTTTGGTGACGATCGAGTCATGTTTGTGGTAGAAGAAGAGCCATTCCACGTTAAGGTCAACCCATCACCTCAAAATTCAAACTGGTGTAGGACATTCAGTTGAGGTATCAATTTAAAACTAGACACTTTGCTGAGCTCAGAACTGAACTCGGTTTTACAAATGATTAGTCGGTCTTCAAATGCCACACAGTACAATCGGCGTAAAAATAATGTCTGTAAATTTAGCAAAATTGTGTCTGTTGAAAGCCCTTCACTATTCACTAAATTTTTGGTATTTTTGTAGTTGCTACTTTTATTTCTTTCTAGATTTAACATATGTCACTATGTATAAAAATGCTTTCCGATAATTCTCACACATGTGGGACTAAATTTGATTCTTGGATACCGAAACTTGCATGTCCCGTCCGTTACCAAAAAAGACCATTCAGTAACATTACAGGTGACATGGATGAACAATTATCAAACTGCTCCTGTTTCTCTTTTAGATTAATGGGAGGAACAAAACAATATCAAATGAAATGTCTGTTTGTATGGCATTTTCACACTACACAGGGTAACGGACGGGACACTATGAGGTAACGGACGGGACAAAAAAAGTAACGGACGGGACACCATGTTCACTGTAAAATTATTTTACTGCTAGTGACCAAACTGTCATTGTTTGTGTACCCTTAAGTACTCTTAAGTAAAACAGGTGGTATTAATGCAAAACTGACATTGAAAATAGTCAAATGTGCAGGCTGCCATGTTTAAAAGGCGAGAAGGTAAGATGGAACAGAACAACACAACATCGTGTAGAAAATTGTCAACTGCATTCCCTGTTCTGCTTATGGACTTATAAATCTGTATGGTTGCATGGATACAATTAGGTCTGGCACAAAAACAAACATCTCCTAATGTTTGTACTGTTTAATATGATGCTCAATGCCTCAGAAATAATTACCGAGGCACCTGTATTGGTCAACTACCAACAGAAAACCAGTTTATCTCTGTTGAAAGCCCTTCACTGTTCACTAAATTTTTGGTATTTTTGTAGTTGCTACTTTTCTTTCTTTCCAGATTTAACATATGTCACTATGTATAAAAATGCTTTCTGATAATTCCCATGCGTGGGAGTAAATTTGATTCTTGGATACCGAAACTTGCATGTCCCATCCGTTACCAGAAAATACCATTCAGTAACATTACAGGTGACATGGATGAACAGTTATCAAACTGCCCGTTTCTCTTTTAAAGTAATGGGAGGAACAAAACAATATCAAATGAAATGTCTGTTTGTATGGCATTTTCACACTACACAGGGTAACGGACGGGACATTATTAGGTAACGGACGGGACAAAATAGTAACGGACGGGACGCCGTCTTCACTGTAAAATTATTTTACTACTGGTGACCAAACTGTCATTGTTTGTATACCCTTAAGTACTCTTAAGTAAAACAGGCAGTATCAATGTAAAACTGACATTGAGTTTATTGAAAACTGGTAGCTGTTACAAAAGACAAGGACAGTGTCAAGATCATACTGGACTTGGAACTGCTTATAAATAATTTACGAGTTTGTTTTTATTTTCTGAAACTGACTTGTTGGTTCATAAGTTCGGTACTAGCTAGTATGCTAAATGCAAAATGTTCTAGTAGCTAGCAGCTACTAGAACATTTTGCATTTAGTCCTATGCTGAATACAGTGCTGAAAGTGCTTCATTATTTGCAATAATTTCTTGAGTTTCAGACTTTAAGATCAGTACTGGGACATGTTCAATTACAACTTTTTATTTTTTTGTGAGCCAACAATACACATAAGATGTGCCATTTAATTAGAGTACAGCAATAACACCAATAGTATGAACTGTGGTGCAAAAGTCCCGTCCGTTACCCAAGATGTCCCGTCCGTTACCTGACTATATGGCCAAATAAGAAAACCAAGGTTAACAATTTTCACAAAGTGTTAACAGGTTTTCAGAGATGTTTATTTGGGCAATGAATTGCAAAAATAGTTGTATAGCTGCTACAACAGAATTCAGAGAATTTTCACTGTACATTATGGCTGATGGAAACTCATGTCCACGGAGTGTCCCGTCCGTTACCGATACTTAAGACGCTGCAGAACTTTTAGTTTTCAGTCAACAATGAGTTGTGGATCACAATTAACTACTTGCAGATAAGACCTGTCAAATAAATATTACTAATGCTTACTACGTCTATAAACAGCTGTGCATTGGTCAATTGTAAATACAGAATGTTGCCTGAATGTCCCGTCCGTTACCATGGAATGGCTCCAAAGCAAAACGCCTTCTAAGAATGACGTTCAGTCAGTCGCTGTCGGTGTGTCAAAACTGGACAACAGTGGTCTGACATTAGTTGATCCTAGACTCAAAATCGATGAAATATGTTATTGTTGCTTGCTTCTGCCACAAAAGGCACTGCCTGTTATATGTCAGCTCTCCCACGGGTTCAGAAACAGTGCCCAGTGTACAGATCACGCTAGTTTTCTGACATTAATATTTTATAAGGCAGTGTAGTGATGTCTTCAAGGTGTGGTGGGATCTTGAATGAATACTTTACTGCAAATTTCCGACAGAGTGTGACAGTGAAAGAATTTTTGTAATTGATCGACACGTGGTAAACTTATGACAAAAACTCAATGGCGTACTTTTTTTAACTCACAGTGTACATCGTGCAAAAAAACCAGTTCACTACATGCGTCTCATAAAAGCAACCAATGATACGGTAACACAGCACAACACTTACACCAGCACAGGTCGTATGACGGCATTTATGTTGCCATATGATGCACGACAGATGAGATCACGGAAAACAGTCTCAGCAACATTTGCTGGATTATCGTCATCCTTAGGACTCTCGGGTTCATTGTGAAAATTGCTAGCAAACAAACACAAATAAATGTTTTGTTGTGTAACAAACACAACTCTATCTAAAAACAAGAAAAGATGTTGGCGCCGAGTGCCGACATGATATGCGGCCGTCCGTCCAGTTGCTGAGTGACTGCAATCCTCCTCTCATCCGACCTGTTATAATTCTTTGTAGACCAACTTTGTGATTTGACAAAAACTTGGCCCTCATCATTTGAGTACCACGTTTTATTTTTGTGTTTTTCTCTGCCATAATATTCTGTAGAGTTGAACTAATAACAATCAGTCACGACATTTGTGGAAACGGCACTTAATAACCACTTATTGTTAATGACTACAATCGTACCCAGCATCTTGCATGTTGAACAGTAATGATGGAATAATTTTGTCCATGTGCACTGGTTTCCATATGTTACACTGCAAGTCATCCGTGACAGTCTTGCGAACAACGCCTTGAAGACCATGTAGGCCGGCAAGCCGCAGCCTAAAACAGCACACATAACTCGCTCAGAAAATTTATCCACAACACAACCGAAGTCAAAATGCTGCACTTCCACACTGAAACAAACAAATTTCAATGTTGTAGTCGGCATCGGACCATAGTTGACAGTAGCCACATTACTACATTTGTGCGTGCACACACAAACACATATACGCACACACAACATTTGCACCAAAGTTACCACCACTTAACTGTTTGTACCAAAAAATATGTCAACTCAACACAGACAAGACATTTTAGCTTTACTTTAATACACTGATTAGATGAATAATCAAAACATATTTGTATACATGTTATAACTATAAAATACAACTATTATCCAGTATTATCTGTACAAACCTCTAAACATTCACTATAAATACACCAACAAGTTTTAAAAGTCATATTACGTTCATACATGTAATGGTAAAAAAACAAACAGATACAGGCAACGGGAAAACTGTTCATTAAACAAACAATAACTACATTTATCACTTTCATATTTAGTCAAAAAAATGTGATTTTCAGCAGACCGAATGTCCTCCTGTCATCCAACCAACATCATCAAAGGAGTAAATGGTTAAAACTAGAGCTGTTGAATGATTAATTTTTTAATTGCGTTAATCGCACGATTAATTATTTTAATCGCGCGTTAACGCATTAATATTAACGCGTCAATTCAACAGGTCTAGTTTATGTTGTAGGTTGCCATCAGCGAACGACTGCATGTTTTAAAATTAATGATACAGACTTAAATTTTAGCGGAAACTTAAAAACAAACTCAAATTATTTACTACTTTATTTACGAGTCAAATACTTCAGACAGCAAACAATAAATGAAGTCATCGCTAGCATAGAAATTTATTAGACTGCCAACTGAAAATTCGAGTAGTGCTGCAACCGCAACATAATAATTAATTAAATATTATTCTATCATCAAATAAATGCAGTGCAATTGCACACTGGAACTCCTGCTTCATAGAATTTACGTATGTGCGTTATGTTTTTGATGGCATTAATTTTTTAATCACGATTAACGTGTTAAAAACGCCGTCAATTATCCTGTTAATTTGACAGCTCTAGTTAAAACTAATTAACACATGAGGCCATTACCGGTACTACTGATACTTCAGACACCAGACTCTTGCCAAGTAAACAACAGAATCTAACGAACTTCTATTGGCATGCAACATAAAAACTTACTTCACACAGTTTTCATCAACAAAGCTACCACTCAAGGTCCAACAAGACCCACTACCGTTTTAACACATTTAGCCATTTGGTCACTTGCGATACATTTTACAGCACAGTAACAAATGCCGCAACTGCACAGGCTCAGAATAACTATCTAATATAGAATCTATCCATTATGAACTTGAACACAAGTACTCATTTTGGAACACAAAAATCCACCAAACTGATATAGCACAGCAGCCCGGCACTAGTTCTACATCACCACATGTACGTACAGGGTGGCTCGAAATAAAACGTCCCACCAGACAAAATGCAATTTGACAATATTGTTATTTCTTTCTAAATTTGTTAGACAGAAAACTTTTTCGTAAAAACCAAATAATAATGACGTTGTCCATTTCAGACAAGGTTAAAGTAAATGCTAAACATTATGCTGAACTCTGTTACATAGACTAATTGAAGAAAGCAAGTCTCTTCCACTGTCCAGTTTCATTTCCCAGCAGGATGGTGCACCTGCTCACAGCAAAGTTGGCTCAAGACTGGATTGCCACCACCTGCAGTGAACTTACTGGCAAAGATGAATGGCCACCAAACTCGCCAGACGTTAACCCTCTTGACTATCATGTTTGGGGAGTTATGCTTGAACAGTACAAGACATATCATTCCAAGCCAAAGAACACTGATGGACTGAAAGAAGTCTTGCAGTTAATATGAAACCAGCTGCTGCAGGACTCAGTCAACAAGGTCATACTGAGCTTCAGAAAAGATACTGAGCTTGTGTGAAAGGTGGGATGGACATTTAGAACATGCTTTGACAAAAAATTAGAACATGCTTTGACAAAAACTGTTCAATGACAATATGACATTGAAGATTAAACATTACAAGTGACTGCATATTTCTTCGGCATAATTTTCAAACACGAAATAAAATATTGTAACAGCTGTAATTCTTGAAGCAATGAAAATATTTCAGTGAAATTTTCAAGGATTGTTGAAAACTTCTTCTGCAAATTCTCCTGAAATTTTAGTAAAAAATTCTCCATCAGTTGTTGACAAACTGCAGTGTGTCCAGTGGGACATTTTTGAGCCACCTGATACACACACTAGAGTACAAATAAGTACAAACGAGTTGGACATGCAGTACAAAAAATCATAAAACATCACAATTCCTAGTTCAACAACACTCTACAACTTCACACAACATGCACACAGACACACACTAACACTACTGCATTCTTAAAGCACTCAAATACTTTCTTGTAAGCAGCATCTCTTGCACTTCTGCAAGTACAAGGAATAGACGCATCAACTGTAGTCGAAATGATAAAAAGTAATACAGTTGAAACTACAAAGACAAATGGTGCAGCTATCTGCTAAAGATGCACATAAGCAATATTTCCTAGCCACCACATTCTTTCGTCATAAAATGAAATAATTATGCCATACTGACAAGTAGTTGCTCTTTTGGTTTTTGTCTGACTTATTTTCCATAGTCAACACAACTTAGATTGGGTTTCCAAAAAAACATTTGGGAATTCTGAAGTTGAGTTTTTAAAAGCGGGGTGCCCACTGCAATGACAAACTAATACTGTCAAAGCACTAAAGGGAATGTCATACAAACAATTAGTACGGTAACTATGCTTCCTTTGTAGCTTTGAACCAACAAATGCTAAATGAACATTTATTTATGTGGATCTGTAAACCTGCAATCTTGTGCAATTGCTAAAACTGGCTACTTATTGTCTGCTGAAGTCATCTAAAGTTAATCAACGGCCAACAATAACATAGCAAATAACAATAAAATAAAACAGTTAACAATAATCAAATAATGTGTTGCATTGATTATTTGGTAAATAACATAGACATTTGTATATATTAACATATTAATTTTACAGCAACAAACTCAATCAGAATGGGTCAAATAGCTTGCATTATGGTCAAAAATACTTTTGGGAGAAGCTAACATAAAATGAGCATGTGTAAAATGACAGCGGCCCAATATATTTGTAATGTTCTGTGCATCGTACTGTTTCATACCGTGAACGAGTAGCTGCTGATCGGTCACTGTTGTGGCACATAGAGCTGAACTTTGAGACAAAGAAATCATAACGACGGTGATACGAAGGTGTATCCTCCTCTATGTTTGCAAACTTCACAAACTGAACAACACAAAAAGATGACAAACAGCACACAACTCTCACTATCATGTAAACTTCTTAATATAAACCAACAGTACATGGCATTAAAAATTACATCTGTAACTTTTACGTACTACAAATAAAACGAATGTACCACGTACTCAGATCGCACGTTATGGTCCACGCAGTTTCCGTCTCACGGCACCCAAGAGTTGGAACGTGTTGCCACCTCATCTCAAGAACAGTAGTGTTAGTCACGAACAGTTCAAGTCCCGCCTTAAGACTTGGCTCTTTGTGCAAGCCTACTCATAAGAGGCGCCTCTGAGAACTTCGTTTAAGCAGTGCTTTACAAATACTACTACTAGATTTGACTGATTTTCAGAAAAAATCACACTCACTTCTGACTTCTGTTTAACCAGCAAATTTTTCAGGAGTTACTCCGGGTCAGACGGGACAATGCAAAAGCGAACTTCTGGGATTTGTTGGAAACTTTTTATGGGCCAGATGCCCTTCCTGTTGCTCAACTAACAACAAAAAAGTACCAAAATACATCACACAGTGCCTATACCAATTACCGACGAAAGTCAGGTAAAGCAGACAGTATTTTGCAATCACCAATGTTAAACCAATATTCAAAGTCAATCAGCAAATACAGACTTTGTCACACGATGCAACGTGTAATAAGTGACGTATGTGAAAACAGGACTAAAAAACTTGAAAAAATAATTTGTGTTTCTTTACTGGCTTCTGACAAACAACCAAACATGTAAACAACTGCATCTGAATCAGAATGTTGCTTGCACTTACAGAGCTAGTGGCAAGACACTGTAGATCAGTCTCATTGCACTCTAACAGCTTCTGTACCATCTTGAGATAACTTTCAACAAAAAGATTGAGTGCTTGCGCATGACACATGACCAACAACTTGTCAAGAGCATCCATCGAAACATTCACATACCTGCAATAATACTTCCAAGTTGAGAAAAACAGACACCTAATCCAATTACAAATCAGGTCAGATTCCTATTACCAAAAAAACTAGAAATGACACCAACAGAGAGACTTATGAGCCATCTAGACAATAACTAACTAGAAATGATAACAGATCTTATACTACCAGCGACATCTGTTTTATTTCCTTGCCATAATAGTGCTGCCATCTAGCAAAGTACTGGTAAACTATTGATATCTCATTGAAAACGTATTACAGGGCTGAACATTACGGCAAAATTGGGAAGGGGGCATCGGATCACCACCACAGTCCAATCACCTTGAGTTCACCCACGACTAAACTCTGGTCTCTGGTTTGGTGAAAAATGTGATGTACTTTTGGAGATATTCTGTTCATAAGATAGGATTACACACACACACATGCACACATACATGATAAGTATGCCTCTGGTTGCGTTGTGTGTCCCACGCCACAATGGACAGTTTACAGGAACCAATACACATCAGTCAATGAGTGATAAATGCAGACAGAACATCACGTGACCACCTGGCATTGGTGGCAATTCGGAGCTTAGTGCTGACCCTGGAGCCATTGACCATTGTTTCATTTTAATGCACACGTACTGATTAACAGTTACAAGAAAATCCAAAAATGAAGATCTGCCAATAACTGCTACTTAATGTGAATCAGACGATCACTTGGCAGTTCTGATAGCTGCCGAGTTCTGAGCCATTCATTATTTGCAGCAACACACTTCAAAGAAATACACTGCAGCCTGTTGAAAAAGATCAATAGCTTACTGATCATTGGCGAAACAGTAAGATATAAATATTACGTATGACGCAGATTGCAGGTGTCAGACAGATAGCACAGCACCTCTGAATTTAGTTTACAGTAGAGCTGTCGAATTAACACGTTAAAACGCGTTAAGGAATTAATCGCGATTAAAAAATTAACGCCATTAAAAAATTAACACACATACATAAATTATATGAAGCAGGAGTTCCAATACGCAATTGAACTGCGGTTATTTGATGATCGAATAATATTGCATTAATTATTAACAAAAAATTTGTCAGTTGTGCATTGTTTTTTGGCAAGTTCGCCTGTGGTCGAATCTTGTACACGAGTCGTGAACAGAAAGACGTGCAGTCATTCACTGACGGAAACCTACACAACATGAACTACCTGTCAAATTGATGCGTTAATTAATGTGTTAACACCAGACTAAAATAATTGCACGATTAATGCAATTAAAAAAATTAATCGCTCGACAGCTCTAGTTTACAGTATTACCCTTTCTGCAAAGAGTTTTTCGCACAAATTCTTCGGTGGGGTATGTATCAAATACAGGTGAAAATTTGACCCAGTGAAAATTGAGGTCTGGCTGGTATCCAGTAGAAAATTAGCATTTGTTTAATACTACTTACAAGTCATTCATCTGCACAGCGTAATGTCAGCAGCTCAACAGAAGTGAACGGGCATATCACTGAAGGTTTTTCAACTAAAAGCCAAACTTCAAAAACATAAATTTCACACTTCATAAAAATTATAATTCATGCATCAAAATTCATAACTTAAGTCACACAGATACGCATTTAACATCAGAATCTAGTCTTGACTCTTGAGCTCATAACATGTCAATATCAGTAGTGAACTTAATCACCCATATCGTTGCCGTGCAATATCACGACTCAGACGCTGCTCCAGGTATTCTCCGATTCGGTCCAGCTTATCAGGACTTTTCATCGCAAAGAACACCAGCTTGTCCATGTTGGCTTTCACAAGGCCAGCCTAAGTTGCCAATATTTGTTAATTAACAAAACATATCACTAAACAAAAAGCAGCTCACACTGCTATAGGTCACAAGTATATAAACATTTTACCGGTGTTAAGTCCAGCAACAAATACAGAACGGTTAAAGAAAATCACATATCTTGTAACAAAGCGTAGGTTTCTAGCTCAAGATCAAGGCCTTGGGTGGCAAGTTTGGAGCTTAGTGCTGACCCTGGAGCCATTGACCATTGTTTCATTTTAATGCACATGTACTCTGTCCTGTAAACTCTGTTCTCTGGTTCGGTGAAAAATGTGACGTACTTTTGGAGATATTCTGTTCATAAGATATGATTACACACACACATACATGCACACATACATGATAAATATGCCTCTGGTTGGACTGTGTCCCACACACTGGTCACAAGGTCAAGGTCAAGGCCAAAACTAGAAAAAGTTGCACTCGACAGTAGCATCGAGTGCTGTGCGCCTTCGCCGCGATGGTGTGACCTTGAACTTTGACCTTTTGACCCAAAAACGTAATCAGGTCATCTGTGTCCCAAGATGCACCAGTGACAAAAGTTTGGCGAAAATCTATCAATATATACTGGAAATATAGTGCAAACATGAAAATCTGGGATGCATTCGGTCATGACGTGACCTTGAACTTAAAATCTAATCAGTTCATCTCTGTCCCGAGATGCACCAGTGACAAAAGTTTAGCGAAAATCCGTCAACAGATACTGGAGATATCGCGGAAACATAAAACTACGACGTGAATCATGGACGGGCGCACGGACTAACGGACAGCGGCATGGACGGAAGACCCGAAAACATATAGCCTCCGCTGCTTAAAAAGTTGGCCTTACAGCCAAAGCCTAACATCCCTGAAAGCAACCAAGAACACACGACACTGCCACAAAGTATGTGATATATGGTAAAAACACTCTATATTAGACATTCTACAATCTACATGTCAGGGCCTGGACACACAGACGTGTAAGGTGGGACTTTTCCTAAAGCACTAAAGCAATTTTAGTCAAATGCCTGACTGACAACACCAACCAGTCAAGAAAGATCTCAATGAGAATCAAACCTAGTTCAAACAAGTGAGTGCATCGCCTTAACTACTGAACCACAGCAACATACAGTATAAAAAGGACACTTACATTTGGATCTGCAGGGAAGATACTGTCAACAAGACGCTTATATCGCGGCCTGAAGCAGGCACAGCATCCGCCACAACAAGCTGTTACAAACAACAATGGTAAGTTGTAATGAGACGCTATTATAAATCAGTTATAAATCATAAAATCTGCCTAAAATCCTACACCCATTGCCATGGAGCCAGATATTTATTGTTTTTATTGATGTACGTTTAATTCTTCTTTAGTGGACTCTCGTTCAATGATCTCATCAAATCTTGCTCGGTTGACCTATTTCGTAATATGCTGAAATCTAACCAATGCCTGCATGAATTGTTGTCTTGCTATGTTCAGTGATCTGAGAGCTCACAAGGACATGACTATGTTTTACTGGCATGTATCAGCAATTAACATAAACAGCCTTTTATCGTTAGGTCACTCTTTGACTATGTATAGTATTATATATTCTTCTAATGATGTCACTGTGTCATCCTGCTGTTTTGTATGTACACTTGTCACATATATTATTAAAATACAATACTGTATTACTGTGTGTTACTGTATTTTAACATGAACTATTTTATCATGAAGAAAAAATCAGCAATTCACCCGATTAATCAACAACCCAATCAGCACTATTCAACCACATGTGAACCAAGTGGTGCTGAAAGAAGGTTTCACATGTTACAGGAAACTCAGTAAAGAACATTTATTAAATAGAAAAAAGAAGCTTCTTAACTATATTAAAATTCGGATAAATCATACCACTCATGCTTTCAAAATTGTTGTACTGCTAAAAACAACAATGGCAGCTTCAACAGCTGAGCTGACAACAATCAGTCAACATATCTAAATTCAACAGAAACATCAGCGACGTATTCTACTGGTCACATTCCACTCGATATCTGCAACAATAAATAACACATGTAATTAAGAAGTCACTCCAATGTCATTCATAAAAACTAACACCATTCTTCAATTACACTTGACATTTGTCAATTAATTTTATGACGACAAGACTAAGACCTTGCCAGACATAACTGTTTGCACGTTCACACATATCATTCCAGACATGTGCAGGGGCCTAAATTATTCAGCCTGGCACGGTCTTTTCACTTTTTGACCCGCCCACTGGCCCGGCCGGGAGGCAGCCACTATTCCGACAGCCGCTATTCTGACAACCGCTATTCCAATAAACTTAGGCCAGCCGCATAGGTACGCCGATTATCGGTCCAACTGATCCAAATGTTTGCGTGTGGGATGGGGTCACCCACGTAAATCACTGCCCAAAAATCATGAACCGACCCTACCCGACCCGACGTGACCTGCGGTGGACTTTGACTCTGTCGGAACGGGGTGTCGGAACAGTGGCTGTCGGAATAGCGGCTGTCGGAACAGCGGCCTGTACCCGGCCCGGCCAGGCCTATTTAAGCAACTTAATTTCTAGGCCTGGCCTGGCCCATTTCGCTGACTTTACACTAGCTGGATTTCCGTTACAATTTTTCAAAGTCAAAAGAGTTCCAGATCTAACCATTCTTATGAAACAAACTAACATCAC
>Ga0209679_1000782_pt1 | contig 12268 bp, 10 predicted proteins | sample WorMetHEROISLAND_4_FD_187408 | JGI IMG/M metagenome (GOLD analysis project Ga0209679, IMG submission 187408) | Marine gutless worms symbiont microbial communities from Max Planck institute for Marine Microbiology, Germany - Olavius sp. 2 HERON... ...
GCTTCATATACCTGTGTGGTTGTTTTAACATCAGAGATACTGGTATCAGTTTTACCCACGCTATTTATCTCCTGACACTCACCACCAGCAGTGGTGTCGATCCCAGCGGGAGGGTGGGGGAAATCACCCCCCCCCCCAATAAAAAATATCGGGGCCAGAGTATCTTTTTATTGGAATACGAGAATCTATACGGCAAAATTTCGCCACCCCTCCAAAATAAATTTGGATTGATGCCACTGACCAGCAGTTTCTCAATACCCATCATATGACGACATGTAAATGAAGGGAGATGCAATCACATCTATGGAAGAGTTACTAAGGTCATCACTGTAGTGTCAAAGGCAACAAGGCAAAACATTCCAAGACCAAAGCTATAAAATATGACTTGCTAACGTCCAACATTAAGTCCAATGAAATGACTCCTGCTAACGGGCTAAAATTTAGCAAGCCAAGGTTATTGAATTCAACTCATAAGCACAAATCCAATCAACCCAGTCCTCAACTCATTCACGACTACTCAGTGGCAGCTGACCTTTGTTGGTCTGTTGTGTTCTCGAAGGACGACGACCTCTTGTCTTCAACTGAACACCGGCATCATCTTTCTCTTCCACCTTAAAAACATCTCAAACTGTCTAGCATCAGTTCAACTAATTCACTGACTAGTTACATGCAACCGCCACCAGCTACTGCCATTCATACAGCACATCTGTAACCAAAATATTACTAATATTAGTCAAACAGATTGAGAGAATTAGACATAGCGGACGCCCAAAGAAGACTTGGCAAAATTGCGTGAAGGAGAATATAAAGAGTTCTGGCCTGCACTGTGAGGATGCTCAGGAGAAAGATCAATGAAGATTGAAGACTGAGACAACTGGCTAATATTCAGAATATTACTGGCTAATTCCGGTTTACCTGGAAAATGGCCATAAAACGGTGTGTGTGTGTGTGTGACTGCCAACTGCATCGGGTTCAGAAAAACCTGTTTTCTTTAAAAGACCAATCCAATGGGTTTTTGGGTTTTGAACTTAATTGGGTTTTTTGGATTTTTCATTTGAATGAGCAGTTGGTAGGCTTGTTGGTTGATTCAGCTCATCAGCTAACCTTTTACTTAGATTCGCCCATACTTTAGGTTATCTAAAAATTTGCAAATTCATTACTTTTTGGTCGTGAGAAGCTCTAAACATAAAGAAATTTTTAATTATTACCGGCACGACAAACTGAAAATGAATTAAATTTGGTGCAGGTTTTTTCAATGGGTTTTACCAAAAAACCTGGTGGTTATTTTGGTGAAACAGATACAAAGATGATCACACACAATGCAGGTAAACCAGCCAGCAGGGCAAGTCTATGCCAGGCTGGAATACACAACCAGCATCCTGCACAGCATGCCACAAAACAAATGGGTTCAAATCCAATGTACATGTTGGTTTTCCAAACTGCATGCACACTATCACACACGGCTGTCTGAAGTATGCTGTGTGCATTGATAAAAGACTGCAATATTTACATAATTCGTACAAGATCATCAGCCTACACAACGTCAAAGCCTAGGATGGACTGCCAGTTCCATTCCAATTCAAACAGTGCAAAACATTATTTATTTGCCTACCAACACAAAACTGCAAAACGAGGCACTAAACTGGGTCTAAGGCACTAGCAACAGGCTGAATTTTGAACACCAGGCCGAATGTCGTATTTGCATTTGACGAAGTATAGTGTAATAAAAATTACACAGAAATATTAACACAATGATAGTTTGTAAGAATAATTAGTTAATTACTTACTAAACAGCCAATACATGCTAAACCTTAACCACTACTACCATCAGGTAACAGAGAGACATTACATCAAACCCTTAGGTACCAGTACATCAAACAATATATTAATATACACTGTACTATTCTAGCTAGCACAACACAGTAATATCACACATGCACAAAACAGGGTGGCTACAAAGTAGGAGAAAAGATCCCTCAGTTTTCCAGGCCTTTCCACAGCCATAAACTTACTTTTCCATAGGTTATCGCAACAAAAAGTAAATGTAATAATGACCTCCATCAAAGGTCATTCCACATCAATTCCAGCAATATAACAGGTCACCAGCTGTTCTACACAAACATTTGAATAACGTACTAAAAGTACTTAGTTTGTTATAATTTTTCCCTGCGGTTGCACAGAATTCGATGAGTTTTCCATGTTCAGAGAAATCCCTTAGTATTCCAGGTTTGTGGCCACCCTCTAAAATGGTCAATACAGCACTGTTTACAAACTTGCTGTGTAACATCTGTCTTGTTTTCATCATCCAGTGCTGGCGAGTCAAACACTGCACTGGTATCGGCTCCATCACCATCAGCCGACAGTTTCTGCAACGAATCTTTCAATGTCCTGGTAAACTTCTCCAGTGACCTTGAACACATCTTGTCCTTCACCTCCTATAAGGACGCACATTGCACAGGCTCAGCAGATATGACCTCGTAAACCACAGCTATATATAAGTATTACATGCAGCAAACACCAATTAACAGAAACACAACCCAAACTGCTTGTTCCGGCCCATGCACATGTGCCTATCTACCCACAAAAAACTACCACCTAACATCACCACAACTACCACAACATGGCGACGAAGATTATCACCACCAACACTTTTGGTTCTATTTCAGCTTAAAGGAGAAAGTTTGGGGACTGCTACGACCTATTTTACAGGCCAGGGGCTGTATGCAGAACACTGTCATAAGCTAGTAAGGAAGTAATGCGTACATCGCAGCTAACTACTTCCAGACTAGCGACTTATGTCCGACCGTATGCACTTCAATGCTGTAGAACCACGACTAGCTAGTCGCGACATAGTTGACGTTGGGTAATTTTGGTTTTGCGATTTCGCAGCAGACACTCGCTGTGCGCATGCGTGAGGCATGGTTTCATAATGGTGCAAGATGGTTTTATCAACTTTTCATCTGCTACAGCCAGGGACTATGAACAGAAACACTGTTTGCAGGTCTGTAGCTAGAGTGACTGCAAATGAACAAATGGAATCAAACAATAATATATTTCATTCAGTGTCTTTTATTAATAGAATTGTTATTATGATTACGATTGATTATTATGATTATTATTCAGCTTGAGGTATGGTAGGCTACAATGGTTATGAGTTTTGCTTGAGGGGATCAGCAACAAGAAACAGTCGCTTACAAACTTACATCATGATCAAAAAGAAAAGTAGGCTTTAAGTGTAATTAATAATCACATCAGAAATCGACCACGTCCGTATGCAAAAAGAATGAGGGATCTATGTCAAACACTCGATAGGTGTCGCCCTTATCACTGTCATCTACAGGCTAGCACTGAGCATCTAAATAACGAATATGGCGGATTTTGAAAGATGTTCATTGTTTGACGTAAGAAAATTTTTAAGCAGCAGAAATGCAAAAAATATGGTAAAGAACAGCCGATCTTTGTGCAAGTTAAGACTATAATATATACATAATATTCTTTATCTGTTCAGTAGTAGCCTGTAGATGATGATGATAATGGTGACACCTAACGAATGTTTATAGCATCGATCCTCATTGATAGTATGAGGTACAGTGCAGTGTCATAAAACACGCTGTAACAATGTAAAAATAATCAATAATTTGCAAATCCATCAGATTTTGGCAATATCAGAATACTGTGTCTCGCCTAAAGCCTTCTACAATCTCTGCTTAGCAGCACATTTACATTGATTAGGACTGACTAAGTATTTATGACAGGTCACGAGAGCAACTAGCGCTAGTTGGTAAGTAGAGCTCCGACTAGCATTAAAGATGTCGTTATGCATACGGTCTTAGATGCTATCTCGTCACCATTTAAACACCTTTTAATGCAGAGATTGCAAACACATCTGGATATGCGCGCTTCACAGAAAAAATGTACCAGTTGGCTGACTGCATTCATTTTTATAAATGACAAAATATACTAATTATTTTACAAGTAAACAAAAAGTTAAACTGCAATCATTATTTGAAATTATACTAGTATTTTCACAGTGGGAACATGAAAAGCAATCTAAGAAAGAAAGTGTCACAAACGTACAAAACGACTGATATATTTATTGCTTAATTTTTTGCTAGTCCAAACAGCCCAAATCACTGTGGGCCGCAGATAGTAGTTTCAATGGCTGCATGTGGCCCCAGACTGCATGTTTGAGACCACTGTAATGCCATTTGCTGATTACACTGAAATAATATTACTGTTAGATCACTAACAACATTTCAGCACATCTATGACATACAGTAAAAGACGTCCATAAAGTTGCGGAGGGATGTTAAGTAATGTCGAATGTCGATCATCTATGTTAACCATTCATATTCATTGCAGGTTCACACACAAAGACACACTGCAAACCTTAAGCATACGTCGGCAAAGTATCTTCAGATCTTTCAGAACATTCTCATTGTTGGTGGACAACCGCAGTGAGCACAGCACTCGGACGAGAGTACGTACGTTGAAGCTACTCGGATTTGACAGAATTTCATTCGACAGTTTGACAGCAAGATCGTCGTGTGGTGTTTCATCCTAACATTTCCCAACAAGGTACTGACATGCAGATAACATCGTCGATAACCAACAGTATACAAACACATTTTTCGAGGTTCTTCTGATACTACAAAAATCGTAATACCGTACACAAAACAGAAAAACATAATTATGACAACAATAATGCGAACCAGAATAACAACTACTACACCAACAAAGCAGCGTCAGAAAACCAACAGATAAAAACTCAAAAATTCTACCGCCGTCGGTTTACGTTTAACCGGCCAAATTTCCAGAGTTTTCCAGTTAGGCCGGGTCAAAAAAATGATCTATTGGGACTGCTGGAGCAAGACTTTTTACAGGCTGGATGCTTCTCTTGCACAGAAACAAAAATCAAAACTGCCAAATCCGAAAAGACCTACAGTAAATCCTGGATAAGATGTATCCATCACTCAGCAAGATATGGAATGATCATTCTACACAGCTCCTGGTACCCAAAGACCCATACATAACGACAATAATTTGCACGTCTGTACACTGCCACAAAATCATGATTTTTTCGACAATAATGGCTGACCTTGACAACGATGCTGGCATTTGGCATCTGTTTAGCTGCCATCGGATGTCGAACGTCAGTTAGCTCAATCAACAAGTCCGCAACATTTGTGACTTTTACTTCGGCCAACGGACTTGTACTTGGCGCATCGAATAACGCTCGCAGTGTAGGCAACACTGCTTCAGCAATCAGCTCCTGATTGCATCTGATTCAAAACAACGGAAAACATTGCACAACACAAATACAGGGTGGCCACAAAGCAGGAGGAAAAAATTCCCCAAGTTTTCCATGCTTTTCCAGAGCCATAAACTTACTTTTCCATAAGTTATCGCAACAAAAAGTAAATGTAACAATATCCTTCATCAAGGGTCATTCCACATCAACTCCAGCAATATAACAGCAACATGACATTTATTGGGCAGGGTTGCTACTCCCTGAGACCCTAATGATACTGTTTACCCAGTCAAACATCTTCTTACACAAATATTTGAATGACAAACTAAAAATACTTTGCTTGTTACAATTTTTCCCTGCGGTTGCACAAAATTCCCTGAGTTTTCCATGTTCAGAGAAATCCCTGAGTATTCCAGGTTTGTGACCACCCTGAAAGGCTGAAATACTTGCTTGGGCCAGCTACGCCACGTGCACTCCAAGCAGCTACAGCTTGGAGTATCAGTGGGTGCAGGGGTACCAAATATGCTGTCACTTAAATTCTAAGCACAGTCTTCGTTACCTTCTCAAAACAAATATACACAATCTAATTACAAAAATCCTAGCAGTGATTAAGATGGTTGTGCACCATACACTAAGCAGACTTCCTGGCTCAGGTGTATAAAGTAGATTAGGTCCATGGCTGACTCCATTCCTTCCTGCAGACTATGACGATGATGACAAGTATGGTACTCAGAATGAAACGTGTTTGAGTGTGCATATGTCAAAACCCCAGCCAGAGACAATTACTGTAATAACACTGTAAATGAAAATATGAAAGTTCACTCGGAAACAAGAGCACAGTAAAACAAGCAGAAGACTAGTCACTGGAAGCCAATACATGCACTGATATATTCTCATATTATCCTAGCAGTAGACATAACCCAAAAACTAATTAACAGTCCATTTGCACATCAAAATTTATTTAGTCGTTTGCACCTGGGGATCAAAAATTATCCATACTAAATCCTTATTTTCTCTTACAGTTTTAGAGCTACAAGAAAGCTAAATGTGCACGTTATTAGCATAAAGCCTTCACAACATTGTACATTTAACTGCTTATTGTAAATATTTCTGTAAATAGTGTTTACATTCAATTAATTCTCACAGTATCAACGTCCAAAATATGCAGATCCTGAGTTGCTGCCCTCCACGCCATGTCTTGTGTGCCTGTGCTCTATGTCATGACGAAGCCAATGGCGCATTAGCTGGCATTCCTTCATGCACTGCCAACTGTAGGCGATTCCATGTGTTATCTCAATTACCACCCCCACCCACATAACGACCTCAGTGTACTGGCACTGTTAAACGTTTCTACAGCGGTTTTACTGAGGAGTAAGTTTAGAATATAAATTACTAAAAATTCCCGTGTACAAGTACAATCACCATGTCTTCACTGTTCCATAGCAGACACTTGTGGCTACAGAGTTACTGCACAGCACTTAGCACAGTAACAGACAGAACCGATGCTATAGTTGCAAATCTGACGGCCGGGTTAAAAAAAGACATCAAAGGTATAAGCAGACTGTTAACACCACTGCTGCCTGCATTGCTGCCATATCCTCCTCTTCAACAGTTAAACTATTACTGACGTTTTCTCGACACAGCCGATTTTACCAACTCGTTATGAGCCCACATTATTATTTTTCAGTGTGCACAAAATGTCACACAAAGCAATATGACTACCGTGACGCAAAGGCGTAGATCGGCAGGAATGTTCCGATGCAGTGACGCAGTCTGGTGTCATCCTCAGTGACGGGATTGTACCAGAGAAGCAGAAGGCGGGTAAGCAGGCTTGGTGACACAACGCGGCCAGCGAGCAGAAGCTTCGCAAAGCCTTCGGCGCAGACCGTGCGGATCTCTGAACTCTGTAACGTTATGTACATGACAACAAAGTCATCTAAAAGCTTGTTAATTGCTAATAAATACACACAGGTAATAAAGAGACAGATCACAGCAGAAGTAAACGAGCTAAAGCCAAATACGATCCCAGACGCAGATGTGCAAACAACACAAAAAGGACACACTTATACGTTCCAACTGAAACACAACGAATTTTATGACTTTTGCATATTTCTAGTAGCTATTAAACCTACATCACAGTTCTACGGTTCTATGGCATTACAGCCGGCTTACAGTACTAAACACAGAGCAAAATATCGGTTGTATTTACGGCTATTTTCAGACTGATGTGTGCATTTAAACTACTACACCTGTTATTATTCTCACTACTGACATGCCAAACTATCAATCGGTCGGTCAGTCCGTCCGTCCGCCACTCACTCACTCACTCAATTAATCGATCAATCAATCAAATAAGCAAAGCACATTTATATAGTGCCGTATGTTGTGAGCACATCATAGGAATGTACTGTAACATTATTACACCATTGCCCACTTCTGAAAAGCAACCTTGCTTTTACCGTCTTTGCGTCTTTCATGATCCAACCAGTCCATAATCATGACTTTTGGGTCAGAAAAATCAAAATGACTCGTGGGAACCTGTACTTAAAACCCAACCACTACCATGATGCAATAGCACAGTAACTACCAGATGCCAGTGAGGATCTCAAAAATGCAGAACTTTAAGAGAGACCTACATTTCACTGCATAGATAGAGAACTAATCGCACAACCGACTTCAAGTTGGCAATATTGAGCTACAAGTCACGGATGACAGGTCAACCAGATTATCTGGCTACAAAACTTTGCTCTTATCAACGTTCGTCATCACAGGAACTGTGAACTGTACCTCAATGTTAGGCAGATGCTGTTTCTCAGTGGTTGCACCTCGTGTTTGGAACAGTTTACCTTTAGGTCTTAAAACTAACTGCGACTCATTGTACGGCTTTAAAACCGTCTAAAGACATATTTATCCCGCCAGGACTATAACTAGCCAGCATCACTCAGCGCCTCAGACTATGGTGATTTCACTTGAATTATGACGCTTTTTAAATTATATTACTTACTTACTTACTTACGACAGATTAAAGCATATACGAAAGGTTCTTGTGTACTTGGCTTACATTGCTGTCAAGCAGATCCGACAATATCGTCAGAATATCGGCTCCAATGTCTGACGTCTCCGGCTGCTGCGCCGGCTGCGACGAATTCTCAGAATGCAAGTCATCAAAGTCATCCAGCTCGTTAGAGTTGTCAGCATCCTTGACTAAGGTATCAGTATCGGGTCCAGCAGTCTTGTTGTCATCCTGAACCATTTCAAGCTTGAAAGCTTCCAATCCAAAGAAATGCAGCAGGTCAAACACTGCTTTCAGTGCCGTAATCTTCACCGTCTCCTGATCCATCCGAGACACCTACACATCTGACAGCTAATAAGAAATACGCAAACACAAAATCCACGTAACTGATCGAACGTTACCACTGAATGTAAAAAGTGTTTAGTTAATGAACAAAAACGACAATGCGGTTGTCAACGCTTTCGAAAAAGACCTTTCAAAGAACACACAGGTTGTAGAACGGTGACTGGATGTGAGAAAGAAAGATAACCCAGTAATCAGGCTTCGAAACTCAATATTAACTGGCTAAAAATAAACATCTTCTATGACGTAAAATCTTAGCATCTACTGATTTCATCTTGTAAACTCTATGAACTCAGCAGGGAGCCAAAAACAAAGCAGGGGCTCAGCCATTAGCCCCCTCATTTTAACCCAGTTTCTAGCCCAGTCATACCGATGGCTACAGTTGCATAACTGTAACAAGCTTCTGGATTTCAGGCTGGACGTTGGTTATTGACAGAAGTAGTTTTCACAGTTCTAACTATTCATTTTTCTCTTGTGTGTTGCGGGCCACATGACAACCTGCTGTGGGCCGGATGTGGCCCACGGGTTGGACTTTGCGCATCACTGATATACACAAACACGACTGCTCAAAACAACATGCAAAGCACAAACACATACCCACAAATATCTACATGCAGTGAACAGAACTCATTTCACTTTGCAAGTGCTCTAGCCACTGTTTCATTCAGCCAGTTGAATGCAGCTTCATCAGCGGTGGATAATACTACCAAATCATACTCCAGTGTTGACAAAAGGCAGGTCTCAATGATCTGCATCAGAGTCAGCATCTGACCACACCAACTCAGACAAGTGCCATTTGTGGAGCACACCCACACATAAGCCCTGTTCCCGTGTGGGTCCCAGGAGCTGTAGAATAGGCCCGATCCATTTCCTGGCTGAATGTTGTAAAAGGTGCCTAAACTAGGCTTTTAGTCTTGCATAATTAGTTAGCATATTATGTGTGTGTGTGAATGTTTTGTTTGTCAATATTTTATTTGTGTGTGTCTATAGATAGTTTCATTACTGTTATTTAGGTTCTTCGTGTTTTTAGTTTGTTTGGTTTCTTGCGGTTGATTCTGTGTTCCTCCAAATGTCGACAACTGAGCGTGTAAGGCACTGAATGGCCTATCTTATATGCTGATGTGCCGTTAAGCGACTACTCACCCGCTCACTTCCAGTATGGAAATCACAAAATACGTCTGACATTTGCAAGAACAAAGTTACCTGGAGTAGAAGTGCTATGCGTTCGCGAGCCAAGTCGACATTGCGCAGGCAACACAAGCCAAGAGACTTGACAGCCTGGTTACGCACGGCTGGGTCGGTGTTCTGTATGCCTGGCAATATCTACCACACAATGCATATTGAACACTATTAACATGTACAGATGCGGTGTGCTTCACTCCCCCATGTCACATGGCTGCTAAGCACCAGACTACAGGAAAGGTTTGGTTGGCAACTGATGCACTGAATGTGACTAACGAAAGAAGATAGTTTCAATGGCATCCAAATGTTTTGGAAAGCTGTTCAGATGTTGTGCTTCCCTCCCTTTCTTGGACCCTCCATCATTCCTCCTGTATATACACATGGAGGTGGTTTGTCGGTGATACACAATTTTTTCAATACTGTGCAATAATGCAATTATGTGGTCATATTTTTGTGACATACCACTATCATTTATACACGTAGGATATCGGTTATAATTACATAGGCTTTGGGGGGAAGAAGGGGCTAAAAAGTGATATGGCATCTTGTGATACGAGATGTACAACCTTAAGAAAATAGAGCTTTTGCTATGTCTGCCATAAAGGATTCAGCACCCCAATATAAAATAATATTCAATACACAATGCACTAAAAATCACACTCTACTATTCGACACTGCATCATTTCAAATAAAAAAATCTCAGCTAGATAAAAACAATGCCATAAAACATAAAGTACATAAATCTGTAAAATGGAAACAAAAAAATAGAAAATCAAATCTCTTCGCATCATGACAGTACATTGATGAAATGCCTCAATCTGTCTTATATCGATCTACATTGATCCAGATCTCAGCAGAACAGACTGCTCTGATTGCTTAGGTCAACAAGAAAGTTCATAACACATAAACGTAAGTGCCATAGTACTATGGTCTGATGTCACGTGAGTTCATTTTATGGACATACACACAAAAAGTAAGTAAAGACTCAGCAGGAAGGTATTCAGAATGACAAACTTCTGCCAACTTCTTACACACCATTAAATCTAATTCTGCAACAAAATAACGTTTTATAACAGCAGTTGACACGTGCTGTTTTCATCAACCATGCACCTCTTTCAGCAACAAGACAAACAAGAATGATATTACCAAAGTCTCCATGAGTGAATGTAAAGCCGGAGTCAACTTCCTAAATCTTGGCTCAGTCAGCAACTCTGAGACGATTCCAAGACATTTCAATAATGTCTGTGAGTCGGTCTAACACCAGATAACAATCATGCGACATCTAGTGCCAATCATAATGTCTAGACTACAGAAATATGCATGAAAGTCGCCATCAGCTGGCCAAAGACTCGGCACACTGAGGCATCCGTCCTTCTGTAGCTGGACTGCTTGACTGATGCTACGGAACTTGCTTACAGTGGCCCAATGCGATCCAGCACATAACATTGACATTTTCAGACAGTAACTGAAAATGTATTTGTTTTCTGAGTACCAGTGTATGTAGCAAAATTAGGCATTTACACTACACAAACTTACACTACTAATTTTACTTACTTATTTAGCTCTATAGCCACAGATCACCCGGTGTTCCTCTATGCACAACAAGCAAGCTGTTATTTTGCAGCCTCCTAGTTTTTTTCGCAGCACTGACTGTGAACCATTATCTTTTTTGTATATCCCACACTAAACTTGCATAATTTCCACAATAACTCCCTCTGCCTGCTAGACCCTGTGGTTAGTTTTAGCATATTTGATCATGCTGGGAACCTGACCTTTGACATTTTGACCCTGAAAATGAATCAGTTCATCTTTGTCCCAAGATGCACTAGCAACATTGGAGAAAATCCACCAATGCATAGCATAGATAATGTGGAGAACAATCCCGATAATGGTATTCTGAGCATATTTGGTCATGCTGTGACTGACCTTTAACCTTTTGACCCTAAAACCTAATCAGTTCATCTTTGTCCTAAGTAAGTAAGTAGATAATTTCTAGACAGCACAGTTAAAATAGTTTGCACTGCGACGTGGTCCCACTATCCAAACAAAAATGTCTTTAGTGACCATTGAAACCGACTGTACGGTAAGTCGGCATCTCCGAGATGTGGCGGCAAACTGTTCCATAGCCCGGGACTGGCAGCTGCAAAAGTTTTGTCACCAAAGGTGCTGTGGGTCTGGATAACGGCACATGTCCGGCTCTGTGGAGCACAGCCGTCGCTCACGAGCATCGGCGACAAGAAGCACTGCTGACAGAAGTTTGGACAAGAAAGCCCAGCTGTCGCTGACAAACCCGCGCGACGCTTGCGAAAAGTTTGCACGGTTTACGTAATAGCAGTGGGGTTGTAAGCTGTACAGCTAGGTTGCCTATCGATAGCGTGCCTATGGTGTCCTATTACGTCCTATATAGTAACTGTGTTTGTAAAATGCGTCGCTTTGGAGATACTCGCCTTTTAAAACTACCGTGACCTTGAAACCCGGGT
>Ga0209679_1000783_pt1 | contig 12265 bp, 7 predicted proteins | sample WorMetHEROISLAND_4_FD_187408 | JGI IMG/M metagenome (GOLD analysis project Ga0209679, IMG submission 187408) | Marine gutless worms symbiont microbial communities from Max Planck institute for Marine Microbiology, Germany - Olavius sp. 2 HERON... ...
TTCTACTGCTTGCTGAATCAGCTGAACTGCCCCTGTTCTCAGTAATTCAGTCAGGCCATCAGTGAGTTCCTGTCGACCTGAAAACGCAACAACGTTATTCTCTTTCTTCATAGCGGTGTATCCCTGCTGGTTGAGTGATTGGTCTGGCGACTACCCATCAACCAGATACACCGCTATTTTTCACATTCTTTAAACACCAGATTCAATTATAGCTCCCTTTTCCACCCTCACACCCTCGCTAGCCACTCGTCGATCACGCTCGATTCCGATCGCTCCCGTTACCTTACGAAAGTACTGCGCTTGGAGAGCGGCGCGCCTGTCACGCTCTTCGATGGCAGCGGTGGTGAATACCGCTGCGTCATCGAAGCCACTCGGCGCGACGGCGTCACTGTCCAGGTCAATCAACACATCGATCGAGAGGTGGAGTCTCCACTGCAAACCACGCTGGCGCAGGGCATCTCCCGGGGCGAACGCATGGACTACACCCTGCGCAAGGCGGTCGAACTGGGTGTCTCGACCATTCAACCCCTGTTCACGGAGTATTGCCAAGTACAGCTCAAGGGCGAGCGATTAATCCAACGCCAGCGTCACTGGCAGGGTGTCGCCAACGCGGCCTGTGAACAGTCCGGACGCAACCGAGTACCCGAAGTACTGACACCTTCCCGTTTGCGCGACTACCTGCCCACGATGCCGCAGGGCTTGCGTTTGCTGCTCGACCCCCGCGCCGAAACCCGGCTTACCGATCTCACCAGCTCCCGCGAGAGCATCGTTCTGTTTGCCGGGCCCGAAGGCGGATTGAGCCAACAGGAGATCGACCTGCTCGCCAACCATGGCTGCATCGGCATTCGTTTGGGACCCCGAGTACTACGCACGGAAACCGCAGCCCTGGCCGCGCTCGCGGTGTTGCAGAATCTATGGGGAGATTTCTAAGCCGTTACCACGAGAGGATGCGGCAACAGCGACGATGAGTAATCGCGTGTTTTACACCACGCCCGCTGCCAGCTGTTGACGATCGACTAGCCGCCCCTCGATATGATCGAGATCGGGAATCGAAGCGGGTCTTCCGGCTACCAACACCTGACTCGCTACGCCTTCGAACGACAGTTCGTCTCCGCCCATGGGAGCGATACTGCTGTTGTCGATGTTGATTAGAGAGGGGAAGCCCTGGGTGACCATGGCGTAGAAGCGAAGATAGGCGGGATTGGCACCCACCGTATTGAACACCGCGAGTCGCGAACGGGGATTGACCCTGGGTGCCTCTCCCCCCTTGATCGCCTCGAAGGAGACCACGGGAATTGTCTGATTGCGCCAGGAGAGCATACCGATGAACCAATCCGGCGATTCCGGGACTTCGCGACTCTCGCGGTAAGTGAGGATCTCGGCCACCGCGGCATTGGGCACCAGCAGGTACTCACCTTCCAGCGGAATAAGTAGACTTCGAATGGCAGATACGACTTCACGGGGCATAGTGTCGAGTCCTCAGAGCGTCAGTGCCGCGTGGCGGATTTGCTCTTCTCCAGCATCTCGTTAATGGTGTCCACCAGCTCAGCCTCCTGGTAGGGCTTACCGAGATAGTGATCCACGCCGAGATCCATCGCTCGCTGCCGGTGCTTGTCTCCGGTACGCGATGTGATCATCACGATGGGAATACTTTTCAAACGATCATCAGCGCGCATGCGGGCAGCCAGGTCGTAACCGTCCATACGTGGCATTTCGATATCGAGCAGCATCACGTCGGGAACGGTTTCCTGCATCACCGCAAGTGCATCGACACCGTCTTTGGCCGTCAATGCCTGCATGTCGTGGCGCTCCAGTAGGCGCGAGGTCACTTTGCGAATCGTGATCGAATCGTCGACAACCATGACCATGGGCGGCCCGGAAGCTTGCGCGACCTCTTCGCCCTCGGTAGTTTCTGCCGCCTCCATTACCACACCGCGATGTACCAGAGCGCCGACATCAAGGATGAGAACTACGCGACCGTCCGCAAGGATGGTAGCGCCAAACAGACCGCGGACCGAACTCATCTGCCGGCCGAGGGATTTCACCACCACGTCACGACTTCCCAACACCGCATCGGCGTGCAGCGCGGTGTAGTTCTCACCCGAGCGCACCATCAACAGCGGGATACGTGTTTCGCCGGCCTGCGGTGCCAACACTCTACCGCCCAACAGATTACCGAGATGACGATACGTGTATTTGCCACCCGCGTATTCATAGTCGGTCACTTCTTCATTCTGGAAACGCAACACCTCTTCATCGCTGATGCGCGCGATGCCCACAACGTTGGATAGCGGAATCGCGTAGAGCTCTTCACCGGCCTGGACCAACAGCGCGCGGTTGACCGCAAGGGTAAAGGGCAGGCGCAGCGTAAAGCGGGTCCCCATACCTTTTTCGGTTTCGATCTGCATACTGCCGCCGAGCTGCTTGATCTCGCTTACCACCACATCCATACCCACACCACGCCCCGCCAACTGGGTTACCTGTTCGGCGGTACTGATACCGGACTCGAGGATGAGTTGAACCAGATCTTCATTTTTAAGCTGGGCATCGGCCCGCAACATACCGCGCTCAACCGCTTTGCGGCGAATGGCGTCCACGTCGATACCGGCGCCGTTGTCGGTGATGTTGATCACGACGTCCGGGCCGTCACGCGAGAGATCGAGACCGATTATGCCGGTCTCCCCTTTGCCGAGACCACGGCGCACCTCGGGTTGCTCGATACCATGTGCCACCGCGTTACGGAGGATGTGCTCCAGTGCCGGCAACATACGATCGAGGACGGTGGTGTCCATCTCCACGCCCGCACCTTCGACGCGCAACTTAGCCCATTTCCCCACCTCCTGGCAGGCTTGGCAGACGATGCGCCGCATGCGCGGCATGAGACCGCCGAACTGGACCATGCGCGAACGCATCAACCCTTCCTGGAGGGTATTGGCAACGCGTGACTGCTGTAGCAGCAACGTTTCCGACTCACGATTCAGATTGCCCAGCATTTCGCGCAAGTTACTCAAGTCGTTGACCGACTCGGCAAGGGCGCGCGACAGTTGCTGCATGGTGGAGAAACGGTCCAGTTCCAGAGGATCGAACTCCTCTTTGCTGGACTCACCCTCTTTTTCGTAGCGGTAGAGAATCTGCGCCTCGGTTTCAATTTCGAGATTACGCAGCTGTTGGTTGAGGCGAGATACGGTCTGTTCCAACTCGCCGAGGTTGGCTCGAAAAGTGAGCGATTGCTGCTCCAGACGCGAGCGGTAGATACCCACCTCGCCGGCGTAGTTCACCAAGTCATCGATAAGGTCGGCACGTACGCGAACGGTTTCATGTTGAACGCGAGGTGCTTGACGCCGCTCGTCATCGTCGTCGCTCTCTTCGGGTAGCGCTTCGCCGGTCGCAGCCTGAGCCCCTTCGGAGGCTGATTCATCGATGGTTTCCGCTTCGGAGCCACTGTCGGCGTCAACCTCGCCGGTGATCGATTCTAGTGCCGGCGCCAGCTCCTCCGTCGACGAATCCGTTTCGGGCTCTGGATCCTGTACGTCCTGCGACTCCTCGACAGCGCCAACATCTGGAACACTCGGCACCGCAGATTCGTCCAACACCTCGACTTCCGGCGCCTCTTCCGCGGCGAAAGCCTCTTCATCCTCGACGGCAGCCGCATCGACCTCTTCAGCAATCTGTTCTTCGACCGGTTCGGGTACCGAAGCCACCTCTTCGGCTTCTTCGATCACTTCCGCTTCGTCGTCACCCAGCCCTGCGGCGGCCTCTGCCAGCTTCTCGGTGAGTTCCGGCGGTATCTCCATCACGGTGGAGTCGGTCACGCTTCGATCGCGACCGGTGGCGATGGATTCGAGGCTTTCAATTAGCGGTGCGACCGAATCCAGATCCACGCCGTGGCGTAGTTTTTCGACCATAACGACCAGGCTGTCCACCGATTGATGCAATACGTCGAAAAGCTCTCGTGATACCTCTACCTTGCCGTCGACCACTGCTTTAAGCAGTGTCTCCATGGTGTGGCTAAGATCGGCAACGGGGGTAAGCTCGGCCATGCGTGCACCACCTTTCAGTGTGTGCAGCTGACGCTCCAGCTCACCGACCAGGCCGTGGTTACCCGGGTTGTTGTTCCAGTGTTCAAGCGTGTTTTCGGTGGTGTCGAGGATCTCCTCCGCTTCCTCGAGGAAGATATCCACCAGTTCACCCATCGCGTCATCATCGGTAGGCACGCCGGTGTCGTGACCGAGCGATTCGCTCCAGGCGGCTTCCAGCTCTTTGCTGTCGAATGCCATGGTCGGGGTGAGATCAACGTCGAAACCGCCTTGATCCTCTTCCGGCGGTTGCTCGGCTTCTTCCGGCGCGGCTATGACGGTAGTCACTTCCACATTCGATTCCGTCGTTTCCGCCTCGGGAGTCTCGGCTGCCACATCCTCTGCGGGTGCGGACCGTAGCTCCACCAGTGCTTCAATCTCGGTAACCAGATCATCGGGCCGTGTCACCGAACCGACCTGTGCTACCTGATTCAGCATCTCCGCCAAACGATCGACGCAGCGTTGCGTCAAATCGATAGTCGCGCCATCGGAGATCTCCTGATCGTTCTCGACCTTGAGCAGTGACTCCAACGAATGGGCCAAATCGGCAATCAAGGTAAGTCCCGTGGCGTGAGCCCCACCTTTAAAGGTGTGCAGTGAGCGGCGTAGTTCGGTGGGGAAGCGCTGGTTATCGGGCGCCTCACTCCACTGGTGAACCGTAATCTCGGCGCTGTCGATGATATCGGCAGCCTCTTCCAGGTAGACGGCAACGCGATCGCGTATTTCGGTCTCTTCACCACCCAGCGCGGAATCGGCATCGCCCTCGATGCGCATAATCTGCGTGGTCTGTTCCTTGGCCTCCAACACGCGAATACGCTCGACCAAGGCCTCCGAGTCGGGCAGCGGTTTCGATGCATCGTTCAGGTGTTCGAAGACCTCGCGGATGACGGTCAATGCATCCGGCAACACGGTAAGCGTTTCCGGGACGAACTCGCCATGATTTTTGTGCAATATTTTTGCGTAGCGTTCCAGTGCACCGCTGACGTCGGCGATGGTCGTGACACCGGCCATGCGCGCACTTCCATGCAACGTGTGCAGCGCGCGAAGCAACTGGTCATTGACCGGGCAGTGGTCGCCTTTTCGTTGACAACCCTGGATAAACTCCTCGATGGCGGCAATGTGTCCTTCGGTCTCCTGACTGAAGATCTCGTAGAGGACGGGATCCATCGCCCCCGCCTCTTCCTCCATCGGCTCATCGGCCTCAACCGCGGTGGAGTCCGGTGCTTCTGCACCGGTATCGCCCGCACCCGACGGTTCGGCGGTTTCGCCCTCGACAACGGCCTCCGATCGACTCTTGGCGGGTACGGTGAACTTCGCCAACTCCTCCTCTTGCCGTTCCAGCGGCAAGGCAAGGAATTCAGCCCCTTCGATGATGGATGCCACCTCGGCAGCGGGGATCGATGCCTCGCCCCGCAACTCCGCCACCATCTCGGGAATGGTATCGACGACTTGATCGAGGAGATCAAACAAAGCATTGCTGGTAGAGGTGGTATTGTCGATAACGCGATTGAGCATGTTCTCTATGGCCCACGCCACCTCACCCATGCGTAACGCACCGACCAGGCGCCCGCTACCCTTCAAGGTATGGAAACTGCGTCGTATTTCTGTCAGCGCCTCTTCATCCGATTGATCACTGCGCCAACGTGCGTAATCGTCTTTGACCGAATCGCGAATCTCCTCCGCCTCTTCGATAAAGATCTCCACCGTCTCGGGGTCGGCATCCGGCGCCAACACAGGCGGTAGATCGGACGCCTCTTCCTCAACGCTTAGCGCAACGGCCGTCTCATCGCTGACCGATAATAGCTCTTCGACCTCAGGGACGGTGGTTTCTGGAGCTGTCTCGAGCGCTTCGTCAACTGGAGTAAAATCGACCTCGACAGCCTGTTCCGGCGCTCCCTCGACCGGCTGCTCCAGGTTTACGATTTCGGGAGTTTCAGAATCCTCACTTGCATCATCGGTAACGATAGCGAGATCAAAATCCACCGCCGTATCGCTGCCCAACTCTTCCGCAATCGGGTCCTCCTCGGACTCCTTCTCCGCCCCCACCTTCGTTTCCGCCAATTGCGCTTCCAGATCGATGTCCAACTCTGAGGAGTACTCCTCAAAGGCGGACAACTGATCGAGCGGATAACCCAGATCCCGCAACCGCTCTGCGGCCATCTCCAGCTGCTGCAGGGCGTTGGGGCGCTCTTCATGGGTGGACTCGACAAAATACTCCAGACCGGTAATCGCATCCGCCAACATATCCAGCGTTTCACGCGGTGGCGCCGATTCGCTGTTCAACAATCCTTCGATGACAAAATCGCCGATCCGCTGAGCGACCGTCGCTGCGCGCTCATGCGAAAGCATCTGCATACAACCCGATACTCGTTCGAAGTATCGGGGTGTCGCTTCGAGCACGCGCTTCTCTTGGGGATTGGCGAGAAAAGCGACAATGGCATCTTTGACCAAACCCATGTCGCTGATCGCTTCACGCACCACGCCCGCCAGGGCATCGTCAAATTGTGCGTTGGCGGAAGCCGACTCGTCAACGCGATCGCCGCGCGTCGCGATGTGTCCCTGCGCCATCTCTTGCAGCGTGTTCTCCACCTCAAGCAGAACACCGGCGAGATCCATAAGTTGATCCCTGTCGCAGGGAACTGAGCCGGCGATCATCGCCTGGACCGTCTCTATCTGGGTGTCGATAGACTCCTTGGAGCGCTCCAGATTGACCATGGTGAGAATGTCGGAAATCTTGCCCAATCCTTCGATGAGCGGACTGAGCTCCTGCGGATCGGTTTTGTTGCCGGCAACGAAGATGTCCAGGACGTCTTTCGCTTTCGCCAGATCCTCCATCAGTGCATCGGAAACGGTGCGCAACAACTCGAGGTTCGGGCCGACCGCACGGCGTTCGTCGTCGAAGGTGGGAAAGAGCGATTCCAGCTGGGACGTTTCACGAATCTCGTTGACCTGATCGGCCTCGGAACGCGCGTGCGCCAGCAGGTAGAGCATTTCGCGAACCAGGCGCTCGGGCGGGTGATCGGCAAGCGGTCCTTCGCCCGACTCGGCGAGGTTTTTGATCTGCTGATCCAGTTGACCCAGCAACTGCTTGGCACGATCCGGGTGTTGCAGGCTACCCTCACCCAATGCCTGTACCAATCCGCTACCCACCCACCATAGCTGGATGGCTGCGTAACGTTGGGAAATACCGCTGAGGCGCAGCAGCACAGCGCCCAAGCGTTGCAACTGATCGAGTGCGGAGGGATTTCGGTACCAGGCAACGAGCGACTTCTGATAAATGGGACGCAGGCGTTGCGCGGCCTGTTGCGCATCTTCCGCCGGCTCCTCCTGCCGCTCCTCTTTATGCTGAACCGGCATAAAGACCGTTAGATCGGGCTTGAACAGCGCGAACTCTTCCAACGACTTTTCACCACGCAAGGTGCGTAGCTCATTGATGAGGGGTAGCAGACCGAGAGGCACGTCGAGTTGACCGGACTGCATGCGCTCCAGTTGATCCGGCAGCTGTAGAATCGCGCGGCTCAGCGCATCGATGGCGCCGTCGTGCTCGGCAATTCCGCCACGCGCCAGCGAAGCCGCCATGTTCTCCATTTCCAGCGCGAGGATACCCGGGCCACTCAACTCGAGCATGCGCAGCGCACCGGATACCTCGTGCAGGCGGCTATTACAGACCATTAACTGCGCGCCGTTGTGCTCGCGGTCTTCAACGTAGCTTTCCAGGGCGATACCAGCGTCCCGCAGCGACGTTTCGATCTCCTCGCGCACCCAGTTGAGGCGGATGACATCGATATTCGCGCCTACGTTCATATCCGGCACCCCTTACGTATCGCACGCGCTCTTTGAAATGCGCAGGCGCGAATCCCACCACGGGCACCACCCTCCGCGAGTGCGCGCGGGTGGCTTGAAGATGAACGACCGGTGAGTCCCATCATGTGGATCTGCTCAAGACACCGCATGGCGTCATTGTCGGCACCAAGCGAGATTACTTACTGGCCTGCGTAGCGCCCAGATCTACATCGAGACCCGATTCGGAGGAGGCATCCAGTTCAGCGGCGAGTTCCTCGAGTACCGCAGCACTCAGCTCATCGTCACTTTCTGTCTCGACCAATGTGGGGATCACTTCCGTTGTCGGCGGTTCGGCATCCATAGCGTCGCTCAGTTCGCTGAGTTCGGCCATGAGATCCATCTCCTCGCCCGAGGAAGCCGCTAGCGAAACCATCTCCTCATCGGACTCGAGCACCGCTTCGGCACCCAACTCGGGAATCGTCTCACCCACCATGGTTTCGAAGCCTTCGATGTCGGTTTCAGGCAGCTTAAAGCCGGCCACCGAATCGTGCAGATCGTTCGCCAGCTCGGTGAGGTTACCGATCGACTCGGCGGTCTCACTGGTACCGGCCGATACCTGCTGGGTGATGTCCTGGATGACGTTCACGGTGTTGGCCACTTCGGTCGCCGATTGGGTCTGCTGAACCGAGGCGTCCGAGATGCCGGTAACCAACTGGAAGAGACGGCCCGACACCGTTTCGATTTCGGTCAGCGCCACACCCGCATCCTCGGCCAGTTTCGCACCCGCCACCACCCCTGCGGTACTCTGTTCCATGGAGTGCACCGCTTCGTTGGTGTCGGTCTGGATGGTCTTGATCAGCGCCTCGATCTGTTTCGTCGCGTCGGTGGAACGCTCCGCGAGACGCTGCACCTCGTCCGCAACCACCGCAAAACCACGACCTGCTTCACCGGCCATCGCCGCCTGGATCGCTGCGTTCAAGGAGAGGATGTTGGTCTGGTCGGCGATGTCGTTGATGAGGCCGACGATGGCGCCGATCTCCTGGGACGATTCACCGAGACGTTTGATTCGTTTCGACGTCTCCTGGATCTGTTCGCGGATATTGTCCATACCCATGATCGTGCGCTGCACCGTATCGGAACCCTTGTGGGCGATGTCGAGTGAGCGCTTCGCCACCTCGGAAGACTCCTGCGCCGCTTTCGATACCTGTTCGATGGAGCCGGCCATCTGACTGATCGATTGGGTAGCGCTGGTGATCTGCTGCGCCTGGTGGTCCGACGCCTCGGCGAGATTGATCGCCGTGGCACGCGTCTGACGAGCGGCTCGGGCCACCTGGTCCGACGTGGTGTTAATGGTGGCTACCAGTTTACGCAACTCGTCGATAGCGTAGTTGACCGAGTCCGCGATGGCGCCCGTGATCTCCTCGGTCACCGTCGCTTTAGCGGTCAAGTCACCATCCGCGAGCGTACTCATTTCGTCGAGCAACGTCAGGATAGCGGCCTGGGTACGCTTGTTGACCTCCTCGGTCTCTTCACGCTGCTGGTCTGCATCGATCTGCTGCTTCTGGGTACGGGTATAGACGACGTAACCTAAAACCAACAACAGACCCAGCACCAACGAACCCGGCAACGTAATGGAGCGTGCGTCGAAGAATCCGATCTGACCTTCGGTCTCCAGTGTCGCCTGCAGACCGGCGGCCTCCACCAGCATCTTGTCGCCATCGACAATCACATCGGAAGCGGACTCGCGTGCTTCCAACAGGGCGGGAAACGTTTTGAGATAGTCGGCGACCTGCCCGTTCAATACCGTGTAACCACGTGCGATTTCACCCAGTTTGGAACGCGCTGAAGCATCGGTAACACGTTCGATTTTCAGCTTGCGGTCGCCATTCATCAGACCCCGCAGTTCTTGGCCGAACCGGACGGCATCCTTACCGAACTGTTCGGGAGCTTGCGCCGCGTCCGTACCACTATTCAACACTTCGGCTGCGTTGCGACGCATGCGTTCGAGCAGCAGTTGCTGATGAGATACGAAATTGATCTGCGCGGCGGGCGCTTTGGCGCTGATCAGTCTGGCCGCCGCCTGCTCGGAGAGCGCCTGCAGCTTGTTCAGCTGTTCATTGAAGGTAACATTGAGCCCGTAGAGGTCCACCAACCCCTGGCGGCGCGCGAGCAGGCGATCCACATTGCCCTGCATCTTCTTCCACACATTGCTGATGTTTTCCACAGCAGCCGTCGCGGCTTCGTTGGGCAGTTTGACGATCATCTGGACCTGACCGCTTTCCGCGCTCATATCCTGACCCTGCAACTGACCGACATTGGCGAGAAACTGCCCGCGGGCGTACTCCACTTCGGAGAAGGCCTGAACATTTCCCGTTACCGCGCGTAAAGCGGATTTACCGATCGACTGCGATTGAACCCGCAATGCACTCACGTGGTTAAGGATCTGGCGCTGCAGCGCCTCTTCCTGTCCCAGTTTGCGGAAGTTGAGGGCCATCATGCCGATGAATAGAACCAACAGCGATATCATGACGATAAGGCTGAGTTGGTATCCACGGTCTGTCTGTTTGGTATCCGTCATCACTTTCTCTCCTGGCCAGTACCCTTGATGGCAGCTTTCCGAATGGATGCACCCATGTTGTTACCGGTTGTGCAACCCTCGGAGGGGAAGCAGCTATCGAGTAATCCGGCCTGGGCTACCTGTGGGTTGCGAACTAGCACACCTCTTTCAATCAAATGGCAACTTGCAAAAATGCTGGCGTCTCCACCAGGCGATGCAAACTAAAAACACCCCAGTACTCTCCATCACGCCAGAACGCCCGCTTCATGAACGGACGCATACCCTTATCTAATGAGGGAAGTACTGAAGTTTTCCCTTCGTCCCGGAAGTGCCGAAGACCGAGCACCTCTTCCACCAGTACACCGGTGAAAACCCCCTTATAGTTAGTAGCGAGCACTCGACATTGGGGAGTTAGATTGGTCGAGGCTTCGTATAGAAAACCGTTGAGATCGAGAATGGGCAGCAAGTTGCCGCGAACATTCGCAATCCCCTTCACCCACGGTTTGGCCATGGGTACTTTCGTAAGCGCCGGATACTCGAGGATCTCCACCACTTCGGCGAGCGGCGCGACCAAGCGGTGGCGCCCCAGGCGAAAACCCACGCCGGTCCATACGTCTTCCGCCTCGACCTGCATGGGCAGGCCCGTGGCGTGCTCCAGACAGCGCCTTTCGATGTTCTGCAGTAACGCGAAAGGCTCAGTAGGATTTACAGGCATAGTCGCTCTCTGTCGTCGAACCGCATCAATCTCCCAGCAACGCCTTAATCTTGGAGATCAATTCATCTTCCGAAGCGGGCTTCGTCACGTAATCACTCGCACCCTGGCGCATACCCCAGATTTTGTCGGTCTCCTGACCTTTGGTGCTGACGATGATAATCGGGATATCTTTGGTGGCCGGATCTTTGCTGATGGCGTGCGTCGCCTGAAAACCGTTCAGTCCGGGCATGACGATATCCATCAGTATCAAATCGGGCTTCTGCTCCTTAGCGACCTCGATACCCTGCTCGCCGGTCTCGGCCGTTATCACCTCGTAGCCATGCTTTTTTGCCATCCCACCCAGGACACGTACCTCGGTGGGGGAGTCATCAATAATCAATATCCGAGCCATCTGTAGCGTTCCCCTAATTACGTTTCGTAAACTGATGTGGCGACCCTACCGCTCTTCAGCTCGCGTTAGCCCGCCTTGCACACCGACCTTCGGCTCCGGCCTACTCCCTGACCACGCACTGCCGAATCGCACCCAGCAACTCATCCTTGGTAAAGGGTTTCGTCAAGTATCGATCCGAACCCACTATGCGCCCCTTGGTGCGATCGAACAGACCATCCTTGCTCGAGAGCATGATCACGGGCGTCTGCTTGAACGCCTTATTGTTTTTAATCAATGTGCAGGTCTGGTATCCGTCCAGACGCGGCATCATGATATCGACGAAGATAATGTCCGGGCGCTGGTCCGCGATTTTGGAGAGGGCTTCAAACCCATCCCCAGCGGTAACCACCTCACACCCTTCCTTTTTCAGCAACGTCTCGGCGGTTCGGCGAATGGTCTTACTGTCGTCTACCACCATCACCCTGAGACCAGACAAATTGGAGCTATAACTGAATCTGGTGTTTAAAGAATGTGAAAAATAGCGGTATATCTGGTTGATGGGTAGTCGCCAAACCAATCACTCAACCAACAGGGATACACCGCTATGAAGAAAGAGAATAACGTTGTTGCGTTTTCAGGTCGACAGGAACTCACTGATGGCCTGACTGAATTACTGAGAACAGGGGCAGTTCAGCTGATTCAGCAAGCAGTAGAAGCGGAGTTGGCCGGATTTATGGAACAGTTTTCAGCTCGCTTACTGGAAG
>Ga0209679_1000784_pt1 | contig 12249 bp, 6 predicted proteins | sample WorMetHEROISLAND_4_FD_187408 | JGI IMG/M metagenome (GOLD analysis project Ga0209679, IMG submission 187408) | Marine gutless worms symbiont microbial communities from Max Planck institute for Marine Microbiology, Germany - Olavius sp. 2 HERON... ...
GAGATACGGCGAGTTATTGGCTGAAAATTGCGAATTTTTCCTACCCCACCCTTGTTTGACGCCCCTGTTCAGGGGGAACCCGTCAGAATTTCCGGATGAAACTTAGCGTACAAAGACTAGAGGGATGGGGCTACTGTGTGGTGAAAATTGTATCATCCTAACTTCAACCGTTTTTGACTGATCCACCCGTGTGACAGACGGACAGACGGACAGACGGAATTGCGATAGCATATGCGCGCTTAGCATATATGCTGTCGCGCGCAAAAACCACATAAGTCTAAGCGTTTATTTTCCCCGACAACGCGTATATAGTCACAGTGCGCATCAGACAGCATACCTTTAACATGCAGCGTAGTGATTTTGCTGCGGACCGGGTTAGTGTTGACGGTACACCGATAGGATCCGCTGTCGCTGCTGCGTACTTCACTGATGAGCAGATTCCACTCTTTGATATACGGTCTCACGATGCTGAACCGCGGGTCATCAATGACTCTTCGTTCCTCGTATGTTAGCGGGAACGAGTTCTGATCAAGCCACGCCACCTGCAATGATCGTCTTCTTTAGACTCACAGTACTCAACTTTATAAATCTTTATTCGCAATCAAATGCAGCAGACAATACAAGACAACACAAGATAAAAAATAAAAATAAATAAAAATAAAATAAAATAAACACAGCTACTGCTACTTTATAACACTAATTAACACGTGACCATGTGTAGTTCACACTATACATATACGCAAAAGCTTACTGCGACTACGATCCATATATACTTTAGCCTAGCGCCCGGTAAATCAACACTACAGCTAGCCTACTCTCTTCTGCAGTAGAGCAACCATTTGTATTTGGTACCTGACACTCGACAGTAAAGTACTTGTATTGGACTGCAACTTACATATGAAGTGTTTCTCTTTCTCTACAAGCCACACACAGATTAAAAGCGACAGCAGGTAGTTTAGAGAGACAGTTGTTTGACATTTTGACCTTGTAGTTTCCGAGGTTGTCGATGGAACATTGCAATACTATGCTTTGTCTAGCTACCACCGTTACATTAACCAGAGGAACATCGAAGCTTGGCTCAGCCGCCATACCTGTACAGTGTACACCATCACAAATCATACACGCGAACGATCAACGAGGTATCGCCCCAATAAACCGCAGCGACCCGTGGACCATTTTGATTTGTTAATTGATAGTTTGACGTTTTGATTTTATTTTGACTTCTCTTGGAGCTGTCACGGTTCTCGACTGCATAAACTTGACCCAGAAGCCAATAAGCAAAAAGAAAAATACTTACGAAACCATACTATTTTAAGTTTACATTCATGATGATAATTACGATGTAATGATAACGATGACGATTATGTTAATACTACTACTACTACTACTGCTACTACTGCTAATAATAATAATAATGGCCAAAGTAATTGGCGATAGGCGACCCCCCGAATCTCCCCTTACTGTGAGCGACCGAGGTCCCTGTCTAATACAATGTTACTTGGACCACACGAGTGTCCCTGCCAAATAGCATCTCATTCCGTCCAACGGTTTTAACACTGCAGGGTGTGCGAATTTGACAGACGACACATACACACAGACGTACATACAGACAGACAAACCACGCTACGGTAACATCTGTCGTGATAGGCGGAATCACTTTCAGCGATGCCACCTAATAATAATAAATTTAATAATAATAATTATTATTATTATTATTGTTGTTGTTGTTGTTGTTGTTGTTGTTGTTGTTGTTGTTATAATGATAATTATTATTATAAATGTTTAATTGTGATTTATTGCTATAATTATAAACTTAACATGTTGTAAACTGTAAAGTTGAAATGATGTCAAAACAATGCCATTTGCATTTTTGGCAGCAGTCAACGAGACTGATTGACGCAGACTGTCAAAATCTTTTAATCGGTTCTTGACATATATCTGATTGCTCCTATTTAAAACCGATAATATATAACGAAAAGTCAATAAATAGGATGCAATTGGATCCAGCTGTTAGTGCTTAAGTCCTAGTCAATTGTTTCTGCTTTGGTAGCGTCTGTTGCTCAGCATTGAGCGAGTTATTTTCACCAAAATTAATTTATCGATTTCTGCGACGCGCGGATGATATAGAGCGCAGATAGCGTCACGACTCATGACTGAGTCGAAGCAGGTCTGGAAGACGCATCTCGGCGTCAGTCAAGTCTGATGGACCCGGCATGAAGCAGCGTCGTCAAAGAATGGAACATCACGACGAACGTGCATCTCTTCCATCAAGCTGAATCATCTGAATCAGCAGCGTATTATATACACACCGGGCGATGTCGACCCACTGAGACAACACGTTGTGGCCGCATCACCACCACCACCAGCCGCAGCAGCAGCAGCGATAGTACGGTATTGAAACGAACTGTTTGCTTATCATCAGTTGCTCTGCGTTGTAGATGACACAACTAAACCTGAAGGCCCAACTCGCCCGTCTGTATAGCTGTCTGTCTGTCTGTTTGTCTGTATGTGTCTCTGCAGTGACGTCGGTGAGTAAATATGTCTCTGTATGTCTGTGTTGCGTTTATTCTTCGACAACTCTGTAGCTCTGCAGCACAATGGAGTCACGTGAGACGACATGTTATGTGTAGACTACTACTTCACTGCAGTGACTATTAATGCATGATCGCGTATCAGGTATTTGGGGGTCAGTGGAAAGGCGACAAGGACTAAATAATACTATATAATAATGTTGGCCTTATCTCTAAAGCGTGTGATGACAAGGTGAGCGAAAGTACTGAAAAATACCGTTTTTTTGATAATCCCACTGTAATTGACGCCCCCTCTCCAGTGAACCCAAGCAAATATCCGCATAAACCTTATACTTCCAGAAACTAGAGTCACTGGGCTACATCATCGCTGCTGATAGTGTGGGTCAGGCTTCATTCAAATTTTTGTGGTGGGCTCCGAAAACGCACGTACTTTGATACAACGCATAATGGCCATTTAAGGTCATCCAACAAGGTCCAGTCGAAGCGTGTATGCAACTTCCTATTAGTCATCAATAGTAACTTTCGTCCTATTTTGTCCCGTTTCAGAGATATTGTAGGTTTTCTGTTGAAAACAGCGACCTCGCCCCAATTTCACCCGAATTTTGGGATGATCACCTTGGACTAGATTGCCGACGTTGGGGCTCTGAGAAGCAAAGACCCTAAGCTAATTAATCATATAATTACTTTCGAAGTAACCCAGCTTATATGACATTGACCACGGTACCACAACGTCACAGACGGACGGACTGACGGGCGACTTACAATAACAATACCGCTCTATGTGTAGTGCATCACGCGGTAAAAACTTTTAACAGCGTTGAACGTGGAATATTACAAGTGACTCCATTTCTTCGGTATATGTTTTAAAAAACGGAATAAAATATTGTAAAAGCCATAATCCTTGGTGCAATGAAAATATTTTAGTGAAATTTTCAGGTATTATTGGAAAGTCATAAAGTCTGAGATTTTGGTTAAAAATCTCTATCGGTTGTCGATAAATTGCACTTTGTCCAGTGGGACATTTTTGAGCCACGGCAAAAGACGCAGAGGAAGAACGACGACGCTGGATCGACGGCGTCAAAGAATGGACTGAATTAAACATTTCGGAATGCTTTCAGACAGCGGTGGTCGGGCGTAAATTAACGGCTGTTGTGTTGTCGACTCTGTTTGCTGACCCTCAGCAATGACGACAGCAAGAGGCAAGGCAATTGGCAATTGTACAAAATGAAAATTCCCACTTGTACAAAAAAACGTAATTGCATGCTCTTGCAGTTGCATTGACCTTGAACGCGATTCCGATGTACGTGAGGCTTATAGCTTATTTAAAATGCACGGAGCATTGTAAGTCGATGTGCTACTTCTAAAGTGACGTTTAGCAGAGAGTGCATGCAGCTTTGCGACTCCGGTGTGTTGTCATCCGCCGGGAACACGACTACAGCAGCTGTTACACGACACTCTGCATATACCTCAATGGGACCAGCAGACCAAAGCTGCTAGTGCTAGCTTGTCTCCTGGGTACATTGCCAATATATCACTGTACATCACATAAAACTTGTCAGACTCGTTCTGCGCGTCAAACAATGAAACCACGGCCACAGTCCGCCGGCTAATTAAAAGTCAATATTCATGTCATTACGTTACCATGACTACAGCCGCTGGACCAGTACGAATTTGACATCGCGGCTAAGTGAAGTTAAACTGGCAATGACAGGTTGATCGCAACGAAACATACGATGTAATGTACGAAGTATATTCCACTTACAATGAACATTTATTTGAACTGAATAAACTCAGCGCCAGTGGTACCATGGTTCGTTACTTTATAGTTATTAATCATAATATGCGGCACCTCACAACCTATCAGACACTCATGTTCATGTGAAACCATATTTGACTCCTAGTAAAGCGGGCTCATTTAGTGTGCTACCTAAGTTCATGCGTATAAAAACATTGCTGTAGCGCACCAAACAAACCAATACACTTTAATACACAAATAATAATAACAACGATTGAAATATTAAATTTAATACAAGCATAGTTTCAATCAAGAACCCACAAACAAAGTAACAACAAAAGCAACGATCGCATGCATTAAGTAGCCTAGTATTTGGCATGGGCCTACAGCATAAATCGAGCCATGCTTTACACGCAGTTGTGTGCTATGGTCAGAATTTTACACGCTGTAAAGCCATTGCTATTAACATTTTTAAATTATTACATTAGCCGTCGCTTAGCGAGCGGATAAGGCATTGTGTCGCTCGGCGTCAGTCACGCTGTCACGCTGTGTGTGTCCGCATTAGTCTAGGCGGCGAAGGTAATGCGCTGCATCCAGTGCTCTCTAATTTCTACTGTGATGAAGTATGATATACGACATATTATTTCGCCCGACAACAGCGTACATGGTAACGAGGCATAAAATTCAGGTACCATACGACATGGAAAAAGTTGAAACGTAAAAAAGAACAAGGAAGCCGTGCTATCACAAGGAAGCCGAACGTCTACCAAGCCGTTTTTATGCAGTGGTCTACTGCTAGTAACCGGTACCTAACAGCCGCGCCCTGTTAGGTGATGAAAAACGCGACTATAAATCGCCGTCCAAGGTCATCCAAAGTCATTGATTTTGGTATCAACTACCAATCAAAAGCGCATGTGCAACTTCCTATCAGTCATCAGTAGTAACCTTGGTCCTATCTTGCCCCGTTTCAGAGATATCATAGGTTTTCTTCTGAGAACAGCGACTCCATCACCTCCCCCCCTATTCCACACGAATTTTGTGGTGTTCCCACTTGTGGTGTTCCCACTGGATTAGACTGCCAATGTTGGGGCTCCGAGGAGCGAAGACCCATAAGCTAATTGTCTGTGTAATTACTTTTGAACTAACCCAACTTATATAGCCACGGAGTCGGAACCTCAACGTCACAGACAGACGGACGGACGACTTACTGTAGCAAAGCCGCGCAATGCATTCATATTGCATCGCGCGGTAATAATTAGGAATTAGGAACAAGCTGACTAAATAAATCCGGAAGTTGACTTATGCATCTACGACCAATGCAGTGCGCGTTGGGCCAGTTCCGTCGTTGGAAGACAAAACAGTTACCGCTGGCTTTTAACCAGTCGAACGGACGACAAACGGTCAATATGAGTTACCAGCAAGCAAGCGAATATGATGCGACGTGACGCAATAAATTGTCATCAGTGCCTGACACTCATTATTGCGCACGCATGTAGCTGTCACCTATGTAGCGAAAACAGGCAAACAGACTAAGCTGCCCAAGTACGTTACGCCGTGTAAACAAAATTCTTATTTTTATATGCACGTGAGCGCAAAATGATCTAATTTCTATTTGGCATTTGGCGCCTACAACTCGTGTCAACATGCACAAAAACTGTAACTTAAAATTGCTTCAAGTTGTCTTCAGTAGCCGGCAACGGTCGATTGCTGAAGGCCTTATTGGCGTCGGCGTGTTTCGACGAAATTCTGCAAGGGAAGGGGCAGAAAAATAAGGAATAGTGTAGGCTGCATGAAATTTTCGACCAATCCTAAATGTTTCGATGTTGAAAGTTATCAGCCTCACTGAATAGATCTAACCAGAAATGCGAAAGGAATTCCTTTTAGAGTAAATACTTATAGCATTTAAGTTCGTATACTTTCTTAATAATAAAAAATAGGCCTAATTTTGTACTTTCAATAAGCTTATTTAATATTTCTAAGGATGTAGCCAGTTCAACATCAGTAAATGAATGAGGCACAAATCTCTCACCGATACAGTTGGTGAACTACAGTTGCCTCCGCCAAGGCGGTTATGTATTTGTCTTGGTTTTTCTGTTCATCTGTTTGTGAGCAGCGTTACTCATAAGTCGCGGAGAGTTTCCCGAAATTTTTGAAAGCGGTACTCATTTGGAAAGAAACGGCTAGATTTTTGTTTGGGTGGTCTGGATCCGGCTCAGGAAATTTCTTCTTCTTCGCCTATTTGTAATATATGAAATATCGCCAGAAGTGACGTGTCAGCATGCTGACGACTTTGTCGTTGAGCGTAATTCCAGTATACTGTAGCAGTTTAACGTTGCAAATAAAACAGCCCTTGGCTGATGTTTGAACAACCAGAGAGTTTTGCATAGTATTCATCTACAGACGTACGAACGGTGACATCGACCGACGACAGCTTGTCACATATCTATATGATCCATTGGTGTCATATACTATCGCGTGATCTGTCACAGTGGTAATGAGGTGTTCAGTGTACGAAGCCCGACAGCTGTATTATCAGCTTATCACATGTCAGTATCAGATTGCAGCAACAGATTCTGCTCTCACTGCGACTTCGCGGCCAGAGTAGTCCAATTTAACTATTGTGCCATTCCTAGAAGTTAATTAGGCCTAGTAGTAACTAAATTGTGTAATCAGATCTAGTGCAATATACATATTCAGGAAATAATTATAAGTACGTCATTTACGTGTAATTTATACTTTGTTAAAATAGGCCAGTTGTTAAAACAACAGTCGCAATGTGCCAAATTCTCTCCAATGATTATCTATTTCTTGATTGCATTTATTTCTTTAAAAATTTGCCGGTAGTGGAATATAAACCTAAACAATATATATGGAACAAACTGAGAAAGAACAGAGAGATTATTGATATGGATTTAATTCTACACTAGTTACCATCAAAGATCCCACCGCACCGCAAACGCGTAACTAAACTACCTGGCGAAATATTAATGTCAGCTTTTGGAGTACTGATATTCACAAGGTCATTGGCGGATCCAGGGAGGGTAATCCTGCCATGCCCCCTATCCGCAATCCGGCCATAGCCCCCATCCAATTGTTGAGCAATCGTTTAACTACAAAAACACAACAACAAAAAACACAATTAGACAAAATGCATAGCCTACACTGTGGTCAATTGATTCGCAGGAAAATTAGTAAAACTGGTGCCACCAGATGTCAGATTTTAAGGCTAAAATGCATCTAATTCGATTTCTGCTGGGGCTCTGCCCCAGACCCCGCTGGGGGAGCTTACAGCGCTACCCAGACCCCTAGCTGTATTTAAGGGGCCTACTTCTAAAGGGAGGGAGGGGAAGGGGAAAGGGAAGGGAAGGGGGAGGTAAACGGAAGGGGAAAATAGGGGAGGAGAAGGGAGGGGAGGGTTGGCCCCCAATTGGGGATTCTGGATCCGCCAGTGCACAAGGTGGTTTATTAAAGCTTTCGAGATGTGGTAGGATCTTTAATGATCACTTTAAAACTTTATTGCAAATTTACTGCTGAGTGTGCCGGAGAAAAAAAATCCGGAATTTGTCAATATTTGATAGTTATAAAGTTATGAAATTTGCAGTTGACTTATTTCTATGGACCATCCTATGATTGGCTACAACATCTTGGAATAGCTAGTCTAGAATTGCAACATTTGCATCTAGATTTAATTTATTTCTACAAAATCGTTTTCCGTATGGTAAATTTAAATTTCTCTGACTTTTAAAAATCATCCCAGTAACTAGATGTTATGCTTACAACCTGTATAAATCACACTTGTGTAGTAATAATCGGGCCCTACTCATAACAGATTTTTTCCTAAAAGAGTTATCGATGTATGGAACTCGTTAATCTGTTATTTATCTGTTAATTACTCAACATCGGAAACTTTTAAGATTGTTGATCTGTTGGAGTTTTGTGTATACTCAACAATTACGTTGATACTTGTGACGTATAGGTATTAGAGGGCAGCTGTTAGTAACTGTTTTAGTACAAATTTCTTTTATGAGCATATTAAATGTATGCAGAAAAGTCTGAACTTTGAAGAAGTCGCGGCACAGACATGACGCGAATGTCGCAGTTGAGTCTGTAATGGCTACGCCAGGCTAGTTGCGGATAGTTGGTACCGTTACGTTGCGTCGATATTATGGTACACATGCCGATAACAAGGCTGTGTGCTGATTGTTAGTAGGTAGCATTCAGTCAGTAATAACCGACTTACTACAGGCATGCATACTCTCTGTGGTGTACAGTAATATTTAGCAAGTCCCCGATAAGAATGGAAAGCCGTTATTTCAGTCAAACAACAACAGCTACAGCGAGAACAGAACGATAAAGCCGGAGTGTCAGAGCACCTGCTGGATGGTGCATGCACAATGCCTGCCGTAGGTCGTGATTGACACCGCGATGCCGAAGAATGCGGCTTCATTTACAACTAGGTCGCATTGTGCTTCACCTTTCCATGGCCTCCCGGTGTTCGCGCTGACCGGAATCTTGATTTCTCTGAAGGACATCTGCAGCTGAAGCTGTGCATCGTCGTCGACGGCCGCATCAATGTATTCACCAGCGCAGACGTAATACGTTGATAAATGATACCAGTAATGCCGGCGTGCACCAACAAACCAATCAACGCCTCCTTATTAAATAACTATACCTGGCTGTATCCACGAACAATGCGCGTGAACGTGCAATTGCAATGCACATCTATGAGTCAGTTATTAATTATGTAAATACTTATCAATTAATCCACCAATTAGTCAAGATATCCACTTATACGGCGCCTCTTCAAGAAGTTAGTGGCTTCGACCCTTTGCCATTTATTTTAGTAATAATAATAATAACTTCGTCAATTAGTTCCCAGAGACTCGATCTGCTACGAGTCGAACGCTTGAAAAGCCATGTCTTAACTGCAGTCTGCTAATGTTCTTGTCTTTCAGTTCAGACGGAAAGTCGTTCCACACAGTTGTGCCGGCTGCCGGTGAACGAAAACTGCGCGAAAAAACGCGAAGGGCATCTGCGTGGCACAACGACATCACTTGGTCTGCTGACAGTAGTCGACCACGAGCTCCAACAGAGTGAACTGCAGGACAGGTATTCCTTGACCTCGTGCACAGTCAAACGCCATCGGCGCAATCTTGCCAGACTGAACTAAAATAAAATCTGCAAATGAACCACAATGTTGGCGAGAAAAAGTTATCGGCAGACGTCGAAAGTGTTCAAAACCAGCAGCGCGTTTGCCACTACATACACAGTAGGCTATACAGCTGTCGTTGATAGTTGCATTGTATAACCTAGCCTATAAAGCAAATAAACGCCGATACTCGCATGCGTTACGTGATGCAGTTTTCGCAGCTGTTGATGCGATTACAGCAGCTATAATGCATTTGTATGTGTGTCTGTGCGTGCGCGTGTGTTCATTGACAATCTTGACGTAGTGCGGACAGCACTGGCGTAATTGTGACAGTAGCAGCAACACTAAGCCTATTCGTATTCTGTCACTGTAGTCATCACTAAACACGTCACGCAACAGAACAGTATCACCTCCGCCAACACCAGCAGCAACAACAAAAGAAGTGAAAACATTGGGCAACTGACACACTTTGTCGATATTGCTACATCCATAAATAACCACAATCTGATGTGCAGATTCGTTCAACGAAATGTGACTGCGATTAGAGACGTCGGTAAAAATAAAGAGAACCAAAGCTTAAACTAGAAATGTCCTCAACTTATGTCAGCCGCGCGGGACAATAAAAATTTCTAGATCCTGATCCTGATTCAGGAACCCTGGATCGCCACCAAAATCTGTGTCCATTGCCCATTGGTCCTTGGGCCACGCCCCAGCCCACCAAAAAACTTAATCGAAATTCGTTCATAACTTGCTGATATACACTGCAAGATGTCAGTTTACGTCCTATCTGCTAAAGGTTAAGAATCCTGGGAAATGATCCAGGATCAACGAAAAAATCCGGATCGCGACAAAATTCTAAACGATATCTCCCTGGGCCACGCCCCACCTCTTCAAACATTTCACCAAAATCCGTTCATAACTTTTGGAGACATTTTGTACAAAACAAAGAGTACACACACAGACATAGGCCTACATTTGCCGAAGCGCGGCTGATAATAAAGAACAAGAAAACCCGCGTCGCAAGCAATAAACCGCACGATGCCGCAATCAATTAGGATTTAGGATAAGTAATTAATCGTAAGCAGTTAATATTTTATTTAGCTGTTTAATTGTCCTGTATATACACTGAGGTAGTAAGCCTTCGTCCGCTGAAACACGTTAACCTGACTTGATGATTCAAATCACAGATATACACAAAAATATCTAGGCCTATGACACAAACTTCTGGCACGCATATATGTGACTTTCTCCATAGGTATCATGGCACTGTCCGTATAAGTAAATAAGTAAATCTGGACTTGAACTTGACAAAAACAGAATTTAACGTAAAATGGCCATTCAAGGTCATTCACTGTCAAGTGTTTCGGGGACAGTGAAGACGCGACGAGGGACTAAATAATACTATATAATAATGTTGGCCTTACCTCTAAAGCTTCCGAAGAAACAGGCTACACTATGTCGAAATAAATGTTCTAGCGGGTGTATTTTCTCGTGTTTGATGTTTTTTTCGTTTTAAAAAGTTTTATCCAAACGCTAATGCACGCTATTTGCCGGCGAGCACTAGTTAATATTACCTACTGCGTGTTATCGAAAGACAACACAAACAGCGCCGAACAGCTGCATCCAGGAAGCTTTTCCCGAAAGACAAGCAACAAAAACGGATGACGTTTCGGTTGTTTTTTTTGTTTTTGTGTCTGCGTTTCAGTATGGCTGCCGACGTCGTTGACTATCGCCTGAACATGATACCGGACGCGTCCAGTTTACCATGCGTCAGTGGTGATGCATTACGTCGCAATATTTACCGTAGGCCTACGCTACCTTTGTGATTGTACCACCATCACCATGCACCATCAACAACAGCAACAACAGTTTATTTTCTGCCCACCTGGTGACAAATACCCGCGCCTCCGATTCTGCTTTTTGCAGACTAAGTGCGTATTGTAAATCTGTGTATTATTATTAATCTTCGCGACGCCTCGGACCTCTGGTCATCCAAGTAGTTTTATCATTTTCTTTTGTTTAGCTTTTAGCCCTCGGGAACCTTTACTACCGAGGGCATTTAAATAATAATAATAATAATAATAATAATAACTAGAAGAAGCTGCACAGGGCAAGTGTTGCCCAGTGCGAAGTATCGGACTACGCGCCTAGTTGTAGACGCTGCGTTGTGACCAATTGGAAAGAAAGACCAGACACGGCGGTCACAAAAGTGCAAATATCTCCCTTAATTGTCAACGGATTTAAAAACGGATTTCACCAATGGAATCAGCGTATTTTTCTGGTCGTAGTGAAGGCTAAAAGAATTTTTTCCCGAAATTTTTTTTTGTTTTCAAAATTTGGATGCACTTTACCGCCCTGTAGCGGGGAAACTGTTTGTGCTAGAGGATTTGTGCTTGGACTTGGCCACTTCTGTGGCATCTGCCCTAACTGCTGAAACCATTTTTGAAATTATAAAATGTATGTCTGATGTCGATATGCGTGGCCGCGGGCGCATGGGGTCAAAATCCGAAATTTTCATGTTTTTCAATTCTGGCTACGCCCACGATATTTCGATTTTTAGATGTCGTGCATCCACAGTAACTGGAAACACGTTAATTAAGCCAAATAATGGTAGTGTGAGGCAGTCGAGGGATTCGCTACACCGTGACGGGCACAAAGTGACAAAAAAAGTCGCGGCGGCGCCGTGCTCTGAAACCGCTTGAGATAAGAAGCTCAAAAAATTCACGGAGACGTGTTTTTTGGCGCACTACTACGCCTGTAAATTTGGTTTAAATCGATTAGAAATTGACGGAGATATTCGACAAAAACCGCTATAATGGACAAATTGGTAATTG
>Ga0209679_1000785_pt1 | contig 12248 bp, 7 predicted proteins | sample WorMetHEROISLAND_4_FD_187408 | JGI IMG/M metagenome (GOLD analysis project Ga0209679, IMG submission 187408) | Marine gutless worms symbiont microbial communities from Max Planck institute for Marine Microbiology, Germany - Olavius sp. 2 HERON... ...
TTCACGCCAAAATTGTAATGAGTGTGAAAGACATTTTTGCAAATCTCTTCTGGGAAACTGGACGATTTGGATGAAACGTGGCAGAGGGATGGGAAGTGGGGAAAGAGTGACCCCATAAAATTTTTTTGCGAGATCACTTCAGGGGCCCTGGAGAAGTGGACCAAAACTACATTTTTTTGCGTGCGACAGCATATATGCTAAGCGCAATATGCTATCACAATTCCATCCGTCCGTCACACAGGTGGATCAGTCAAAAACGGTTGAAGTTAGGATCATGCAATTTCACCATACAGTAGCCCCATCCCTCTAGTTTTTGCGGGATAAGTTTCATCCAGAAATTCTGACGGGTTCCGCCTGAGCGGGGTCGTCAAACAAGGGAGGGGTGGGGAAAACAAGCTATTTTCTAGCTGTATGCGTCAGTATCTCAAAAATGGTACGAGATACGTCCAAAGTTACTACTAATTACTAATAGGAAGTTGCATATGCGCTTTCGATTGGCACCAAGGTCAGTGACCTTGAACTGCTTAAAGTTCGAATTTTCTCGGAATTTCGCGTGATTTCACAGATTTGGGAGGCAACAGCTGCTAAACAAATGAAGATAGACCTGTACTGTCAGCGACAGAATTGTAGCCCACTAAATGTACTTTTCAGCGATGCATAGATTAGGTTGATATTGCTGGGCGTTCCTCCGCTAGGGGTCTACAGTCAGAATACACTTGGGCGAAAATGGCGATTTTCAACCTCTGCATGCGAAAATATCTCGCAAACGGTGAGTAATGCGGCCACAGTTACTATTAACCATCCACAGGAAATCGACTTGATGTAGACTTCTTCGCTAGGGGCCTTCATACATGCACCGCTGTCGCGTGCTTACCTTTGCATCAGCTAGGCCTTCTTGTTTTGGTAACTAATGCCATGAACCGTTTTGGTCATTTTCTCAGTTCTTCTTTATCAGTTTTGAAGAAACTTGGGCAGGAATATGTTAATCATTGTCCACATCAGTTGTTTTGCAGTAAAATTTTGAAATTTTTCCATTACGGGGTCGCTTTTCTCCAAAACAGAATTTGGGCCCTTTGCTGGTTTGGGCCAACTTCTGGGGTGAGTGACTTGAAGATCAATCAATCAATTAATCAGTAAACTTATAACATGCCGTAATTTGTCAATAAGACAACTCAGAGGCGAAGATGGTTCAGTACGGCGTCAAAAAAGTTCAGGAAGCAATCACTGACACATATCGTCTATTCGATGGCGTCAATGCAATCGTCCAAAAATGTATCCCGCTGGACTTCAGCTTCCAGAAATGGCATGTACCCCCTTTCTGAACGTTGCATCTGACCTTGTTGCATTTGAATCCTGTAATGAGATATTAGAGAAGGCATATGTGTTTCTCAAGTCACCCAAGGATGAAGTGCCCATACTAATGTACTTCCCACTTAACACCATACTCTTTAAATGTAACAAAAACTGTTATGCTGATATCATGTATTGTGTCCATACCAAGAACAGTTGGTGGTAAACAGATTAAAGAGTAACTTACACTGGACTTCTAGCAATATGTGTAGTCCATTATTGAAACTGGTTATGTGTATGTGCTGTTGAGTGTATTATTCAGTCGCATGCATGCACAGCTTCAAATGTATTTCATCTGTTTATTCTGTCTTATTGCAGTTTATTGTTTACACACTGTCCTACAGAAAAGCTGTTACCTTAACAGCATTTTTATCATGATGGAAGTTGGAACTGCCAAAGCACATCTTCCATATGTGTCTGATACATTTCTCTGTTGGGTGTGGAATAAATGGAAATCGATGATTAATACAGTAGATTGGATGGCAGCGTGAAGATTGCAAAATGATGCTTACTGATCATGTTAGTCATTCACCTGGCAGTATGCTCCAGAGCTTAGTGTGCAAAACTGTGGTTTGTGACTTTGAGATGCTTCGTTCTTATCAGATCTGTGGTATGAGTGTAACTAACATTTGATATATCATACCAGCATCACAGGCTGCTCGGTACGGCAGCACTATCGTAAGGATGACCAGCTGTTTCATTTGAAGATGTCAAATTTAGACCCCCTTGTATACCTTTCATCCCTTAATTTTTAACACCAAAATTGTCACAGATGATTACCTCTTGATGTGCAAAATGCGGTTAAAAGGGCTACTCTGCGAATTCGTGAAATATAATGATTTTGTTTTGCGAATTTTTGTACCCTTGCCTCTCATCTTCCATTCTTGTTGTCACCTACAGCGAAAACAGCTGAACCAATTTTAATGCACAATGGCTTATATGACATGGTTTTGTGCAGCAAATGCTTTTTTGGGGGTCTCACTCTCAGTGATGACTGATAATGTTTAAGGGTAGAAAAGTCCAAAAACCGAAATTTTTGGACAGTGAACAGGCATTTTAAGCCAAATTTGCTAACATTCGAATGACGTCTTCAAAATTACAATTTAGATTATCACGGAATTTTAAAATCAGCTTTCAGTCATCAAGACGGCTGTGGATCTCTGCTGTTAAAAAAAATTCGGACATTGTGGACAGCTCCCATTTTGATTTTTTTTGGACAAAATACGACAACTTGGCCGCTGGTGCATTCGTGAAATTTAGTGGGAATGTAAACAGCGACAACTGGGAAGTGGTGATATTACCAAAATTGATACCGGAAGTAAATTCAAGATGCCATTTTAAATTTGGTATTTAGCCTAATGGCAACAACCGTTGGCACAAAGTTGGTAGCGAGACTAAAAATGACTTCCTGGAAACACTTTTACTTTCAGATTTTCCTTCTGACAAAATACTAGATGGCGACTGCCATTTTAAATTTCTGTTTATTGCCTATAGCTCCATCGCTGTTGCGTACATTGGCACAAAATTTGATGCAGAGACTAAAAATAATGTACCTGAAATTGTTTTACCTTACAGATTTCACTTTTTACAGGGCGTCAGCATAGCTCTGCTATGCAAGCCCCGTACTAGCTATGATCAGGATGTCTATCTGTCTGTCTGTCTGTCTGTCTGTCACACGCTGACATTGTGTGAAAACGACGCAAGCTAGGATCACGAAATCTTCACAAGGACTCTAGTTTTCGGGATAAAAATTCATCCAGAAATTCGACGGGGTTCACCCCGAGCGAGGGCGTTAAATGAGAGCGGGGTAGGGAAAATTCACAATTTTCAGCCAATAACTCGCCGTATTTCAGAAACGGTGCAAGATAGGACCAGTTACTATTAATCACTAATAGGAAGTCGCATACGCTTTTTCGATTGGTGCCAAAATCAACGACCTTGGATGACCTTGAGTGGCCAATATGCACTCTGCTGCAAAAAAGATGCGTGTTTCGGAGCCCACCACCAAAATTTGAATGAAGATAGACCCATACTATCAGCAGGGGAAATGTAGGCCAATGACTGTAGTTTCTGGCAATATAAGATTTAAGTGGATATTCGCAGGGGTTCTCTGGAGAGGGGCGTCAAACGACAATGGGGTAATCGAAAACGGCGATTTTCAGGGATTCTGGATGCTATGTCTTCGGCACCTTAGGAAACGAAGCCAACACTATTATATAGTATTATTTAGTCCCTTGTAGCCTTTCCATTGACCCCAAAATATATGATCTTGAGTGACCTTGACTGGCTATTTCGCGCTAAAATCTGTTTTCACGCCGGTTTAGATGGCTGACATCATGCGATTTCGGAAAATAATTGCGTGAAAACGAATGAAGATAGACACATACTGTCAGCAGTGCAAATCTTCGGCATGGACTCTAGTTTCTGGCAATATAAGGTTTGTGCGGATATTCGGTTGGGTTCTCTAGAAAGAAGACGTTAAAAGACAGTGGGGTTGTGCGTTAATGCTCGTTTTAAACACATTTTCTTGGCTTTCAAAAACTATTGCGTAAAAGTAAATACAAATAGACCAGTACTATAGCAGCCTTCATGTAGTCGGGGACTCTAGTTTCTGGCAGTATAAAGCTTATGTGGGTATTTGCAGGGGTTCCCTAGAAAGGAGACTTCAAATGACAGTGGGGTTGCACGTCGTGTGCACGTGCAGCTGCCATCGTATTATGAAGTTTAGGCCATGCGCTGTGTGCGTAACATGAGTTTATCATCGGACGTAGGCTAAGGTGATTAGATGCGGTTGTAGGTCATTACGGTGATATAATGTAACTTAGCTACAAAGAAATGCATTGCTGATGCCCTGTTTCTAAGTGGTAGCTGAGCTTCTTGTGACATAAGCCAACATGGCGGCTGCCGCCATTTTAACATTCAATTTATTGACTGTAACATCCCAGAAAGATGTTTTCTTTAAATTTTACTTTTGACCAAATTTCAGATGGCTGCGGCCGCCATTTTAAAATAAGTTTAACAGCGGTAACTCCATCACGGCAGTATGTATTTGTATAAAATGTAGTACAACGAGTAAAAATGTGGAACAGAATTTTATCTAAAAATTTTACTTACGACAAAATACAGTATGAAGCGCCGCCGTTTTAAATTTCTGTTTAACCTGATCATTATTGCATACATTTGCTCAAATTTTGGCACAGAGACTAAAAGTGACCTACTGGAAACAGTTTTACTTTCCGATGTTACTTGCAAGAAAGTCAAGATGCTGTGCTGCTGACATATTATAGATCAATAAGGCCTCATAAGTCAGTAAGCAGTTTAAACATTGTGCCTAAGTACTATTAAACAAGGTTCATTTTTGTTGCAACCTGCAAATCTGATATTTATTAGATGCACATGCATGTATTGTTTCAACTGACAATAAAACAGCAAATATTTATATAAAAACTTCTTACCAGTTTTTAAAAACTCTGTAAGATCACTTTTTCATTACAAAAAATTTTGCCTTCACCATTACTGAGACAGTGAGACTGTAGGGTTCTGATGACGTAGTAGTTTGAATTTTTGTAATGGTGAAAGGTGATCATTGCAGTTTTATTTAGCTCTAACCACAATATAACACTTACAGAGTTTTTACCACACAGTGCTATTGTAATCTGTCTGTCATTCTGTCTATCCGTCCGTAACGTTGATGTCCCGTGGGCATATAGGCTGGATTAGTTAGAAACTAATTACACGACTAATTAGCTTAGGGTCTTCGCTCCCTGGAGCCGTAGCATTGGCAATCTAGTCCAACACCCCAAAATTCGGGTGGAATAGGGGTGTGGTCACTCTTCTCAGCAGAAAACCTGCAGTATCTCTGAAACGGGGCAAGATTACTATTGATGACCAATAGGAAGTCACGTGTGTGCTTTCGATTGGCACCGAAATCAACGACTTTGGATGACCTTGAAGGTCCATTATGCACTCTGTTTCAAAACACGTGCATCTTTCAGAGCCCACCACGGAAATTTGAGTGAAGATAGACCTATACTCTCAGCAACAAAGATGTAGCCCAGTGACTGTAGTTTCAGGCAATGTTAGGTTTATGCAGATATTTGCGGGGGTACATCAAACGACAGTGGGTTTGTCGAAAACGGCAATTTTCAGTGATTTCGCTGGCTATTCCTTCGTTAACTTTGGAGATGAGGCTAGCATTATTATATAGCGATACGCAGTCCATCGTCGGCTTTTCAATGATTCCAAAATGCATGACTTTGAGTGGCTATTTTACGTTTTATTCTGCTTTCGCGCCGCTTTGTCTGGCTTTTCACCGTGCGACATTTGAAAATAATTGCGTGAAAACTAATGAAGATAGACATATACTGTCAGCAGCGGAAATCTTTGGCAGGGACTCTAGTTTCTGGTAGCGTAAGGTTTGCACAGGTATTCGAGCGGGTTCTGTTGAAAAGAGGTGTCAGAGGACAGACAGTGGGATGGTCGCTTTACATTGGGCATTTTGTGGCATTACGTTTGGCATTTTTCAGCAAGAATTACTTGTCAAGTGGCTGAGCACGTCTTGATAGGACTTTTTCCTCACGTGTTACGTCACATGTAAACATGTAGCGTAAACAGTGAAGATGTGTGCAAATAACTGAAGAGTATGGAACATTATTTCAATAATCAAAGCCTGCCGCATGATGCGCAAATATATCGCAAGAAGTTGACAGTTCTGCGGATCTTTTGTAGACAAAAAATATCTGATAGGTAATTTTTTATAACTAAATATTTTGAAAACTATGAATTCTTCTGAATAACAGGCCCAGTACTGTAGTTTTTTTGGCAGTATGAAGTTTATGCGGACATTCGTGGGGTCCTTGGAGAGGCAGTGTTAAACGACAATGGAGTTATCGAAAGCATTGATTTTATTGCTTTCGGGCGTTACATCATCGGAACCATAGGAAATGAGGCCGACATGTAATTGTATGGTATTACTTAGTACCTTATTGTCTTTCCACTGACCCCAAAACACGTGACCTTGAGTGACCAGTGGCCAGTTTGCGTTAAATTCTGTTTCGCACCGGTATGTTTAGAGCTCTGAAGCCTGGCTTTCGAAATCTGGCTAATGTTAAACTTGTAATCAGTGATGTCGACAAACATTTTAAACTGAAAAGAACAGCTGCAGCATCACGCAGTTTCCTTGCAACAGCACACCTTTCTTGTTGTAAACTGAGATTTTTTTACATAAATTTCTTCCATGGTCATATGACGGCTGTTGATTGTTGAAAACTGTCAGAGCTGTTTGTTTCTGAAGTGCATTAATTTTTTTGTGTTTGATGTTGAATCATTGCATTCAAACAAATAAAGATGATGATGATGATGATGATATTTGTTTATGTTTTATTTTTGCCAGTTAAGTTTTGCTAGTTAAGTCTATCTTACATTTCTTCATTTCCAACCAATGATCATGGTATAGTTGCTGTGTGACATGGTCGCAGAGGCAGCTCACAGTGTGGTCAGAGACTCCTTGAAAGATGTTGTGTACTAGACCTTGGCTAGTCATCACAGGAGAGGCAAAATACAGACTTAGTGACTTGAATGTGATGAAGTCAGGAGTATCTGTGTAATGGGACAGAATGGAGTATGTGATCGCATTCTATGCAGACATTGTATTTGGACTTTGAAACATATCAGATCACGTGGTACAGTGTACCTAGCATTGTCAGTGTATGTGCAAAGTTCCATCTTGTGTGGCATTCCCTCTGGGGGGCAGCATTAGACATTACACCCCATCTCTCTGTCCATCTGTTTGTTTGTCTCGCTGTTTGTGAATGTACCTAAGGCTGTGATTACATGTAAAATAAAACATTTTGCAGCATTTTTGCAACTGCATTTTTCCTGAAGAATAAAAAAGCTGCTAAAAAGTCTGAATTGAGGGGAGCTTGGCAGTCATGGTTTTTTCATCGAAAGGTCATAAGTCAAGGTCACAGGACCACACGAAGCTGAGACAGGAAGTATGCCATAACTTCTGAATAAAGTGTTCTATGAACTTCAAGCTTGGGGTGCCTTAGAGACCCTTAGAGAACTGATAACAACAAGAAGAAGAACTGTCATGATTCACAGAATATTTGGAATCCGCGGAAAAACTGCGGATCTTTTGTAGATGCTACATTGTCGGAACCTTAACAAATAAGGCCAATGTTAGTATTTAGTATTAGTTAATTCCTTATTGCCTCCTTATCACCTTTCCACTGACTCCAGAACACGTGATCTTAGTTTGCCATTTTCCATTAAATTCTGTTTTGCGCTGGTATGTTTGGAGCTCTGAAACCTGACCTTTGAAGCTTGGCTACTCTTAAACTTGTAGTGAATGTTGTCGGTGAACTTTAAACCGAAAAGAACAGCTATGGCACCACGCGGTTTCCGTGCTACAGCGCGGCTTTCTTGTGTTAAAAAACAAAGAGGCAGTGAATCAGTCTCCTAGTGGCATTGTGAAAATCTGCAGATTTATACTTATAATTTTCTCTGTGACTTTGGAATAATCACTGTCAGCTTCCCCCAGCAGGTGGCGGTTTATGTAACTTCCAACTACTTTATTTATTTGACATAAGCAAGTGCGAAAATGAGTTGGCGTGAGCGGCCTAATGTCACTACTGGTTTTTAAAAGGCAAAACAGCAAAAAATTTTTGTAGTTCTCAAAACTTATGCAAACCGTCAGAATATGTGCAAATAAAGCAGCAAATAGTTTAAGATAACTGTAGTGAATACTTTGTACATTTAGACACTTCTACATGAACTTTGTAATGTCACTTTTGATACTCTCCTAAAGATTTGCTTCTATAGTCAGTAATCCTTACCATTTCTGGTCATCTCTTATGATGAAAAGTTGCCCAAATAAATAGACTTTCTTATTGTACTTAAGAGATTTGGCAAATCTTAAGCATTAAAATGCTACCATACATTGAACATCAAAAACAGCCAAAATTCCCCCATTTTGTCCCCTAGCGACAAAACTAAGCATTTGCAGTCTCTAATCTTTTGAGGACATATGTTTCTCATCACTGTCTAAAACGTCCTCCAAATTTGAAACGTCCTCCAAATTGGCTGTTCTACAACAACCTTTGTTGCAAGTCATAATGGACTCGCCCAGCAACCTGGCTCCCCTTTCTGAAATTGTTGGAACATCCCGTGATGCAAGGACACACTGGAGTGATCCAGAATGTCCATTAAGTAACCTGAATAGCTACAGTACGCGTAATTCAAAACCCGATCCACTTGTCTGAGATTTTGTGCATTATTTATTGTCAATTTCAAATTTTAGTTGAAAGTCCACTTTTTACATATTTCTAATCACTAATCAGGCGTGTTTGAGCATGCCTGCCACGACAATTGGCAATTTGGGGATGCATTCCTTGTCCAGAGGCTACAGTGTAGGGGTTATGTTTTTTTTCTAAAATCGGACTGATGCTATCCAACATAGAGGATGTGTCAAGTGAGTTTATTCAACTTCATACCGTTTTCAAGTTATTGACCCTAGTTGTTCAGTGCTACAGAACTTGAGTCCTGAAATCTGTTGTTGCAGGAAAGCAACCCCTTAACGGAAAAATTTCAAAATTTCGGTGCAAAGCAATTTATGTGGGCATTGATTCATGTATTTGTGTCAAGTTTCATGGAAATCGGTAAAGCAGAAGTGATAAACTGGTGTGTGGTATTCATCGCCAAAAAACCTTAGTTTTTGGCCCCCTCTTCACCAGAGCCGGTTATGGGTGTAAGCGCAATGACAATGTGAAATGTGATAAGATGGTGGTCTGGCTAGGAAGAGCATAGACTGTGATGCATGATGCCAGGATATAGACAATAGCTTTGGAGACAGAAGCTTTGGCACTGCCGGTCCTTGAATTTGGAACAGTCTGCCATGTGGCCTGCGAACACTTGACATCAGCTACAAACATTTTAAAATGCTACTGAAGACATATGTTTGACTAGGCCATGGCGCTTTGTGACATTATATAAGCGCCTTAGAAATACTCTTACTTACTTACTTACTTACTTACTTAGACAGGCTAAACAGATGCTTAGGAGCATGGACTAAAGCCTGTCTAATTATGTTCTTTGACTTCCATGGAAGGACCTATGAATTCTAGTGGGTTTGCTCACTGGACATGCAGACTGCAATCGACACCTGACTCTGATTAAGGTCAGATCAGATGTGCTATGCCCCCTGTCTGCATTTTCTTGGTAAATGCAGTGCAGCTGTTTCTTTTGATTCAGCATACTTGGTTCCTGCCATGTGGACTATAGTGACCTAGGTAAACCACATTGGTATTGTCTCCTGAGGTTCATCAAAGCTTCTAAAACATTGTTTAAGCCTATTGGCATATTGGAGATACGCATTGGGCCCATCATGGTGGCCTCAAAGCTTTTCCCAGCATAAGGTAAGGTAAGACCCTTTCTCTGGGGCTGCTGCAGTGATTTTGTGGGATCAGTCTTTCCCATCCTCTTCCTTCAGCCAAGTTTGTCCAAATCCTTCCATCTTCCGAAGAGATAAACGCAAAAATGTGTCTACCAGCATAGGCTTCTGACCAACAATAAAAATGTTACAAAGATTTTATACAAATGTTTTAACGTTTTATTTTATGACCACGTCTGCAAAAGAAATAAAACGTGTTTTAACTGCTAAAAATCTTGCACAGATCTTCCCAAAATATTTTAGCAGAATTGATAAATGTTCAGCAGTATTCAGGAGCCACAGTTATTGCCACCAATCACACCATTCCTTGGCTTACGTGATAATGACGTTATTCTGCCCGCTGACTTGGTACGTGGCATTGATTGACTACTAGCCCTGCGTATTCTCTGTAACATAAAATGTTGCAGAAATGTTTTGTTCACCATCGACTACCTGTGGCTAAAACTTTTTTAGACGTGGTTATGTGTAAAGTAAAACACTAAAACGTTTGTACAAAAATTACAACATTTTTTTGTTTTGCATGTAATCGTGAGTCAAGTTATTTCTCTATATTTTGTTGCAAAATGAGTCCACTGTTTCACAAGAACATTCAGAATTACTATCCAGTAGTTTTGTGCAGTACTGCACAGATTTGTCCTTCCTGTTGCAATAAGTTCGGGTAATAGTTTTTTTTACAGTTACTTATTAGAAACAGCACTACGGTAATCTTCCAAACGTTTTTCTGTAAGCATTAGCAGCATGCAGCTTAATGTTGACTTTATAACCTGTTTGGTTAGCTTCTTACGACAATACAATTGGTGCTGCCAAAGTCTAGCCAGTGTACATACCCACAATGTGCAAACTACAGAGTGGGCACAAAGATCAGTTTGGCTGATCACGTACACAGCTCTCTCTAGCACACCAGTCAGCATTGCACCTAATCTCATATGTCAGTAATACTGGACCACATCTGCCGACTGATTCTGCTGCAGATTTTGATTTGTTGTCAGAACCTTCTTGTCTCTTGTCTTGCAGCTGGAAGTTACTGCCTCTTGTACTCATATGCTTCAAGCAGCATCTGGAAACTCATCTGTCCATGCCCGTGCTTTTAATTTACACATACACTGTGGTCCAGTAGAAACGTCACAACCCTTTTTTATTGCAATAACTTTGTTTCCTGCCATATTTTCGTAATTTTTTGGCAGACACATACTATGTGGGAAATTTGCAGCACGAACATATGTAATTAGCCCATCTAACACGGTTTGTGTAACTGCACAACCTTGTGTAAACTTTTGATCCGTGTTTACTGCTATTAATATGTAGTAAATGCAAACAATCGTCACTTTAGTTCCAATTCATGTGGACTAATTAAAATAATGCAAGTTATAGCAGGTGATTAAAATTTTGTCCACGAGCTATACACACACACTTTAAGCTGGTCATGCCATTGGTCAATGGTTATCAAGGTTTTGTTGCAGCGTAACAGTCAAAGAGTGGCTGTCATACATTGTTTGAAAACCTTGTTTACATCAAAATGACCTATGCTACCATAGCAATAACCTCCCAGCCTCACCTAGGCCTGTGCATTATTTACAAATAAGTAATTGTTGTCAGGTACAGTTCTTTCAAAAATTACGAAATTTGGATAAAAATTGACAAAGATATTGCCGAACTAAAGGGTGACTGTGTTTTTGTTTTTGAAACATTTTAAAGCCATGAATGTGAATGAAGTTGTGATCAAGATTTTACAAGGTAGTACAGTTACACAAAAATTGTTAGGTTGGCTATTTATGTGTCCTCTCATTGCAAATTTCCTCTAGTGTATGTCTGCCAGAAATCAATGAAATTGGTTGACAGTTGCCAAAGTTATTACAAAAACAAAAAGAGTGCAGTTTTATTGGACCACAATGTATAATATTTTGGCACCATTATTTCTCATGCAAGTTATAGCTGGGGCATTCTGCCTTTTTGACTGTAGTGAAGAGTTAATATTTAATGTGCTCATAGTTTCATCTATAATTTTAGCAGTACAACTTTGTTTACGCCAATTACTTAGCCACACTATAGCGAATTTTGACAAATTTTTGCCTGTAACATAAGTAGACTTAATTTTTAGATAGCTGATGTGTGTATTATATGCATGTGTAATTTATCAAACCTTGACACTCAGTAGACTAAAAATCACTTATCTGTTGAAAGCCTTTGTCTTGATATTCCTGTATTTTTTTTCATTTCTTGTATATAATTGCATAGTTAGTTTACCCTAATAAATGTGACATGACATAATCTTAATAAGCAAAAGTCTGTTTAGGATAAAATTTATTATGTCACTAAGTTATGCACAACTAGAAAAAGATGCACAGGGCAAGTGTTACCCAGTGCAAAGTATCGGCCTAAAGTAACGTCGCCAATGAACGCGCCTAGTTGTAGACGCTGCGTTGCGACGTATTGGAAAGAGCAGATACGG
>Ga0209679_1000786_pt1 | contig 12245 bp, 9 predicted proteins | sample WorMetHEROISLAND_4_FD_187408 | JGI IMG/M metagenome (GOLD analysis project Ga0209679, IMG submission 187408) | Marine gutless worms symbiont microbial communities from Max Planck institute for Marine Microbiology, Germany - Olavius sp. 2 HERON... ...
ATGTCAGCAAGGCATTGGGCTGGGCGGGCCAGAAAGCCTGGGTCGTGAAGGGAAAGACCTGATCATGCAGTCCATCACGGTTCCAGTTGTCGATAATATGAGCCGCCCGGCTGTCCAGCGATTGGATACCGGCCCGCGCCGGCCGCCCGTCTTTGTCGATCAGGTATAGCCCGTTGCCGTGTCCGGTGGTGCCGACACCGATGATTTGTTGCGGCTTGATGCCGGATTGGCTCAACGCGTCTTTAACCGCCATGGCCGTGCTCTGCCACAACTCATCCATGCTTCTTTCGGTCCAGCCCGGCTGCGGATACTCAGAGTCTGCCTTGCGGCTGGTGACCTGGATTTCGCGGCCCGCTAAATCAAAAATAGCGGCCTTGGAAATCGTGTTGCCATTATCGATGCCTAGTAAATACTCAGACATGTATGTTCCTCCTGATACTATGATTTCAAATTCGAAATCCGGGTCGTCTTGGATATAGTCTCATCCGAATGAATGTCTAACAGAAGACAGGCTGAACGTCGAACATCGAACGTCCAACATCGAACATCAAATGAAAAAAAGAAGAACCTTAATGTATCATTCAAAGTTCAACATCGGATTCTCATATAAATATATTGGCGGAGCGCAGCGACATCATTATTCGACGTTGGACGTTGAGCGTTCGATGTTCGCCGTTTAATTTGTTTGTCACTGAAAGACTCTGAACCCTAGTTTACCCGTCAAACACCGGTTCTACCATTCCTGTTATGTCGGTTTGAATTCGAAAAAGATCACCGGCCAATGGTTGGTCCGTGCGCTGCTGGTCGCTTAAATCATACCAGGCAGTTGTAATAAACAATTCATTCAGGTCCTCTCCGCCAAATCCAATACAGGTAACATTTTCTGTCGGAATCCGAATCTCCCGTTCCAGTTTCCCGGCAGGATCATAGCGTGTCACGCGCCAGCCCCCCCAGTGGGCGGCCCAGACAAATCCCTGGCTGTCAACCGTCAGGCCATCGGGCTTGCCCGCGTCTTCCGGTATCGCAACAAAAACCCGACGGCTGCTTGCAGTGCCCGACTCGATATTATAGTCGTAGGCGGTGATTTTATTGGCGAACATTTCGGAGACGTACACCGTTTTGCCATCCGGGCTGAGGGCGATACCGTTAGACAGGACCAGGTTTTGGTCGAGTTTGTGCAGGCTGCGGTCGGTATCGAGCCGATAAAGGGAACCGTCCGGGGCATCCAACTGATCGGAATTGTATGAACCCACCACTAGGCGTCCCTGGCGGTCTATCGCCCCGTCGTTGAACTGGAGATTTTGCTGATCGGCATACGGATCGACGATGAATTCACACAAGTTGGATGAAGGATCCCAAAACGCCAGGCCGGCATCGGTGACAACCAGCCAACCACCCGGGCTTCTGCGGCATAATCCCCTGATCGGCATATCCGGCTTAAAGGAATCGTATTTATTTGTTTTTGGGTCAATCCGGAAAATCGTGTGGCTGCCGATATCCACCCAGTACAGCAATTTTTCTTCCTGAACCCAGATCGGAGTCTCCCCCAGCTCATTTTGGATTGATAAATAATGCTCCAGGTCGTGCATTTCTAATACTCCATCAGGCATACGTATTAATTAAAATAGAAGTGCTATAATAGTCCTATTGAAAAGCGAACCGCAGAACCGCAGAATATTGAATATCGAATTTCGAAGGGTGGAATCGCTGTGCTCTGTCTTTTAAAACAATAAAAAAAGATAGAATTCCTTCCTTCGACATTCTGCGGTTCGATATTCGATATTCTGCGGTTCGCATTTAGAATTCACCATGTCTCATTCAATGTGTCCGGTATCGGCGCTCAAGCGTGCTGAACCCGAAACCCTTCTTATCATTCCTCAACTTTTTGGGTTATCAGGGTGTAAACCGCCACCGTTCCGACGAGCACGATGCCCTTGGCAAAAGACTGCCAGTAGGGGGGGATCCATAAAACAGTCATGCCGATCGTCACGCACATGATGATCAAGGCGCCGACAATTGTCTTTAATACCGACCCCTCACCCCCGTAAAAACGGGTGCCGCCCAGCAAAATGGCGATGATGACTTCCAGCTCCATCATATTGCCGGTCATCGGATCGCCCATGGACAAATAGCTGGCTCTGGCAATTCCGCCGATGGAAGCCAGAAAACCGGTAATCATATACAGAATCCAAATTATCCAGACGACATTGATGCCGGATAATTCCGCAGCGGTCATATTGCCGCCGATGGCCGCCGTATACTTGCCGAGCACTGTCTTTTTTTGAACGATGACCATGATGACGATCACCGCCACCGCCACCCAAAATGCGGCCGGCAGACCCAGGGCCACGGGCGCACGGGCGAAATCATTGATGCCCTCGGGCATGTTGCCTTTTATTAGACCGACTCGTCGCGGTGTCAGGGTCCAGGCAATACCCCGAAACAGGTACAGGGTGACCAGGGTGGCGATGACGGGCACAATGCGCAGCTTCATCACCAGCAGGCCGTTGATATAGCCCATGAAAATCCCCAGCCCCAGGGTCAGCAGTGTTGCCGCGAAGAACCCAAATCCGTTTTTCAGCAGGATGCAATAGATCACACCGCTCAAGCTGACCATGCTGCCCACCGACAGGTCAATCTGGGCGGCGACCATGATGAGCGTGGCACCGCAACTGACCAGCAATATCGGCACGGACATTCGTAAAATATGGATGATGTTGGCCGAGCTTAAGAAATTCATTGACACTGAACTGAATCCGATGACAATCAAAGCCAGCACAAGGAACACAAAGATGTTCTTGAAAGTCGTCCATGTGAATTTGCCTTGCATTTCCATATTTAGCGCTCCAATTTTTTATTGAATATTTTCGATTGAATATTCAATTTACAATCTTCAATCTTCAATTTCAGTTCTAGGTTGTTCTTCGGTCCAATGCAAAACGTTGCGACAATATTGCAATCAGCGTGATGCCGCCCTTTACGATTGTCTGAATATCCGGCGACAACCCCAGCATATTCAAAGAAGTCGACACGATTCCGAGGATAAATGCGCCGACGACGGCACACATGACTGAGCCAAACCCGCCGTTAATGCTGGTCCCGCCCATTAGCGTGATGACCAGCGCATCAAATTCAAATCCCACACCCAGGCTGGAGATACCCGCGTTGTGAATGGATCCCATGATGACGCCGACCAGTCCGGCCAGAAATGAGCTTGCTAAGTAAAGAATCGAAATGTGCTTTTCGACTTTAATGCCGGAAAGTTTGGCGGCTACGGGATTGGCCCCGATGTAATATGTCCGGCGGCCGAACACCGTCTTTTTTTCAATAATCAGTGCAATGATTACCAATATGATCATCAGCAGAACCGACGTGTTGATGGTGCCGACCAGTGAGAATGAACCGATTTTTTTAAACACATAGGGAAGGCCGGCGTTGCGCTGCGAACCCTGGGTGATGATCAGCGCAACACCGCTCGCCAAAGCCCATGTGCCCAGCGTGACGATAATGGATGCGACTTTCAGCCGGGTGACAAAAAACGCATTAATGGCCCCGATGCACATACAGCATAGAAGGGATGCAATAATAGCAACACCATACGGCATACCCAGGCCGCGGGCCAGTTCCATACCGGCGCCGGTTGGGGACTGGCAGAAATAGGCCGACAGCACGGCGCCTAAACCGACGATGCCGCCGACCGACAGGTCAAAATTGCCGCTGATGATCAGAAACGTTACGAAAATGGATAGTATGATGAGTTCCGCCTGCTGAGAGAGCTGGTTTGAGATGGTTTGAATGTTAAAAAACCGGGGCACAAACAAAGAGGCCGCGATAAAAAAAATGATCAGCACACCGAACATGGACAAAACAATAAACGATTCATTGCTCATTTTTCCAACTGCTGTTTTTCGTTCCAGCATTATTCGCCTCCTGTACAAATATGAAGCAGCTTTTCACTGTCGATGTCCTGGCTGTTGGCCAGTCCCGCTTTCAGGTTGCCGTCGTAAAGCAGAAAGATCCGATCGCACATGTTCAAAATTTCCGGCAATTCGGAGGAACAGAAAATGATTGACTTGCCCTCCTGGGACAACTGGCGTACTATTTTGTAAATTTCACTTTTGGCCCCCACGTCGACGCCGCGGGTGGGCTCATCCAGTATGAGCAGATCGGCATCGGCAAAAAGGCACTTGGAAAAAACCACCTTCTGCTGGTTGCCGCCCGAGAGTTTGGCCACTTCTTTTTCAGAGCTGCTGGTCATGATTCCCAGCTTTTTGATAAATTCCAAGGTGGCGTTCATATCTTTGGCGGAGTTGATAAATCCCATTTTGGAGATTTTTCCCAGGTTCATAACGGGAATATTGTTTCTGATCGTCAGAAGTGTGAAAAGCCCTTGGGATCGCCTTTCTTCCGGCACCATCGCAATGCCGGCGCTGATCACTTTGGCCGGCAAATCATCAAGCTTTTTGCCCTTGAAAATAATATCACCCGTGTATTTGTCCGCGCCGTATATGGCCCGGGCCAACTCGGACTTGCCGGCGCCCACCAGTCCGTAAAATCCCACTATTTCGCCGCGCTTGACTTCAAAGGAAATATCTTTCAGTTTTTTATTGCTCAGGTTGCTAACTTCCAACAAGTTCTCGGCATCCGTCAGATCCCTTTCAACATATTGCTCATAGACGGTCTTGCCGATCATCAACGTGATGAGTTCGGCGCGGTCTTTTACCTCGGTAATCGATTTGGTTTCGATATGCTTTCCGTCACGCAGAACCGTGACGGTGTCGCCCAGCTCAAAAATTTCGTCCAGCCGGTGGGATATGTAGATCACGGTTACATTTTTGGCTTTAAGGCCTTTTATAATTTTAAACAGTCGCTGAATTTCTTCCTCGGAAATAGCTGCTGTCGGTTCATCCATAATGATAACGTCTGACTCCGAAGCCACGGCCCTGGCAATCTCCACCATCTGTTTCTGGGCGACACTCAACTCCGACACCCGCTGTTTGGGGTTGATGGACGGCTCGATGGATTTCAGAACTTCGACCATTTTTTTGATTTTGGCGGTTTTTCTCAAAAAACCAAACCAGGTGTCCTCCATGCCAAGGGTCAGGTTTTCTTCAACGGTGAGTTGATCGACGACATTCAGCTCCTGAAACAGGGTGCTGACGCCTTTTTGTTTGGCATCCCTGGGGTTTTTTGCCACATATGCCTTGCCGTTCATGAGGATGGTGCCGGTCGTTCTTGCAATTGCACCGGTGAGGATTTTGATCAGGGTGGATTTGCCGGCCCCGTTTTCCCCAACCAGGCAGTGAACGGTGTTTTTGTTGATATTAAAACTGACATCATCAACGGCCCGTACGCCCGGGAACTCTTTGGTCAAATTTTCTATTTCCAGCAGAACAGCGCTCATGGTTTTGTTCCCCTGTTCTATATTTTTCAATGGGAGGAAGCCTGGGTTGGCTTCCTCCCGCATGATGATGAATTACGTTTTTTAACGTTGCTGCGGATTGCTGCGGTTGCTAGAAATTAGGCATTTTGGCATTGGCCTGAAACTCTTCGTTGTACCATTTTACGGCTTCATCCGGTTTCATGCTCCAATAGCCAATCAGGGAATTGGGGATAAAGATCGGTTTGCGATTGGCCGGGTCAACCTGCTTGATCTGGCCGTTTTTGATGGCGAAGAGGTTGTCGATGCGACCCATGCCGGTTTCGCGCGGCGGCAGGCCCATGGACATTTTCAGGGAGGAGCTTGGATCGAAGACTTCATACAGCTCATTTTCCGGGCAGTCCACACTGATCACGATTTCGGTCAGGGGAACACCGTTTTTCATCTTGCCGCGACCGACCGCTCTCAACCCGGGCATCGTGCCGTCGGTCAGGTTGGCGGCCTCAGAGTAGATGATGCAAAGGTCCGGATGGGCCTGGACCAGGTCCTGGATGGTTTTCTTGGCCACATCCGGGCCCCGGCTGGCATCGAAGCAACCCAGATCGATTGCATCGGGGGCCACCGACAGAACACCTTTGGCAAATGGAACCGTGCGTCCCTCGGCAACCGCTTCATTATCCGGCCATCCTATTTGAACCATCTTAATGGGCTTGTCGGGATGGGCTTTGATCCACTGCTCGGCGGCAATTTTGCCCATTTGAAATGAAATTGTAGCTTCGCCGGGTCTGACAACCGGTATGTTAATGGGCATTTGATCGAAGTAGCTGGCGAGAATGATTCCCTTTTTAAGGGCTTCCTCCAGGCCGGGTTTGGCAGAGTCACCCTGCCAGATGTGAAGGGTTGCCATGTCCATGCCCTGGGCAATCATCTGGTCAACGTTTGCGGTCATGGTGGCGACGTCGGATTTGCCGTCAAAGACCTGAACATCGGCGCCATACTTTTCCTTGGCGTATTTTTTGGCCCAGTAGGATTGGGCCTGATGAAACCCGTTCTTCAAATCGGATACAAAATAGGCAATTTTTACGGAGTCTGCATAAGAGGTAACGGCAAAAGCTAACATGACGATTATCAATAATACTGTCTTTTTCATTTCTCTTCCTCCTTGGGGCTAATTTCGGTTTTAGGTTTTTTTACTTCCTGCTTTGGTTTGTTTTTTTATCTACCTCCTTCCTGAAAGGTTCTCAGTTTTTAAAATCTCAGGTTCAAGTTTTTGCGCTGCAGAATTTTTATGACGATGTCTACTCCTGGGTTATTTTATCAAGATTCCTCTTGAGGCGATCCAAGGGCTTCCACATCTTTGCGGATTCGACTCAAGTCGGCCGCTTCGAGTTCAAGGTTGCCGGCTCCGACATTATCACTGACGTGCGCTTCTTTTCTGGCGCCGCAAAGAACGAAGGTGATGCCCTGCTGGGCCACGGTCCAGGCAATGACCAGCTGGGACAAGGAACAATTGTATTTTGCCAATAGATCGCTCCAGCCCTCGAGCATATTGAGGACTTTTTCCCGGTTCACCGGCAGATACCATGGAATCTGGTTTCGATAAACACCTTCCGGATAAGTCTGGTCCATACCGATTTTACCGGTTAACAGACCCTGCTCCAGCGGAGAATAGGCCAGGGTGCTGATGCCGTTCGCCAGACAGTACGGCAGGAGTTCTTTTTCGATTTCCCGGTCGAGCATGCTGTATCGAGGCTGAATGGCGTCCAGAATACCGGCGGACTGGTATTGTTTTATGTGATCAATATCTACGTTGGAGGCGGCGATGGCGCGTATTTTACCGTCTTCTTTGAGCTTCATCAGGCATTGCATGGTATTATCGATCGGGTATTTGTCCGGTTCCAGCGACGGCCAGTGAGTGTGGTACAGGTCTATATAATCGGTATCCATGCGACTGAGACTGATTTCGACTTCTTCCCGGATCGTTTCCGGCAGCAGGCATTTTCTGACGTGCTTGTCTCCCAATTTAAAAGCAGAAGTCCCTCTATCATCATTCCACCACAGGCCGCATTTGGTGGATAAAATCACTTTATCCCGTTGCTCTTTAATAGCTTTGCCGACGACCTCTTCGCTGTGGCCAAAGCCATAGGCGGGGGCAGTATCAATCAAGTTAACGCCGGCATCAATGGCGGTCTGAATGGCCTTGACGGACTGACTGTCGTCTGAATCACCCCACCAGGGTCCGCCACCGATGGCCCAGGTGCCGAGGGCGATCGCCGAAGCCGAGATATCCGTTTTTCCCAGGGTTCGATATTGCATTTTTTCCTCCTGTTACAATGGTTGAGATTAACATACTCGTAACACGCGTTTCACATTTGTTTGTTATATAGAACGATATTTTATATCTGTCAACAATTATTTTGTAAAAAAAGAAATATTTTTTGTTGACATTTAATTCAGATAATATAAAACAATACTTAAACCCTGATTAAATGCTTTTTTAAGTGCTTTAAATAAGGGTTGGCCTGAAAGTTGAGCCGGGGAGTATACCTTTTTATATAGTGAGAATGCATTGTAAATTAATAAAATCGATTTATTTTATATAAAACCATTTTCTATATATTAAAAGTATCAATCAAAAATTCCGACAATTACACCCGGGTCAATTGAAATCAGGAACCTTTAAATTAAGGATGTAAACTCCAATGGGAAACAACTACATCATACCAAGTCTAGATCGCGCGCTTGAAATCATCGGGTTTTTGGCCAGGCAGCCCAAGGGTTGCGGCATTACAACTATTGCGGATAAATTGGGTTATCCCAAAAACAGCGTATTTCGAATATTAAAGACCCTGGCCGGCAAAGGGTATATTATTGAAGCCGACAGGCTGTACCAGTTATCTGCCAAATTTCTTGCCATTGGCTATTCCGCTGTGGGTGAAGCGCATATGGTGGAGAAGGCGATCGATGTCATGCGGGAACTTAGAGATGAAGTTAACGAAACTGTCTTGCTCGGCACCCTCGTCGGCGCCAGGGGCGTCATATTGGAGCAGGTTCTCAGCACGCAGCCATTGAAGGTGATGGTCGATCCGGGCCATAATTTTGCCCTGCACACGGCGGCACCCGCCAAAGCAATGCTGGCTTACATGAACCCGGAAGACCAGGGCAAAATAATTGATACGATTACGTACACGCGCTTTAACGAGAACACGATTATCACCAAAAGACAGTTTGTAAAAAATCTGAAAGAGGCCAAAGAGAAAGGCTACGCAACCGACCTGGCGGAAGAAATCATAAACCTGCACTGCGTTGCCTGTCCGATTTTTAATCATAAGCTGGAGCCGATTGCTTCGATCTGGATAACCGGACCTTCCGACCGATTACAGCCCGAGCGGTTTGATGAGTTCGGCGATATTATCGGCGAATTTGCACTGAAGATCTCACGGCGCCTGGGGTATGAGCCGGAGCTGAACGGGCACAGTGCTTATGAATGATGGTGGTTCGGCACCTAACGACGCAATATCGACAATATGATTCCCATGCTCTATCTCTGATATGTAGGCTTATCGTATGGCATCCCATAGGTTTTCGAATCTTATTGAATTTTAGTACTAAATTGAAAAAGAGAAGCAGAGGTTTGTGACTATCCCCTGCTTCTTTTTTTATAACGCCAAGTTATCCCTGCATTACTTGGACTTCTTGGGCTTCTTTTTGTCGCTGCTTGTGGTTTTAGGACTACCCTGCTTTTGTCCAACACAACCGCAGCCACAATTGCCTTTTTTGTCTGCCATTTTTCATCACCTCCTTTCGGTGGTTTGAGATTATTAGGTTTGATTTTTTATAGAGAATTTTTAAGGTTTAATTAAGTATTTTAGCAATCACTTAATTTTTTGTGTAAAAAAATTTGACTACTTGGTTTTAGATTCTAATTCTTTAATCCTAACACGAACAGTTTTAAGCTCGGTTTCTATTTCTCGTTTATATTTTTTCAGAGATTCCAGGCTTGAATCGGTCAACTCTTTTTCTCTGAATTTGCCAGTTCCTTGGCAACCGCAAGTGCAAATTTCGGTCAACACTTCTCGACAATTATTCAGAGTTCCTTCATCTATGAAATAGGGTATCCAATATCCATTTCGCTCACTCCGAACAAAGCCAGCTTGTTTTAATATTTTTAAATGTTGTGACACGGCAGCAGGGGTGACACCAAGCAATTCTGAAATCTTTTTGGCACCAAGCGGTCCCTGTGATTTTAAAAGATCGATTATTTTAACCCTTGTCTCAACAGCTAATGCTTTAAACATTTCGGCAGGTTCTAAGGTCATTGTACCCTCTATGTGATTAAGTATTTAAGTTAATACTAAAATAATATAGCCAATAAGGTTTGTCAAGTATTTTTCAAATTAAATAAAAATGATTGACTTGAAATAGAAACCTCTTTCGGTTGTGTCATTTTTGATTACAGGCGATCCGGGCAGACAGCCTATCAACCGTCATTGACGCCCGACCCTTAACTACGCTCCTTAGAAATGACAATTTAAAACTTGACAATTCGTTCTATTTAATATATGTTCATATGAACATATATTAAATTAAAGAATGTACTCTAAGGTTGGTTTCATCAACAACCATTCGCTGGAGCTGAATATATTATTGTAATGGCGGCCTATCTTTTGGCAGGGTGGAATGTTCTTTTGGGCGCCCTGAGAACCATACATCCCATCGCAACTTCAAGTACTAACGTGATAATTATAGGTCTGCAAAAGCTGTGGCCAGTAAACTACAAATCGACAGCTTTTATGCGGATCTTCTTCCGGAAAATAAGGTCAGCATCTTTGAAGAGCTATCCAGACAAAATTCCTTGGTTATCTTGCTCTATGGAGACTGAAAAAGCGCAAAATGTTGAGACATAACGGTGATGATCCAGAGGTCATTTACGATGATAACCGTCCAACTCAAAAGTTTTTCACAACATATAACTGTACATGTTAGAAGATCGTTAATTCGGAGAGGGTATAACCATACTATCAAATTCATTTTATCTTGCAATAGTCCATTTTTGGATGCGACAACATTTTAGATTAGCTTATGAATGTGAATTCGTCTAAGTGCCTACCTACCATGTTTGCATAGAAGAGTCTAAATTGAAAAAGATGTGTCCGGGGGTGTGAAAAACATTCAGACGGCTGCTGAAAGGAAGGGGGTTTGGTGATGGGATTCCAATTAAAATTATATAGATAGCCCTAATCGCATAATCTTGCTTTCACGGAAATCAACAATTTTATGGGAACCGGAAAATCGAATCCGATTAAAATTTAAACTTGCGGGCCTCATGATACATGGCCAGCACATTTTCCATGGGCACATCGGGCATAATGCCGTGGTCCGGGCCGCAAATGTAGCCACCGTTTCTGCCGAGCACCCGGATGCGCTCATGAACTTCCCGGCGCACATCCTCGGTGGTTCCAAAGGGCAGGGTTGTCTGGGTGGAAATCCCGCCGAAAAAGGTGATGTGGTCACCGTATTCACGCTTTAAGACCTCCGGTTCATTGCCCGGCAGATGGGTCTGGACCGTCTCCCACACATCCATGCCGATGTCAATCAGGTCGCCCATGACCGGGCGAAACTGGCCGCAGCTGTGAAACCAGACTTTTAAATCGAATTTTTCAGCCAGGGCAAAATATTTTTGATAGGTTGGTTTCAGGAAATTGCGCCAATGATCCGGGGAAATCAGCATGCCTTGTTGGGTCGCGAAATCATCTCCCATATATACGAACTGGGCCAATCCTTTCGTCGCCTCAAATAATTTTTCATAGAAACCCAGGACAAATTCTTCCACTTTGCGGACGGTTGCTTCAATAATTGCCGGGGCCTGCCAGAGTTTCAGCAGGGTTTCTTCAAAGCCAAACAGATCAAACAGGGTGCACAGCACCGGCAGCCAGTTGCCGCCGCTTTTTTGGGTGGCTTCCTCCAGCGTCATGCCCGGGCTCAACAGAGCATATTTTCCTTCCACTCTCTTGGCTTTATCGTCAGGGATCGATTGGAGTACTTCGGCAGCGACAGAATAGTTAAAATTATCCGGATCCGGCCAGGCAAAATTTTCGATATCGGCCACCGTTTTAACCTCTTGCAGGGGGTAATGGCGTCCTTTGCCAAAGCCCACACCGGCCGCGCCGTAAACATCGGCCGGTGTTTGGAATATGGTGCAATCAGGCTCCAGGCCGGAGCCGGTATAAACCGGACGGGCACACTGCAGGTCAACGCCTATTTTGTGTCTGAGATCCAGTTTGTTGTCGATGCCGAAATGGTCATACCACGGCTTTAGATCGGCATAGATGCCCTCAATATTGATCGGTACCGTTTCCGGCTGAATGTGTCCAACCGCCTTTAAGATTCGTTCTTTTGAGGTTTCCATCCTTTTTATCCTACAATAGTCAACCTGGGCCTCCGGGTCGGGTCAGTTCGCATGAGGTGGATTGCCATAGATTAACCCTGTTAAATGGTTTCGGTTGTCAGGTTTCAGCGTCGCCGTTGGTCTGAAACGCGGCGAGCCTAATCGAGGAGGTAACTTCAGTGTACCTGAAAAAGTTGATACCTGTTGAGGGAGCGGTTTTGCTCACCTGAGCTTGTCGAAGGTTAACCGCGATGAGCTGGTGAGGCATTTTAAGATAATCGTGGCTACAAGCCATTCCCACTGCTAATAATTTTAACTTAAAAGTATTGTTGGCACCAATAGTTCATATAAGTAAATGCTTTTTCCTCTTATGAAACTTCATTTATTTAGACAGGATTTACAAGATTTAATGGATTATTTTAGTTGGTATATTCACATCCTGTCCATCCTGTTGATCCTGTCAGAACATGTGAGCTA
>Ga0209679_1000787_pt1 | contig 12242 bp, 10 predicted proteins | sample WorMetHEROISLAND_4_FD_187408 | JGI IMG/M metagenome (GOLD analysis project Ga0209679, IMG submission 187408) | Marine gutless worms symbiont microbial communities from Max Planck institute for Marine Microbiology, Germany - Olavius sp. 2 HERON... ...
TTAGTGAGCGGAGAAAGTATTGTGGCACTCGGCGTCCGTCACACTCTGTGTGTGTGTGTCTGTCCGCCGAGTCACGACTGCATGCGCATCGCATCTGTCTCGGCAGTGAAGGTAATGTGCTGTATCCAGTGCTCCCAACTTGTTGTTTTGTTGTTATTATTATTATGCACCGTCCAATAGGATGCGTTATGCATCTTGCCCGTCTGTTCCGTACAGGCTCGTAACTCGAAAACAAAAAACTGTAGAAACGTTCTCCGGGGAATGAGTCACTGAAGCACCAAGTTTCAGCGGAAAAGGTCAAAGGTCAAGGTCACCAGACGTCAAAATCTTCAAGAAATTGCCGCACATCTGGCATACATGTTTACTTACGGGTGGCGACTACAAACTAGGCCCGACCCATTGTTAAACCTAATTTATTGTTGGCATCTTAGACAGATGCTCGGCAACTGGACGGAGGGCTAGATATCATGTGGGCACTCAGTACTGACATCTTTTCTTGTTATTATTAAACTTACTACTTCTGCACAATAAAAGGCTACACAGCAGCCTACACAATAACCAATGCATAGTCATTTCTCCAGCCCAACTGCCCAGTCATACCCTACATTCTTTCCTCTTGTTATTATTTTTTGTATTCTATATACCCATGAGTGACTGATTACTATGATTTGTCACTGATGAGCAGAATATTCTCACTCACTGTAGTATGTTTGTACCGTATTCTTATACTTTTTTCACATATTGATCTACTCAGCTTCTAATAGCTGCAAGTGTCTCAATAAATTCAGTTCAGTACAATCACAAGCTATGTTCATTAACTATCAGCTGCAGGTGTCCCAAAGGCTTATAAATAGAAATAGCATACCGGAGCCTTCTTGTCGATAGGCTTAATGATAAATTTCTTGTCGCTGAAAGATATGTTGCGGATTTCACTCCACGGAAAGCCAATCTTTGGTGTCAGCCTGAACACATAATATGTCAATAATGCTCACAATAACTTAGTGTCAGACAACCTTTTATACGTCAGTTTTCGATTTTTGTTTACAATAAGAATTCACCAATAAACGCTAGTTAAAGACGTGTGGAATAGGATCTGTACTCAGAATCTTTGTATGTTTCATCACAATCTGTTATTTCACATTCTGTAGCTGCACCAGTTGTCAGCAACATATAGGAAATACATGATACAGATTAGCACAGACAATGAAAAGCACAATGTATGAATGCATTAAAAGCAAAAAGGCGATAAAAAAGGGAGTAAAGTCCTTCCCGAGCCAGACGGCCCATATGGCGGTGCTGATCTCCATTTCCTTAGCCCTCAGCCAGACACCAGCTTACACTGCGAGACCACGGATACGGGGCTAGTGTATCACGCAGTGTGCCTGTTTACTTCCCAGCTTTCGCTGGTACTCATTTTGCCTACACACAGAGGGATGGCCAGGCTGAGTTGACCCGGGTGGCTGGTTACATACCGAGATGGTTCACCCGTCCACAGATGGTCACCCATCCAAGTACTAAACGGGTCCGACGTAGAGTAACTTCGTTGATCGAAACCAACGCGTTACCACTAAGCCAAACCGCCACCTAAAGGTGATAACAGAAGAAAACATTAAACCACTGCACTACATACTTGTCTTCTTTCTCGTAAATGTTCAGACCGAGAGCATCAACACCGAGCCACAGTTCACTGCCTTTCTTGTTTTTGATGTCGAAATAGTTGACGCCGTACATTTCCAAGTCCTGCGCAATCTTCAAGTACTCCATCATAGCATCGTCCCTACAAACAGCGGCAAAATCACACACAATGTCTTCAATATCTCAATATTATGCACAAGAACAAACCAAAGTACACAAATGCTGATTGGCTGAAATCATGTCAGATGGCGTGCAGCATGATCAACTGCTACACAGATATGTCTGCCCATGTGACAGTCATCCACGCAGTTAAACTGACAGCAGGGGGCGTGGTCTGTGCGACAGTGGGCGTGGTCTATGCGCCTGTTGTTTACGTTGACTGTTGGAACCGGACTAGCCTGGCGTAATTCCCGAACAAGTGGCCGGATAAATAAAAAATCAACAAACTTAGTATTAATACGACAAAAACGTAACCTGCCATGTTGGCTGACACAAAAATACGACAATAACTCAGGTAAATGAAGCGCACAGCTGAGCTTCGCTGTGTTAAATTCTACCTCATCACAGTTCACTACCACACTCGTCTTAAGCCTACAGCTGTACAGTGTAAAACGTTCTTAACCTCATCAGACCCTTGTGCTCCAAGTGCCAGTTGACAACCTTCTCTTGCCATTCTTCCTTGGTCAGTGCATGCTGCTCAAAAACCCTACACACAACGTACAGAAATGTGTAACACACATACGAATGTGACACACACAGGTGACTTCGGGCGTCAAAATACTGCAGAAGCTATCAAAAATCACGTAATGTTGTGTATATTACAATAATGCTCGTCAATCTATAAAGGAATGACTGACTGTAATGATATAACAGGAGATGCCGTTTAACATCACGACTACATCGTCTATGGCCGAGGCGTGCCCACATTTAAAGAGGGACTTCTCCCAGAAGTTGGCAGCAATTTTGGTGGGACGACTTATCTGGGTAGCACATGATCCTGAAACTAAATGTATAACTGCGGCTGTGAAGGTAACCTAGTGGAAATGGCAGCCTACCAGCAACTGAGGATCAGTTCTGGCCACAACGTTTTATAATAAGTAGAAGACTATTCAGATTTACCATCAGTAGTGGTAAGCAGACTTGAATAACAGTCTTCCATTATGCAGTCATATTACAACTCATCACTACCACTGTAAACCGTGTCTCAGCGTCTTCAGCATATGGACAAGAATGACAGTGATTCTGGCTACTGATACAAGTAAGTAACAGAGCAATACCTTGCAGGAAGCAGACGGTCATTGGCCAAATATCCTTCCTTCACCTCAAGTGCATTGTGGTCACCATATTTCGCCTGTACTGCATATGAGGCCAGCAGCACGGCTGTCTCTGGCGGACAGTAGATCTCATCATTCAGTATCGCTTCCTTCACTTGCAGGAAAAACATCCGCTGTTCACATACACACCAGCCTGATCACGTCGAGCATAACTCAGCATTGGGTTTGTCATGATAACTAGTTACTGATTATACAAATGACATACTGGCTTACTTGCCCATGGGAGGAGTAGTCACGGATTTAGAAGAATATATGATGATATGTAGTAATGAGTAAGGCAAATTACAAGAAGCTTGTTTTCTTTTAGAAACTGTTGTTTCTTTAAAAAAACTATTACACTGAGTTTGTTTTTTGCTTAAGAAACTGCTACATTTGACTATCTGTCTGCATGTGGTGCAGCACCGAGTCCAGTCTCTACAACTGATTCAAGGCAGCATCTTTATTCTGTTACTAGTCATCAGCTGGTAGTAGTGTGACTAGCGTCCCATCAACACAGTATGTACGTATTATTTCCATTTATATTTATATACGTAAAAACCCACTTAATTACACTTAAACTATAAAATATTAGATCTTTTATACATCTATTATTCTACTAACAAACTCATCAATTAATCACTGACAAATATTTAACAGGTGCATCGATGCCGCCAGCAAAAAGACCTTTTAACACTGTGCATCCCCAGCTCAAAAGGCATACTTACAGTCTTACATGACATCTTTTTTGAGCATAAGTTTTTTTTAGGTATTAGACCAATTTTGGCTGGACGACCTTCCATTGCCATCAATGACAGGTCTCAGCAGAATAAACTCGGGTCACTGAATTAAGTCCAGACATTTAAGTATGACGTCACACCCACAACAACACCACAGTGGCGCTGGACGGTGTATTTTTAGTTGCTCATTGATAAGACAACCAGAGCCTTGACAAATGAGGCATCAATGGCTGCTGCTTTACTAACGCACTGATCATGTCAACAGTTAAGCTTATGCCTGGCTAACAGCTACACAGTAAGTACATCAACATATCTTAAATATGTACACGAGACAGCTGAGCTGCGGAGGCGGCACTCAGCTGCTTACAGTATGTAAGGCATGCAGATTAAAAACACGCCGGCCAGACTCTCATCAGCTAGCTGAGTTACAGGCATTTATGACGCACTCAATCAACCCACTCAGTTGCCAGCCTGCATCTAATTATAGCTCAGCCTGCTGCTGCCAAGCAACCCTTCTGCATTAATCAGACTGTACTGCATGCTGTCTGCAGTCAGTCAGTCCAAAGTACTATTCATGCTATATCAACCAGACGTTCAAGCAGCCGACTTCGTATCAACTTTCAGGGTTCAGAGTTTCTGACACCTGGGTAATACCACCAAAACGGTGAGTTTTTTAGGAGGGTAAAACCTGTTGAAAAAAACAGCAAAAAACCCACACCAAACTTAATTCAATTACAGTCTGTCGTGCCAGTAATAATTAAGGATTTCTTTATATTTACAGCTTCTAATGAGTAATAAGTAATGAATTTGAGAATTTTAAGATAATCTAAAGTACTGGTGAATCTAAATAAAAGCTCAGCTGACTAGCTAAATCAACCAACAAGCTTCCCAACTGCTCGTTCAAATAAAAAATCCTAAAAACCCAATAAAGTCCAAAATGCAATAAAACCCAAAAAACCCAGTTGGATGGGCTTTTTTAAAAACCCCAGGTTTTTCTGAATCCTGACTTTCACTGTTACTTCTGACAACTTTTTAAGACAGTGAGAATTAGAAGTTCTCACCATTTAGTAAACAGTCACAAAAAAATCCAAATCAAGTAATTATTATTTCAACACTTGTGACCTAATGGGCTAACATTAATTGGTACACTGAATATGGATGGCTGCAACTGTTATATTTACGCAGTGAAAAGGTACAGGGCAGGTGCCAAATTACCCAGACTGCTCTTTGCTGTACCTAATGTAACTAATGAAAAAAAAACCCAGCAAACACAGGTCACTGTAACACTTGCATCATTAGTGCCTGCTAGCTCTATGAATATTTATACAAATATTTATATCCAAGCTTTAAGTCAAAGAAGTTAACTGTGAAGTGAAGGCTGTAAGAGCCAAGGATGGATATCATCTCAAGACCAACACCAATAAAATTAGCCCCATGCGGGACTGACGGTCGACTCCTCCTATGAGCCAAGTTCTTCCAAGTTAAAAGTCATGTGACACAAAAACTAGGACAGACACCAAAAATCTCGCGTAATCAAATTTAGATATTGTTCTCTAGTTAAACAATCGGCAGTCATTTGCCAGCTCTCATGAAAATGACGGAGGAGACAGATTTTGAAAATGGAGGAATTTATAACTTTCAATGCCACATGACCTTGACCTTGACCTTGGATCGGGCCATATGGCATACCGTCGTGCATCAATCATTGATCTCTACCTACACACCAAATTTCATTCGAATCGGAAAAACTTTCTGTGGACGGACAAACGGACGTACGTATGTACGTAGGGACGGATGGACAGACATCGAGGTCGGCTTTATTGAGGAGTCCACCTAAAAATTGCGGTCCTGGTCTCAATCTTGGTCTCATGGTCTTGGACTTGGTGTGACTGTGAGTCCTGACCCCACGCTTGGTCTTGGCAGTGTGTGCCAATCTTGGTATGGTTCGTCCCATTTTAATTTTAATCTCGAAGTTTCATTATCAACAGTTAATTCGCGTAACAATCACACACTGCCTGAAACATACTGGATGGCTAAACCAGTAAAGATACAAGGATTCTACTTACAAACACTTGTATCATTCGCCTTGGTCTCCATCACGGTACTGAGTTCTGTGGTCTTGGTCTCGAGGACCTCGACATCTTGGTCTTGAAAACTTGGGTCTTATTTACATCACTGGTAGGTACCAGATGTCCATCTAACAACTTTAGTCTTCGTTACTATTACACGACTGTCCTACAGGCTGCATTATGCACCTTGCCCATCCGTCTGTCCCGTACGGGTTTGTAACTCAAAAACAAAAAAGAAAAATCAATACCGGCACAAGCACGAGTGGTGTGCCAACTTTCAGTTGAAAAGGTTAAATGTCAAGGTCACCGGACGTTAAAAACCTCAAAAATTGCCGCATATCTGGCACACGTTTACTTACAGGCGGCGAATTATGTGTTTTATCATATGATCGATGTATATCAACCCTGATACATCACTTGCAGACAGGCTGACATAACCTAGAAACGGGCTGTTATCATCAGCAATGGTGGAAATTCCCCAGGGCTGATATCAGTGCAAGCACTTCTATAGACTGTAGCTTAGAGTGGAATTTCCATATGTCATGGGCAGCGACGGATGTGTCTGGTTGGTAATTGCAGCTAGTGCTAGCGTGCTGTATAAACACCGCAGCAGACTATCAATCATTCATCAGTTACTTTCAGCATTATTCTAGGAGACAGTTATGGCAGATAAAGTAATTGATTCGTTGGCGAATAGGTTAAGTTCGATCATGTGATAAAGAGGATATCACACTGCTGTTTTCATATCAGCCCTATATCAAGCCCTCACAGTGATTATCGACATTTGGGCTTGATATATGGGCCGATATGAAAACAGCAACCTCTAAATAAAAGCAGATGTGACACCTGAGTAACTTCTTGAATCAGTTCCTCTGAAACGTCTTCCGGGTAGAACTTGCCTCGAAATCGGAACTGCAATGGAGTTTCCTTCTTCACATCCTGGTTGACGACCTACAAACCAAAGAAAATCACTAATTTCATCCAGTCACCTCGGTCTCATTGCAACCAACCTCCTTGAATTTACTCATCATCATCATCATCATCATTTCACCTGTCATTCAGCATGGCAAACAGCACGACAGGAGACAACAGGTTTAGTGATGTTACGCAATAATGTCTTGTGACTTTGCAACATGTCCGACACTAACTTCAACTGTCAGTCAACATTTGACTATAGCCCTAACCACACTGAAACCAAAACTATGTGAAAATGAACTTTAATGAAGCCCACAAAAGTTGACTGAATTTCATAGTTCTGCTCTAAAAAATACATTGCTATCAGTGGCCAGCACAGGCCTATAATTAAATACACTATTAAGATCGAAACCTGCCTGCACCGAAAGCTTATTTATGTAGCCTTGGTAGACATTGCCAATGCAAACCTTTTTGTTCAGTTTCAGCCATGATGTAAGACCTTTGTTGTCCACATAGCTCAGGCCAAAGAACCAGATTTCCCTCAGACCAATCGTCTTCACAACCTGCAAACAAAACAAACAAGCTGCTGCTTAAATACCAACAACGCATCGTGTTTGTAACAATACTAGACCTAGAGATACTAGTGATCTACTGCCTTCTGACCAACATACATTTATTTAAATATAATAAATGAATATTCACATAAACCGTTTCCCATGCTATCAGTGTCCCAAAATTCCAGGACTTTTCCAGGATGCCCAACCTATTTTTACAGGACATTCTCGTAAAGTGGACAGGAAATGTAAAGTTCAAGGACAAACAGCACTAAAAACTACTGCCAATGTGAATAAAGGTGTGGTAATGCATGGAAAACCAAATGAGGCCAAAACAACACTGCTGCATTCAATAATTAATAATAATAACAACAATAATAATACGACATTTATATAGCGCCAAACACTAACAGTCCAAAGATATAGAGGGATGTAAGCAACAGTCAACTTTTGAAGGAGTTTTCCAGTACTTTCCATGACCACCAGATGTAATTTCCAGTAATTTCAAGCACCAATGTCCTGGGCATGAAAATTACACCAAAAATATCCAGTACTTTTAAGGACTTTCCAGGAGGCGTGGGAACCCTGCATATGTATCAATAAAACTTAAAGTAAATGATAAGTGCTGTGTTAATGAGCATTATCCAGTGCGCTAGATTATTTTTCAGCTAAAGCTAATTTATACTTCGTTTGGACAAGATTGAAGGTTACTTGAACAAAGCACTGAAGTGACTGAATGCATCCATAAACATACTTGATCGAACAGCTGTTTGCCTGTTGTATTGTTCTGAATGGCAAACTCCAGCTCCGCATCCATCGTCAATACACGCACATTTATCTGCACAGCAGCAAAGACATATGTTACTTGCACAAGAGAAATAATCTGCAGACTCTCTGTCAAACAGATTAAATGCATCAGTCGTAACCTTCACATTTGCCATGAACAGATGACGATATAACAACCAAGAAACTGTGAATGCTAAAGTGATGCAAAAACGTCAATGACTATGTGTATGTATAAATTAAATGGCGCACCAAAAAACCAGTATTTTCAGTGGGCCTGTCTTCAACATTCTGCATCAATACTAACTAAAGAATAATGATGCTTATTTATAGTCTAAACTATGACGTTTTCATTTAAATGATTTTAACTAATAACTGGATGTGAAAGTGGACAGCAATTAATGTCAAAAAACAGTGAGCATATATGATCGAAAAACAGCAGCTGTTTCAAAACTAAAACTCCTGCAGATTGTTAGTATAATGAATACCGTTAAAACTTATCAAAAGCACGGACATTCGACTAATGATTAATTCAACTGCCTGTCAAATTTTGATCCAGGACATCAACATGTTTTCATGTGTCTGAATTTTTTGAGCAAACGATCAGGTTCGTAATTTTGGTAGCCTGATGCACAGTATTTCGACTAATAATATTCACAGTAAAACTGGAACCACAACTTGTCCAGAACAATCCATGGTATTACTGCCGTTTCCTCAACTTCAGTTTAAGCAAGTAAGTAAAACACTGTCGAATTAGCACATTAATTAACGTGTAAATGCGTTAAAGAATCGCGATTAAAAAATTAACGCCGTTAAAAAATTAACACACATACGTAAATTCTATGAAGCAGAAGTTCCAATAAGCAACTGAACTGCAGTTATTTGACGAATGACAATTGAATAATATTTAATTAATTATTAACAACAAATGTTGGATAATTTGTCAGTTGAGAATCATTGTTTCACGGCAAGTTTGACAGTGGTCACATCTTGTAGATGAGTAGTGAACAGCAAGACGTGCAGTCGTTTGCTTGCGGTAACCTACAACATGAACTATGCCTGTCGAATTGACGTGTTAATTAACGCATTTACGTGCGAGTAAAATAATTAATCGCACGACTAACGCGATTAAAGAAATTAATCGCTCGACAGCTCTAGAATTTATATAGCGCATAACCAAGTACTTTATGTGCAGTTAAGCCACCATCCCTTTGGTGATTGCTAATGCTAAGCAAATATTTTACAGGACTGATGCATGTTCTAATGCTCAACAAACAACCAAAAGCAACCAAGGCAACTACAACTACCGCGTACAAATATTATAGCTGTAAGCCTGTATCATCACATATTACATTGTCAGATTCACTACATGGTAATGCATTCAGCAGTAGACTGGATAAGTGGATAAGTAAAACATGCATTATACTGCTACGTACTTCTGCATTCTAATGACTGCGTTGCACTGTACATCTTTTGTACTTGCAAATTTCAGGTTATCAAATGTTACATTAATGAAACATGCATGCCTGGTAACATTAATTCACTACATACAGTATTAGCAAAATGAAGCCTACTCAGAAGCTCTACAAAGCACGCGGCAAGCGGTAAGCATACACATATACCGAACGTTATTAATGCGCACGCGGCACAAACGGAATTAACTACACAAACGAACTGCCATGCGGCAACAATACTGTAAGTAAACAAAACGGGGATGAGTTAATGCATGGTTACAAGGGCATTTCCTTGACTATCATGCACTAAACATAATTGACATTCAATACTTTATCGTCCTTTTTCAGCCACCCAAACAACGAGTGAGACTGCTGTGCTGGCTTCTCATCATCGCGTACTTGGTATACAGCTTCACTCTATGAACAATCACGATGATCTTGCACAACTGTACAGCTGACACTGATTAACACAGGTAAATCAACGCAGGGTGGCCACAAAGTAGGAGAAAAAAATTCCCCGATTTTTCCAGGCTTTTCCAGAGCCATATACTTACTTTTCCATAGGTTTAAAGAAGTAAATATAATAATGACTTTCACCAAGAGTCATACCACATCACCTCCAGGTCACCACCACACTCTGACCTCGTCTCCGTTCCTAATGATCCTGTTTACCCAGGCAATAGCTGTTTTACATAAATATTTGAATGATGAACTAAAATACTTTGTTCGTTACAATTTTTCCCGAATTCCCTGCGTTTTCCATGTTCAGAGAAATCCCTGAGTATTTCAGGTTTTCCAGGTTTGTGGCCACCCTGCAACCGCTCTCTAATGAAACTAACTATACAGTGAAAAATCTGCTTGCTCAGGAAATCGAAAATGAAAATGCACTTACTTGTTTAGGCATTTTGCAGCACTTTGAAATAAATAACAATCGCAAGGCAACAAACGCTTCCTGCAAACAAGCACAATTTAAACATTACACAACATTAAACAAAACCAGCATCAACAACGTTTGTTATTCCGGTCCAGCAGATGCATAATGAAAAATGTGCGAGGAAGTCCAGAAAATGCAACAGATGTAATGTGCATCCATGTGATGCACTGTTATATATATACCCGAAAAAGAACACCAATCTTGTAAATACACTGTGGGGCATAAAAAAACACCAAAATTTTTTTATCATAACTTTTACAATACTTGAACGATTTTGATAGAAATTGATGTGCAGTGTCTTGGATAAATTAGCCACAAAGTACGATAAAATTTTCCAACTTCACCTAAATAACGTCGCCACACTACCTTGCAAAAACTTAAAGTAGCTGTTTTTGACAAATTGAAATGGAACGGTGTGAATGTTTGCCTTTAAATTCGCAGTTCGCACGAAAAGTGTCCTTGTAAAAACAAAAAAGTTCAACAGACAAACAGTTACTTCAATTAATCAATTGTTCAAAGTGCTGTCCACTGGCACGAACGCATGCCCTCAGCCTTGGCCGCCACTGATCAATGGCCTTGTCGATGACGCTCTGCTTGAACTCAGCCCAGACAGAAATTAACCACTGCTTCAGATCGTCGACGTCTTGTATAGGTGACTGGTAAACGCGTTCCTGCATCAAACCCCAGATCCCATAGTCGACCGGGTTGAGGTCTAGTGAGTTCGCAGGCCAGAGTTAAGGTCCAATGAAGTCTGGGGTCTCACGGTGCAGAAATTCGATGGTGTCATGTGCCCTGTGTGCTACTTTAAGTTTTGCAAGGTAGTGTGGCGACGTTATTTATCTAACTCAACATATACGCCCACAGTAGCTCAACGTCACAGACGGACGGATGGACGACTTACGATAGCAATACCGCGCTAACACTTACGTTCTTACTTTTTGGGGCCCCACAGTATGAATAATTAGCTTAGGGTCTTCGCTCCTCGGAGCCACAACATCGGCAATCTAGTCCAAGAGGAACACACCCTAAAATTCGGGTGGAATATAGGGGTGGGGTCGCTATTCTCAGGAAACCTGCAATAAGATAGGACCAAGGTTACTATTGATGACCAATAGGAAGTCGCATACGGGCTTTCGTTTGGTGCCAAAATCAACGACCTTGGATGACCTTGAAGGGCCATTACGCACCGTGTTTCAAAACACGTGCGTCTTTCGGAGGCCACTACGAAAATTTGAATGAAGATAGACCCATACTATCAGCGACGACGATGTAGTCCAATGACTCTAGATTCTGACAATGTAAGTTTTATGCGGATGTTCGCGATGGTTCTCAAGATTTATGTAAACTTTCGTTAGACTTACGTACGCCTGTGTCCATATATTATAAATTTAACCCTATCTATCCTCTATGCTGTACTCGTTTTCAAGATCAGGACGTCTTTGGTTGATAACACCTCGCTACCAATAGGGCTGCCGCGAGTGCTCGAGTATAGGCGTGACCATCGGAGATGTGGGAAGCGGAGTAGTGGACTGTGATCCACGGAATATTTGGAATCCGCGCGGAAAAAAACTGGATCTTTCGTAGACGCTACATCGTCGGAATCTTAACAAATAAGGCCAACATTAGTATTACTTAGTCCCTTATCGCCTTTCCACTGACTCCAAATTACGTGACCTTGAATGACCTTGAATGGCCATTTTGCGTTAAATTCTGTTTTGCGCCGGTATGTTTGGAGCTCTGAAGCCTGGCTTTCGAAGCTTGGCTACTTTTAAACTTGTAGTGAGTATTGTCGGCGAACTTTAAACCGAAAAGAACAGCTGCGGAATCGCGCGGTTTCCTTGCGACAGC
>Ga0209679_1000788_pt1 | contig 12235 bp, 10 predicted proteins | sample WorMetHEROISLAND_4_FD_187408 | JGI IMG/M metagenome (GOLD analysis project Ga0209679, IMG submission 187408) | Marine gutless worms symbiont microbial communities from Max Planck institute for Marine Microbiology, Germany - Olavius sp. 2 HERON... ...
GGGGGGGGGGGGACATACACTGATGTCCCTCCTTGGCTATGCCACTGGACTATGACCAACTCTGTACTGTACATTATGAAAACCAGCGGTGTACACAGAGGGGTCTGGGAATTCAAACATCCTCCACTCAACATAAGCACATTTTAGAGCAAAATAACGGCCCAGTATTACACTCAGGGTGGCCACTGTTTTGGGGGAAATAAAATCAAAGATTTTTTCAAGGACTTTCAAGCACCCTCACAAGTTCACAACCTTTTCCAAGTCTATTGCATTGCAGTATTTTGCATGTGACACAGCTTTTACAGCATCAGTTAAGAGGACAATAATACTATGTTCACTATATTGCTCATAGTTCTCCAATGATTGCACTGTTTTCACGTAACGGGGATTGCCGACTATTTTGGAATTCAAACACTTTCAACGACCTCTTGTGCTAAAGTCCAAAACTTTAAAGCAACAAATCCATTCTCAAGGACTTTCCAGAGCCTTGCCCGCCTTGAAAAATTGTTCAAGGACTTTCAAAGAAGAGCGGCCACCATGTGTATTATAGAGTTATTTCTGTTGCTCTGCTGTTGCCGATCTTTTCAGTGAATAAACGTTTTAAAGGGCGGAGACTCACGAGTCTAACTGGATTAGGGGATGGCCAGAGAAGAGAAGGAAAGGAGATGAAGAAGGTGGACAGGAGACTGGATGGAAAGGAGGAAAAAAGGACGAACAGCCTCAATTGTGAAACAGAACAAAGAATCACAATACATAAAAACTCGTGTTTAGCTACTCTAAACAAATGGCTAAAATCCATAAAAACTTTTTTCTAAAAACATCGACTAAAATCCACAACAGTAACAGAACAAAACAACGGCATGAAAGCCGAGCCATCAACAAGTCCAGGTATAGAGTCCGTCGGCGCAGGTGAGTTCTCTCATCACCTGTGTACCTGGATTGGCCATGTGACAGACGTCATCAGGTAGTAAATGTTGATGCTTCAGCGACGACCGGTCGACGTCAGTCTGTGGCAGGCAGTTGAATGACAAAGTAGCGTCGTGGACACCTCCAACTGTTGCCGTGAAACTGCCACGACTCGTCTGTGTAAAAAGCCGAGTGAGACCGACAACGCAGTGCGGCAGAACTGGGCCGGTCACTTCGACGCTGCTTAACTGCCCACCCGATGACTGCTGTAGTACGCTACCCTGCCTCACCTTCACACAACAACAACAAGAAAGGGATTTGTCACAAAAAAATTAGTCCCGTGTGGGACTGACGGTCGACTCCTCCTGCGAGCCAAGTTCTTCCAAGTTCAAAGTCATGTGACACAAAAACTAGGAAAGACATCAAAAATGCGGCCAGAATAAATTTAGATATTGTCCTTTAGCTAAAGAATCAGCAGTCATTTGACAGATCCCATTGAAAATGGCGGACGAGATAGATTTCGAAAACGGAAGAATTTCTAAGTTTCAACGCCACGTGACCTTGACCTTGGATTGGGCCATATGGCATACCATAGTGCATCACTCATCAACCTCTACATGTACACACCAAATTTCATTCGAATCGTAGAAACTTTTTGTGGACGGACGTACGTACGTACGTAGTCGACCTAATAATAAAGCCAGTCTGCTGACCAGTCAATGTACTACATCACTCGATATGCACAAAGCTATACACATTAGTGAGAATTTGAGCTGTGCCTTCAGCCAAACGTACGATAAAGATAACCCCACACTTCAGATCAACCGACACCAGGGATTGGGAATGTGTGCAACAACCTGAGTTATGATGACTGAGTTGTTTAGAACAGAAAGTCGTACCTTCAGACAGTGAAGAGTGGCTCCCGTGAATGCAACTGGAGCAAGAATGGTTGGTGGAAGACCGGCCTGAGGTCCGGAGCTGGCAAAGCATGTTCCACAGTCAAGTAAGTAATTGAGTAATGCCTGAGTGCTGGACACGCCTTCCACTAGCACTGTTGACTCCGGCCGGTAGTCTATCTGACGAAACACGTCATTCTGACTGTTTTGTTTGAGTTAATTACAAACCAGCATCATGTGACAACAACGACACTAACAGTGACCAAACGTCAATCAACTCTATGCCGCAGCAGCAGCAGCAGCAGCAGCAGCACTGCATCAAACACACCATCACATCTCCATCATTGACTCAGCAAACACTAGGACTGATAGAAAATTCAGAGATGGTTCTTCATCATCTTCATCGTCCTCCTCATCATCTTTTTTCATCATCATCATCATCATCATCATCACCACGCTGCTGCTGCTGCTGCTGCTATAACTGCATCCCCAAGCGTGAATCATTTGAGACTGCTGCTACAGCAAGTTTTTTACAAGCCAGAAGCCTTTCCTGTCATCCAACTAAGAGTGTTAAAGCACTGAAGGCTTAACCACCACCACCACCACCATCACACCACCACCACCACCCCACCAGCACAAAGCTACAAGTAACGTAGCTAAGTTTAGTTCCGCAACTGGTCGGTCACATAACTCAGAGCTAGCAATTGCTGGCACAGCAGATAGTTCAGACGTCTGCATCAAGCGAACTGCTCACAACAAAAGATACTCTCGTATTTTAGACGGGTCCAGTGACCGATATCTGGACTGATCGATGCCAAGTTCCTTGAGCCACGTTGATGCGGCACAGTCATCACGGTCCTCAGTGACGTCGACGTCATCAGTCGATCTGCCTCTGTGTACAAACGCACCACACACACACATACCATCATTGTCATCATATTTTGTTAATACATGGTTATAAACAATTGGCAACGAAACGAAAACAGGCAGCCAAAAATCCTAAGATAATCAGAGCTGGCTGTCTAATGCCTATAATTATTAGCATACAAAGTATGGGAAATGTGTATTATACAGGGTGGGGCAAAATAAAGTAGAACATTTCATTTTTATTCGTTATATCGTAAACATCATGCAACATGTCGACAGTAGTCACGCAGCTAATCAAAAAATGTTCAACATAGCTGCCCTTCGCTGCAATGACTGTAGCCCCTACAACAGTGATCTACAAAGACAAAATCAGTATTAAGCAAATATCTACTTAAAGCACGTATGTTCTACTTTTTTGCCCCACCATGCACACACACAAATTTTGAAAGAATCGTAAATGATACTTCTAATATACAAATATCTATGTAAAGCGTGTATGTTCTACTTTTTTGCCCCACCCTGCACACACACAAATTTTGAAAGAATCGTAAATGATGCTTCTAATGTATGAGTAACGGACGTGTAGGCCTAGCTGAGTCCAAGAACCAGTTTAAAGGTTAACGCTATGGTAACAGACAGCACTTAAATGCAAACAATGTGGCAGTTCCTTGGTAATGCAAGAGAGCAGCGATGTTGCCTTGTGAGACAACAGAATTAACTGATCCCAAATGTGGCCACCTAACAGACTGATCCTAAAGTATGTGGATCGCTTGGAGTAGAGCACGTGCACCACACTGAATTATTCAGGCCAGCCCGACCCATTTACTTGTCGGCCCAGCAGAACCCATTTAAGCAACTTGATCTATAGGCCCAGCCTGGCCGTGCACACATCTGCTTTGGAGCAGATAGCCAGTGTGAGTGCACCAGACATCAAACAGTGAAGAGCTTAAACAATGCCTGATAGCCACACTGATTGAAAAGCGAAGCCCAGATGAGACCGACGACTAATGACGGATCAGCTTCAAGCATTTGTCAAAGTTTGTGGACGACACTTTGCACATCTGCTGTAACTGCTGTTATTTCACTTACAGGTGTGAATCGGATCTAACCTCCAGAAAGTGTCATCCAAAAAATCCTTTTAAGATTCACGCATATGAATCTTGATCATGATCCCGGAACCCTGGATCTGTTCGTGATCCGGAAATCTAATCAGCTGGTTCTCAGGATGCCCTTGCCTTTAAATATTTCACCAAAGTCTGTTCAGAACTTTATTTTGCACACATACACACAGACTGCTAGAAAAACATGACCTCCTCAATCAACAGTTACCCACCGTGGAGGCGTGTCTGTTGTCGCTGGCAATGTTACGGGATCATCGGCTGCAGACGGTTGCCGTTGCAGCGGCAGACTGAACTCGATGCCTGCACATCATCGTTATAAAAACCCAGTAACACGCCATAAGCCATAGCACACACTGCCAGAAAAGCAACTGCAGTATCATGTCAATCATCAATCTGGATGCTACTGTCAAGGCAAACTATCATCACACATAACAGGTTAGCTAATAATCCATTTTTTGCACATTATCTGCATTTATGAAAAAAATCACTGCTGAATTCTTTCCTCAACCACTGATCCATCCAACTCGCTTGCAAGCACCTTGAGCAAGTTGCTAACCTACTAGGGGCTCAAGTCAACTCAGTCTCCTATCCTCAGTGGGATGGGAAATGAGTAAGTGAGTAGGGTTTAACGGCACATCAACACAGTTTAGGTCATTAGCGCCGAGCTTGACCCGAAAAGCAGGCACAGAGTCCCCCACAGTAAAGGAGAGCCGACGCTATATAAATCTTGCCATGCTATATAAATTTCGTGTAGCCCTACTACCGCATCGCCTTTCAATCCAGCTCCGGCCCCTAAGGGATAAGTGGGGCGGCAAGTCGGAGTGAAGGCACAGTGTGGCACTGTGGCTGATTGGGGCAGTGGTATGCCTGCATGCTCCACTGTGGGTCCAACTGTTTGTCAGAGCGGGCAATGGATGGCCACACAGCAGTACTATTAACTCATGATAATCAGCTGCCACTTCCGAGATTACAAAGTGCTTCTGGGCACAAGTCTGACTCACGTAACCATGCTATAACAAGTACCGGACATTTATCATTTACCTCTATTGCCAGATTAGATTCTGCATAGATTAGTAAAGACTGAAGTGTTACCATCGGCCTCGAGGGCAGCCCTGATGCCACGTGTTGTTGGAGTGAGCACTGCATGTACCTCACTCCGGACCACACCAGCCGCACGCATCATAACAGTCATATGATGACAACAGACGTAGACATACGGACACAGGCCGCTACGTACCATCAGGTATGCACTCGTCATACTCTCACACCTGCACAGGTCAAAACAATCGTCAAGTACATCCGCGTCATACTCTCAATTCTCCAAGATATGAACACTCGTCAGGTAAGCACTCGTCATACTCTTGCCATCGTCAAGTACACTATGTGTCATACTCTCAATCCCGCAAGGTAAGAACACTCGTCAGGGAAGAACACTCGTCAGGTACGCACTCGTCATACTCTCACACCTGCACAGGTCAAAACAATTGTCAAGTACACTACGCGTCATACTCTCAATCCTGCAAGGTAAGAACACTCGTCAGATATGCACTCGTCATACTCTCACACCTGCATAGGCACTCATCACGGTGGCACAGGTAAGAACAATCACTGTTAGCATGTAACACGAGTCGAATTACAACAACAGATGTGACAGAGCTTTTGTAGCTGCCGATCCTGGGCTATGGAACAGTTTACCACCACATCTCAGAGATGCTGACCATTGGTTCTGGAGGTCACTAAAGACATTTTTGTTTAGATAGTGGGGCCACGGCACAGTGTGAATAATTTTAACTCTGCCGTCTAGTCTAGAAATAATCTAGAAATAATCTTACTTACTTACTTCTGTTCTCTCAGACCTTCAGCTTGGAACACTATTCCTGCCTTTTTAAAGAACGATACACATTCTCTGTCTACTTTTAGATGCCAGCTTAAACATTTCTGCCTCTCACTTTACTAGCACACTAAGCACATTCGAGGTTATTTTACTGTTAACATCCTATACAAATTACTTACTTACTTAGATGTGATGTTAACACAGTGGCAGAGGCAACAGGTCACGCTAGATACCACCAGGTGTTATCTATGACGAGCTGAGCAGCTGTCGTAAGTTGTTTTTGTGCTGTTGTGTGGACAATGTATGCCATTCTGCTGAGCCTTGAACTACTGATCATTGCATCACTGGTCACCAGCAGGTGTGTGTGTGTGTGTGTGTGTCACTGGAATTTATGGCAAACTTCCTTACTTACTAATGAAGAAATGCAGACACACCATCAGTGAAAATATAACAAAAACAGAACAGATCCAAAAGTAACAGAAAGATAAACACACAATTAATTTACCAAGCGTTGTATAACGACTTCATCACCTCATCATTCTGCACTAAGCTGCTGGACTGCCTGACATCATAACACAACAGTCAATATTAACAATATTAACAATATTAACAATATTAACAATATTAACACAACAGTCAACATAAACACAGTGCAGTACTAAATACCCAGCACTGACAGCAGGCAGTCTGCTCTTCTTCAGGACACTTACAGCTTAAAGTGGCTTTTACTAAAAAAAAACTTTTGGACATTTCTGAACATCCGAGGGAGACTTTTTTCTTTATTTATAAGCAAAACACATGTACAGAAGCCAAAGCAATGTGTAATGCGTCGAAAGCTAACAGAGTCAGTTATGTTATTAATTATGTTATGCTTATCAAAGTAATTCATCCAATTCCAACCAGAAGTGAGTGAGCAGTTGCTTAACAGCACATCAGCACAATATAGGCCATTTAGTGCCATAATTCCAACCAGAAGACTCGCACCACAATGTGGACCCATCAGCCATCCCCAAAAGAATCCCACTTAGTTCAGGGTACTAAACAATTACAGCAGGAATATCAAAGAGCACATATGACCAACCTGCTGATCAGGTCCAACCACCTTGACCGTGCAATTATTAAGACTGTCAGCACAACAAGGGATACAATACAATAGGACAGAGATAATTGCAGATTCTGAGTTTACAGGAAATTCAGACTCCCGAATATCATCCGTGCAAAAAGGCCCCACACCCATAGTGACCCTGAGCCACAGCAGTACAAGTGAAGCCACCCCAACACACATGATGATCCCATCTGTGTCAGTGGCAGATTTAGAGGGGGCCGAGCTGGCTCCGGCCCCCTTTAGGCAATGGACCGACGCCGCCACTGTACTCCTGATAAGTGACAATGGTACTGTATTATGGCGACAGGTGGCTTTCTCACAGCTTTAGAGTGCACCAAATTCGTTTTTGGTACCCAGCTGGGGAAGCTTACAGCACTCCCCAGGCCCCTAGCTGGTTTAAGGGAGACCTACTTCTAAGGGAGAGGGGCAGGGTAGGGGAGAAGAGGAGAGAAGAGAGGGGAGGGGAAGGAGAGAGGAGGAGAAGGGGAAAGGGGAGAGGATGGCCCCCTAATGCAAATTCCTGGATCCGCCCCTGTGTGAACATATACGTGGTTTCCACAGAACAAACAGAAACACAAGGTACCCAAACTGGCGAGCACCAACGACGTGACGTGGAAACATCTGCAGCCAAGGCATGCTGGGATGCATCCAGTACATGATGTGACGACGGAATTCCTGCTGTCGAGCTGAGAAATTTCCATCGTCCTATTTATAGCACATGAGCTCAACATCAAGAAGTGCACTCAAGTGCACAGATAAAACAACTACGGTACCCACTACCCAAGGTTTTCCTTTGCCTCTTAACTACTGATCTTGATATTCCAGGCTATGGTAACATTCAACAACTACTGAAGCCAGAATCTTTTACAAGCCAAAGTCGTCACAGTGGTGCCTGATAAACTGGTAAAAACACAGTTGTCTCAACAGCAAATGCATTAAACGCAGTTGTTTTCAAGTCACCGGTGTCAAGCATCCTCCTCAGTTTGTGGCACACACTCTAACAATAAACTGACAATTTCCTGCTTCTGACAGACAGATGAAAGGAAAGCAAAACTGCTGTGAAATTGTCGGAATAGTGTATTAAGCGGCTGAATATTACGTACTACTGAAAAGGGCAACGTAACCAATGGATATGTTTAGGGATATAAATAAACATCTTTACTTACTTACGTATTGACGTGTGTTGAAATGCTGGTTGATATTTTCTACTTTGATTAGGGATGTGACGAAGTTCGAATTCGACTTCGAACGTTGGCGAATTTCGAACAATTTTACCGCATTCGACAATGTCGAATGCGGAAATTGCCCAGTTGTCGAATGCGAATTCACGGTTTGTTTACATTCCGCAAATGTTATCATTGCAACAAAGAATATGTATTATCTCTGGTTGTAACTAACGTAACGTAAGACGAATACCGGTGCAATAAAATTTCAGGCACGAGTGCACAACCATTCGTTAGGCATTATCACAACTGTTGTTTACTTCCGTTTTGCAAAGTGCATTCTTTACTGAATGACATGATGGAAAGTAACAAGAAATGTAGTGTTGTCTGGGACTTTTTAGTAGCATTCACATTTGCATTTGCATTCGTACAGATTTTTTCATCAAAATTCGCATTCGACGAATGCAAATTTTGATTAACTCCATCACATCCCTAACTTTGATGACCTGTAGTTACTAGCACAGCAAACTGCTCTTTCAGTCAACATGTTACTGGGTGGTAAGTTACTTTCCAACTTTTAGACTATTTAGTTTAACTACACAGCAATTAACTGTTAGCACATCACTAGTAATAAGTCACTGCTGTTGTGAAATATCTGTTGGTAACTATTTAATAAACTGAACACAAATTAACCAGCTGGTCCACCACTGATAACAATCACCCATCAATATAACGCTGTAAGTAGACAAATCAACCAGTCAGCCCATCACTAGTAATCAGTACCTGAAGCTGAGAGGCAGTTGCTAAAGGTGAACATGTAGTGAAGGAATCAGAGCCGTGAGATTCCTCTGAACCACGCAGCAACCCACACCATGACAACGAGCTCATAGTGACGAACCGAAGTTTAGTTTTCAGACTCCAGTCCAACGGAATCGTTCTACTTCCAGTAGGTACTCGGTCCGACTGCATAACACAAACACGTCTATGTACGTCAATTTCTAACAAGAAAGCCGTGTTGTCGCAAGAAAACCGTGCGATGCCACAGGTGTTCTTTTTGGTTTACAGTTCACCGACAAGTAAGTAAGTACGTAAATAAGAGCATTTCTACAGCGCTAATTTACAAAGAGTCACAACAATCACTACAATTAAGAGTAGCCAAGCTTCAAAAGTCAGGCTTCAGAGCCCCTACACCAGCGCAAAACAAAATTTAACGCAACATGGAAATTCAAGGTCATTCAAGGTCACGTGTTTTGGAGTCAGTGGAAAGGGGTAAGGGAATAAGTAATATTAAATACTAATGTCGGCCTTATTTGTTAAGGTTCCAACGATTTAGAGCTTGCACTTTTTGTCTACGGAAGATCTGCAGTCCTTCCATGGATCCCAATATTCTGTGGATCATGGTAGGGGTAAAATCAGACAGAATGGAGTCAGAAATTGATCGGCACATCTCTAAACAAAACATAACAGCAGCAAACTGATGCAGTTACACAGCAAGCAGCATCAAGAGAACATTTTAATACAGTGAGAATTGAACTCAACAGACCGGCTTATCAGTTTCACTGCCATTGGATGTCGACTGATGACGGACAAGAACGTCTTCAACCTCAATAACGTTCTCTGGATGAACACGCTGGGCAGCATTATTACTACTTGCAGACTCCTACACAGAGAGTTGGTAATGATTAATGATTAATATTAATAGAAATAAAACTAACAACACTGCACTGCACATCGACAGCTGTATTCTTCTTACCTTTAACAACTAAATGTTATTAAATCAAATTACAAAAAAATAACTTAAACTAGAAATTATTACAACTCAATGCACAGCATCGAGCCCTGTATGCCTCCGCCTGTTGGGCCCTTGGTCATTCTGTGACCCTGACCTTTGACCTTCTGACCACAAACACTGAAGCGTTTATTCTTGTCCCAAAATGCATCAACGCTGAGAGTTTGGTGAAATTCAGTCCAGTAATTTTCAAGATATTGCATTAACAAGACTAAAAGTGCATTTTCCAGCATGTTGGACCCACTGTGACCTTGAACTTTGACCTTCAGAAGCCAAAACTTGAAGCATTCATCCTTGCTGCAAAATGCACCAAAGCTGAAAGTTTGGGGAAAATATGTCCAATACTTTTCAAGATACTGTGTTAACAACGTTTGGGACTCGCAGAGAGACTTATGAACAGCGCGAATACATAATGTCTCTGGACACTATGTTGACAGAGGCATAAAAATCTGATTTGCCTAAATAATACTTTAAGCTCTTTGTTTCTATAAAATCATGATTTTTTTCAACCCTGCTGTACACTCTTTGCTTGCTCTTTCGATGTTTTGATGCTGTTTAGGTGACAATGAAGAAGGACATGAAAACACCATTTCAGCAATCCCATTATGCCAACTAATCTCTGTACAACACCTGCACTACTGATTTACTGCGTTCTGTTATTTTCATTATTATTAACTGTCCAAATAGCTGTTCAATAAACCTCAGTAAACTTCGCAAACGGTTATAAACAAATTACTGCGAAGCATCATGAACGAATGATAATGCAACCGAGAACATGCACACACAACTGTGCTTCCGCACCACAATTCAAAACATACCAGAACATCAATAAAACAGTTTGACGCTGCTTCACCGCACTTCATTTCTGCCTCTGCAGACCCGATACTGTCTCCAACTGCTGTATCTTCCTCATCATCTTTGTTGGTTTTCATTGACGACGACAAACAAGCAAATGGGTTTTTTCGTTTCTGCTGTTTTCTCGTGGGCAGACACGTTTCAAGAGACAAGCGACTATTTGGTTGAGCAGTGGTTTTTGTAGTGCACAGGTCAGTGCGAAGACTTCGACGACGGCGAAGTTTCATGATATCTGCCGGCTTCTTCCACTCCGGAGACGTGTCTGCCATCATGCCAGCTACCACAGCTGTACGCAACACATCACAACACGGTAATATATCCAAGGGTCTGTTAATCCGGGGCTTCGTTAATCCAGTGGTCATGAATGTACTACAGAAAGGCCTAGGGTTAGGGTTAGGACTAGATTATCGAACCCACGGTCTAACAAACCCTCAGATTGTCGACCTATAATCCACAATCCACGACTTACTCAACTACAGCGTATAGGAAGGGTACGTGCTCTATACACAGCAGGCGATGGAATCGACGTGTTTATTGCCGACGTAATACTTAGTGTCCGGTGTAGCTAAATACTGCTCCGGCTGCTCTGGATGCTCCAGTCTGCAATTAACTTTGCATTATGATATTCCCACTTATTCAGTTGTAACTTATAACATCTTAACCACCGGAGCAGTTTCATTACTTCTTCGTCCACCAGAGCAGTGCTGAGGGCTGATTCGGGACCTCCGCAGCACTGCTCAGGCGGCCGGAGCAGCCGGAGCAGTAATTAGCTACACCCCTTAGTGTCTCTTGAAAAATTCAATTACTCGCTTATCTCTTCAGCATAATACTATTTAACTTTTGTTTGTTTATTCTACAGTCTATCGCTTATTATAGAGATAACCCCATATGATTCTTTGTGCCGATAATCAGTAAACATTAATGTTTACATTCTCGTAAGCATCCGCCAAACCACAGACTCTCGCCGTGTCCAGCCCAAACCGCCCAAAAATCGCTGCAACTGTTCGTTTTCGGTTAGTTTCTCCTTGTACGTTCAATCAGGGCCGGAAAGTTACGGACGGACAAACGGACGGACGGAGTGACGACTTACGATAGCAATACCGCGCTAGCACTACGTGCGTCGCTCGGTAAAAACGACAAGAAAGCCGTGCTGTCGCAAGAAAACCGCGCGATGCTGCAACTGTTCTTTTCGGTTTAAAATTCGCAGTGGCGGCGTCTAAATCTCGGCTCTGGCTGTATTTCAATGTTTTCGGTAAATGTGACCTTTGACAGGACATTAATAATGCAATTTTGTTATTTTTTTCTGCAAAAATCGCCACTTTTGGGCTAGTCCATGCCGATGCGTTCATTTCGTCCCCCCTGGACTACTGCAATTCTCTACTGACCGGTGTCAACGACGGTCTCCTTCGGCGACTACAGTCCGTGCAGAATGCCGCCGCACGCCTAGTCACAGGCACTCGACGATGTGAACACATCACTCCAGTATTGCGGCAGCTGCACTGGTTACCTGTTCGGCAAATCCAGTACAAACTGGCGAGTCTCGCCTTCCGTGCACTGTCGGGCTTGGCGCCAGATTACCTTGCTGGCGACTGTCAGCTGGTTGCTGATTCCGGACGGAGATCCCTGCGGTCTGCGGAGCGACGTGTCTGCTATGTGCCACGTCAGAACAGCACTTTCGGTGACCGATCATTCGCTGCCG
>Ga0209679_1000790_pt1 | contig 12218 bp, 5 predicted proteins | sample WorMetHEROISLAND_4_FD_187408 | JGI IMG/M metagenome (GOLD analysis project Ga0209679, IMG submission 187408) | Marine gutless worms symbiont microbial communities from Max Planck institute for Marine Microbiology, Germany - Olavius sp. 2 HERON... ...
GACTGGCATGCACACGATGAACTAAATATAGACTAGCAAGATTGCACAAATATTTTGGTTTCGAGTGGGCCATTTGATGTAAATTGTGAAGATAGTATGACTGATATTTTTAAGTGAGTAAGATGCTGGATTTTTCAGTAATTGTTATTGATAGTAAGTAAATTGTGATACTACTGCTAGGCTGTTGCTGGCCTTCTTGCTGATGCCCGGCAGCTGGTTAACATAGCACGCCAGGAGAGTGCCGAGTATCGCAGCAATTACGGCAGTCCGATACCTTGCAAGGTAGCATAATTTTTTATTGCTTATTTTTGTTTGTGCACAGTATGTTAGCTGTGGTGGATGCTGGGAATATACATTGAAGGCAGTTTAAATGTTCTAATGGTTAATGGTTAATGCAAACTGAATACGGTGGCCTGTCGACTGATGCATTTTTTTTCAAAGTGGCCCGTATATCTAACATTTAATATTATTATTTGTGTACTGAGCACGGTTGCTTATACCAGTTATAATTATGTGAAATGTTCTTGCAGTAGGAACTTGTATTACTGCAATCTTTTTTTGAACCACACATTAGATCAGGATTCTCAAGCATATGAGCCACGTGGGGTCTTGGAAGACGTTATCTGTGGCTTACGACGACTTACTTAGACTAGCAAAACACTTACCCATAAATGCTGTCAGTTGAGCAGCCAGAATTAAGGAATGTCTGAACTGGGTTCTAATGATAATGAGTGGACTCAGTAAGTAAATTCACCAAGCATTTATTTCAAGTAACAGCTGTAGGTTTAACTTGTTGTTAAAAATAATTTATGTATTTCGGCATTTATAAAAATAAATGTGCCCATCAGCTGGCACATTTTTACTAAGAGGCCCACCTATCTGCCTGTCTGAACTTTGAGACCTTTGAGACTCCTGCATTAGATTAACTCACATTATTTTCTTTTCTTTTCATGACTGCAAAAGGTTTTGTTAATTGTTTTTAAATACATAATTGACTTTTATTATGAAGCCATTGTAAGTCAAGTCATGTGCATTTTTCGATGTAGTAGATGACTGATGTGATATTGTTTGTGTGTATGGTGCTGGTTGATAACTCTGCATGTTTTCTAATAACATGTCACCTATGCATTATGCAACACAGATTCTGAACTTGTGAGTTAGTATGCTGAAAATTAACGTTGAAACCATTTACTGTGCATCTGTGGTGTACATTGCCTGACACTGTACATTCTGTGCAGGTGTTGGCTGACCGTCTATCGATGTACATGCACGCATACACGCTGTACAGTTTTGTTCGGCCGTTCGGCTGCAGCATCCTGTTAGCAGGTTACGACAAAAATGACGGAGCAGAGCTATACAGCATAGAGCCGTCTGGTGTCTGCAATGTATGATAGTCATCAAATGAATACCTTGATTTCGTTCATCAGATATATTTGTCATTGTGTGTGTGTTTTCATTATGCAGCACTTTACTAGCTTTGCCAGTTTGAAAACTTTGACATACTTTTGGTATAGGAGTTGACTTTTTGTGGCTGATTTTCACTGCTGTGTTAGTGAAATCAGCTGATACTGTGCTTACATTTAAGACATTGTTGGTTTTTTGGTAGATGAAATTAGTAGTATCCGGATGATAAATTTCAGTCTTCTACAGACACTTTACAATGTATTGTTGCATGCTGTTGATGTAGGGCTGCTTTGGGGCTGCCATAGGCAAAGCTAAACAAGCAGCTAAAACCGAGATAGAGAAGATCAAGGTTAGACGTTATCTGTGTTTATTAGATGTTCTGCATGCTACTAAAATGGCAGAACTTGTGGCGTTATGCTGTCTGCTGATAAATGTTAGTGTTATTGCAGATGATTATCTCGAAAACAAAGACATTCAGAGCTATGCTGTTCTCTATTAATTAGCAATTGAAAACTGCATAAGGGCTGATCAGCTTACAGAGTTGCTGGCATTCAGGCTGGCCAGTGTGTGGACTAGAGTACATGAGCCAGCTGATATGCCTGTCCATTGTAACTTACAGTGACTCTTAAAGGTATTTCGGAGTCATTTGTGAGATATACTAAAAATGCTTAGTATTTTTATACCTCTGCAACTGGTAGGTGGTGCTGGATGCATTATGTTTTCATGTCGTCTGTTTGTCCGTGCATGCATGCATCCGTCTGTCTGTGCGTGCGTGCATCCAGCTGTTAGGTTATTTCCGCGATATCTGTGGTAATGATTGATGGATTTTTACCAAATTTTTGTCATTAGTGAATCTTGACACAGAGATGAACCGATTAGGTTTTGGGGTCAAAAGGTCAAAGGTCAGGGTAATCAGATGGAGGCGCATTGCGCTCAGTGCTGTGCATCGAGTTCTGATTGTCTGGTTTTCAGTATACATTCACGCTGCTTTCTGTGTGAAGCCTTATTATGGTTTTAAAATAGTGTTTCTGAAGAATTGAGTTATATGTGATGTAGTAATTATTAGGCTGTGTCAGTATTCTAGTGAATTTATACACAGGTAAATGTAATGACAACGTTACACTGAATACATATTAGTTAATTACTTACTGACTGGCACGGTGAAATTTGGCTGCACTTGTCCGATAGTGTGATAACTCGGTGATATTTCTGTTGTTGAGTTTTGCTCAGCAATGTTACCTGTCTGCATCAGCAGCCTGCTGTTCCCTGTGAATGCCTGTTCAACACAGCTCGTGATACAAGATCTGATAGAATATGCTGACATTGGCTGAGTGAATATGTGGGAAAGAATAGTGTTACCGACATCACGTTGAATTTCTCACATTAAGCGACAATCACCGGTGATGTTTTGAAAAGAAAATTTAATTCAATATTCCTGACTGATTTGGATGATATAGTGTGCTATAAACGAAAATTGTGCGTGCACTTTCTTTTTATCGGATAACATTGTCAGTATACTATTAGTCATAGTGATTCTCTGCGTATTCAGCCAAGTAATATAGCACATTATTTGTATTCAGCTGAATACTGTTTGGTACAGAACTCAAGTATTAACATGCCTACATATTATTGGTGCAGACGTAAATGGTGGAAACATTCTCTTATGCCACAGCCAACAATTAATGTGTAAACTTGTGTCGTACATTTTTTATGTTGTTATTATTGAAGATTATGTATTTAATTGCTTTTAGATGAAAGAGTCGGATATTGATCAGCTTTATGTCGAGGTGGCTAAGACGTAAGTGTTAGCATTTTGTGCATTTAAGAAATTTTCAATAGGAACTGTATGTGATTAATTTAGTAACAAATGTATGTGTTTTGCTCTCTCAGTAGAGTATGTTTTGCTATTAATTTTGTTCTACACAATGTGTCAGCAAAATGGTTCACTTTGTCTTCGCCAATAACGTAGCCAGTTTATAACAAATTTTGATAAATTGTTCTACAAATTAAGTAGACTGTTACTATTAAATGCATGTATAATTGCCTAAATCATGCCTTTTTTTACTTACCTTACTGTGTAATTATATCTGGTTTTTATGCATTTTGATGCCCTAATGTGATTGTGGTTGTTGTAAAAGTAATGTTCAGTAGAGACGGTGTGATGCTGAGTAAAAATCACCATCTGTTGGAAGCCTGTCTTCATATTCCCCGTATTAACTGTGTTCCATTACTGCCTTTCAACAAATTTTTTAATCAGAATTGCATCGTCTCTACCGAACATAATGTTCGTGACATAATGCAATGATGTAATGTCATAAATAAGTCAGAATTTCTGTTTGTGAGATGTAATTACACATTAAAATAAGTGAAAATGCGATGACTTAGAAAAAAAACTTGGAAATTATACAAGTGTATAATAGCTAACTCTAGTTTTATTATAGCTGAGAGTTTATCAAAATTTGTTGTGATTTGAGTGAGTTATGAGCAAAGAGAAAATGGGCCTTTTTGAGATAGTATGTAAAAGCATGTTTTGTTATTACTGAAGCAGATATTTATACCCGGTAATACTACAGGGCGCGCCAAAAAAAAGTAATCCCCTAGGAAAAATTCGATATCTCCGGAATTGTAGAAAATTTTTTCACCAAATTTACAGAATTTACAGAGGAGGATTCAGGCCACATATCCTGCAAATTTCATTGGAATATTTGGTTGCATTCGAAAATTATAACTATTTGAACTTAAATGTGCATTTTTCAAAGTGAACAAGTAATAATTAAACTGCGATTCTGGCATAAAAAGTAACCTCGCTGATATTTAAGTCATATAAACATATTTACTTACTATTCACATATTTAATATACTTTCATATGTGACGTAACTCTAGTCGTTGTGACAATTTGGAAAACTGGGACAATTTTATTGCTTCTCACACAGCAGCTCTTGCCCGAGACTGGATCAGGAAGAAACGCCCTGGTTTCATAGGAAAAAAACGAATGGCCAACGAATTCGCCAGAACTCAATGCATTGGATTATCATGTGTGATGCGCGGTGCTGGGTTTAAATACCGAGAAGGCAGCTGACATTCATCACTGAAACGTTTGAACTGTTGACGAAAAAGTTGTGCAAAGTTTGATTCATTATTACTGAATATTCAGGACGAGACTGTATGTTCACTTGAAAAAGTGAACTTTAAAGTTTAAACTGTTGTATCTATTGAACCACATGGGTTATTTTAGTAAAATTTGCAGGATATGTGGCCTGAATCCTCATCTGTAAATGCTGTAAATTTGGTGAAAAAATCTTCTGTAATTCCAGAGATATCGAATTTTTCCTAGGGGATTACTTTTTTTTGGCGCGCCCTGTATACACCAAGTCTGGAAAAAATGAGCCTATGGTTTACTACACAGTGAGCCATAAAAAATGTGTCACTTTATTTTGGACTATAACTTCCGTGTTTCTTGAATTTTTACACTTCCTGTACCAGTGGAAACGAGAATGAATACTCTATTATTTACTTACTTAGTGGTTCTTAATCGGTTGATGACGTCAAAACTGCGTCACATCGCACGTCATGAAAGTTTACTTTAGTTTAAATGAAATATGTTGAGTTTTGAAGATATATATCAGTGGCAATGTCGGCTGACAGAATGTGTCAATGCAAAAGGCAGACATTTTGAACACAACTTGTAAAAAACAGCTCACTTAGCTCATAGACTCATTCTTGCTGTTGAGTAATAAAATACTCTGAAGATTGACTTCAGAATGTGCTGTTTTATGTGGTTTTAGTTTTATCAGGTAGTGTGGAGACACAGCTAGGGTAAAGTTGTAAATTTTGTAACTCCTCTGTAGAGTATTCATTCTTGTTTCCATTGGTACAAGAAACAATTATGGACCAAATTATAGTGGCACGTTTTTTTTGACTCACGGTGTATACATAACTTTGACAAATTTAAGTGTTTTCATAATTTTGGCAAGAATCACTGTGATAATTTACCGTATTTTACTAAAAACATATAAAAATTGTACCCTAAGAATTTACGTATCGCTAAGAATTGCTGACGTAATTATGACATCATTGAAAATGCTGCTTTCGGCAGAAGGCATCTAAATTAACCCTTTGCGATACAAAAAAACAGGACAGTGGTTGAAAAATTTTCGTAACAGAAATTTGATAGATTGGAGAAATTGGAATATGTCACTTTTTGGCGAAAATTTATAAATTTGGTTCTGTTGATTGCCATGTTGGCAGTGGACATTGCTGCAGTACGCGAACGTCATTTTGCAGCAGCCATTAATCAGTGGTGGCGTCATCTCTGCAGCGTGCATTAAGGCCGGCAGTGCGCATTTTGATGAAAGTTTTTGACACCACCATTGCGTTAATAGCGTCACTGTTGTCGACAACTCAAGCAGCTACCAGCCAACAGGACTATCTTTTTTGTACTTTTTGTCCATTTTGCCGTGGTTAAGTAATAATACATGGAATGTTCTATTTTACAAGGTAAAGTGGAAGCATTGATTAGGTGAGGTGGACTATCAGGGTCATTATTTTTTCAGTGTTGCTTACAAAAAATTACGATAATGTGATTGAGTTTGTTGAAGTTATTAAACAGAACACTGTTAACCGGGATAAAGTGAAGACGGCATTTTCGATGATGTCACAATTACGTCAGCACTACGTAATGATATGCTAATATATGGGGAAGGTTTTCTAACTTTTTAGTAAAGTGAAGTCTCAGGATGATTTGTACCAAAATTATGAAAATATGTTTAAATTTGTTAATGTTATGCATAGAATAGTGTAGGCTGTTTTTTTCCAGACACGGTGTAGGTATGGATGTACAGTGTTTCTGACCTGTCTTGGCAGCATGGTGGCAGCGTGCTATCGCTAGTCAGGAACATTACCATCATTCAGTGCTTTGATGCTGTTGTTTGAAGGGTATCCAGTCTGGTAAAGTTCTGCTGCAACATTTCACACGAGTTTACTTTGGGGGACCGGCCTAACGTGGAGTAACTTAACGTGGAATAACTCTGTAAAAATTGGCAGGGTGAACAAAAAATGAGTGCGTGTGTGTGTGGGTATGGATCTGTTTAAATATCAATACTTTTGTGAATTTGAGTTGAACTGTATCACTGTAAAAAATGTCTTTTAATGATGTGCATTTTCCATTTGAGAGGTTTGGTGTACTCTCAGCTGAAAGTGGAGTTCTCTGCAGCAGTGGAACAATTTTGCCAAATGCTTTTGTTAATGGCTAGTGCACTCTGGGTCGCCCCATTGCCTTTACAATGAAGCCGTGACTGTTCTTAAAACACGCCTCCAAAATTGTCACTTGTCCAGGTTTTATTATGATTACAGAATTTGTTGCACTTAATGCAGTATGGAATACAAAAAAAGTGGGGAGAAAGATTTTTTTGTTTTTGAGTTCACTGTTTTGTTGGTGATCTTTCACTAGTTACTAAGCTACATGCTACGTTTGAGAATTAGTTTAGTCAACTGTGTTGTTTTTATAGCATTTACACAGTTCACGATGAGGTGAAGGATAAGGCGTTCATCCTAGATCTCAGCTGGGTTGGCGAATGTAAGTTGCATTCCGATATTTGAAGTGGCATGTGTCAGCTGTGGTCAAATTTTCTTAGTCATTTGTATTTGTGTGCTTATGATGTTATGCAATTGACTTTTATCAGTACTAGTAGATGCCATTTGTAATGTGATGCGAGTCAGTCACGCCAGTTAAGACATTGATTAGCTGTTTACCTCAGACATGGTTACTGAGTATTTGCGGGGTGTTTGGGGAGGAACCTGTGATGCAGTGTTAATTGTTGTTTACAGCAACAGATGGACGACACACGTTCGTGCCTCAACATTTAAAATCTCAGGCTGAAGAGAAAGCAAAGGTATTAACATTTTTATATCATTTACTTACCGAGTGAAAAGGTTAATTGTAAACAGTCTCTGAATGACTCTGATCTGTAAATTGTGAAAATTACGTACATATCATTCTGCTGTAGTTTAAAGAAACATTGAAATCGAACTCTGTTACCATCTTGTAACATTGTGTAGTCGCCGTGAGCTCCAGTGTGAAAGTGTACATGATAAAAGCCGTTTTTAGTATTTTCTGTTACTCAAAATATTGGGTATTATTTTTTCTGAATTTTGCTATTTCTGCTGTCAGAAGTTGTGAATACTGTTCATTGTTGTTTTAGGATTCGCTTGCCGCGGCTGAAGAATCAGACGAGGAAATGTAGAACTGATGGAAGCAAAAATGGACATTCTCATTCTTATATTAGTTATTTTCATTTGTTGCACTGTTTGTGTCGGTGCCACCGAGCCAGATATGTGAACTGTTTTGATGTTGGACTGAGCCAATTCCAGTTTTCAGTGATGCCGAGCTATTTTGTGTGTTGTAAAACAGGTTAACATTAAAGCTGGCTGGATGTTTTATCTTACACGTCCTGATAAAAATAACAATAAGATGAACAAGGATATTTATTGGATTTTCTCCTGAATTTCTTCCGAGTCACCTAGATATTAATGCAACATGCTGCAGATCCTCAGACCAGGCCAGTTGGCATGGATTATAAGTTGCCTTGTGACGGACCTCAACCAGACTCACTGTTGCCATTTTTTGTCATTACATGTACACTGTGTCTCAACAGAAGGACCCACTAGGTCTTCACCCATAACTTAGCCAAATTATAACTAATTTTGATACATTTTGGCATGCAACACGAGTAGACATCCCGCTATTAAACACATATAATTTTCTCAGTCGTATAATTTCCCCAGTCACTTCATTTATACCTCCTTTGACATGTAGTTATATCTAGGGAATTTGAAATTGGCGTGTGTACGTCATTGTGAAGTCTGCAGTGTGTTGTAAAAATGACGTTCACTAAAAATCTGTTGCATTATATGCTGTCAACAGATGCAAATTTAATACAGAAATTTTCCTACAAAGGATTTCAACAGATGAAGATTTTTAGTGAAAATTAGATCAGCTTTAGTGAATGTCATATTTACAACACACTGTAATGGCGTGTGTCACTTTCTTTTCTGTAGATAATTACCTGGTAAAGTAAGTGATTTGGGAAACAGCCGAATGTCTACTTATGTCGTATGCCAAAAAGCATCAAAATTTGTTATAATTTGGTTAATTTGTGGACAAAGACAAAGTAAGTCGTTTTATCGAGAATTTCGAGACACAGTGTGGTCTTCTTAAATGCTGACACTTGTGTTCTGCGCGAGAGCAGTATGTTGGGTCAGTGTGGATGTGAATAGAACATCACAAGCTGGAGTTTTTTATACACCCTCTGATTAAAGGACTCAAAGTTTGGATCAAAACAGTTTTTAATTACATAATTTTTATAGAGTTTAATGCTGTCACTAAACACAGTTGAATAACTTTTCAGTTTGTAAAATTTTATTTTAACAGTGCATAACATAACAATCTCAACATCACTAAAGTGTTAACTGGAAGCACTGACACTGATGACAAATACTGTGACATTTTCGAGTACAGTTATGTCGATAGCAAAAATAATCATATACTGCAAAATTCTCTGTACCATACTGTGTAATCAAGTTGCACCATGAATGAAATCTGCTGTACAGTATTGTGCTTTTTTGTTGCACGCTGTATGTAAAATTAACGTTAGGTACAATATATTGGCAACAATATCAGTACTACTGCGTAAGCATATATCACAGTAAATATGTATCATAATACTGAATATATGTAGTATTTTTACATAGAAATTGTATATGAGAATGCAATATTAAGACTAAGGGACATGTGAAGATGAGTGGTACATGTATTATTACGCACTACCACTACTAATTGTATTACTACGCAAGAAATTGCCGTAACTGACGTAACAAATGCTATGTGCATATTTCATAAATGCCATTAATTCGAATTTTCCTGGGGAGGGGCAACGGCTGTACTCATGTACCACTATTCTCCATACTAGCCAAGACTAATACTAGCATTTTTGACGTGTTGCATATACACTCAGGCGGGACTAAGTGAAAAAAAATTGGGGATTAAACATTTCTGGTGGTTGCTTGCAAACAGTAAGTAAAGTACAAAAACCAATATCTGCGTGATGCGTTGTTGCTACACTGGACCGTGTTTCACATATTTACAAATTAATTACAGACAACCAACAAATTCTCAATAAATATGGAAATAGCTAGGCTTATGGATGTCAAACACACAAAAATTTGGACGCTTAGCCCCCTCACCTCTGTTAAGTGTCACCTAATGCGTGTTGCAAATCATTTGTTAAGTTTCACAGTCAAACACGTCACAGTGTGAACAGTTAATAGATGCCAGTTTAATAATGCTTTAGCAGTAGTGATGTTAGGCCTTGGCCTTCAGCTCAAAGCCTAGGCCAAGTTGTATAATATGTGACTTTCTTTAGCAGATATCTATAAATTTTCTTTAGAAGACAATAAACACTTTACAATGTTTCACATATCGAGAAACGAAATCTGATGATATGCAGATATTAGTATGGCCATTTTAGTATTACTGCTCCAGCCAAAGATGTTAGGTCTTAACCTTGTTAACATAAGAGACATATTGTGTAACTGCTAAAGCACTGAAAAGCTGGCGTTTACTGTGAAAGGTGCATATTAACTGTTCTATACTGTAACTATTCTACAGACATGTCAATATTTTACAGCAAATTAACATATAAAATGTCCAATTATGCTAATGTGACAATGTAAATCGCTCTGGAGTAACAAAACCGATTAGCACTAAGTGTGAAAAAATTCAAAATGTAAGATACACTGAAATCTGTGAGCTAAAGTGTCTGTATTCTAAAAGCCTTAAATGTGAAAATTCGACAGTAAATGTCTCTAACGCTGATATATACAGCTAAGCCTTAATGCTCAACAAGCCTTGAGTTGAAAAGAATTATAAAATTTAACTGAAAACTAGGACACTACACATACAGCTAAGCCTTTGGTGAAAATATGTTAAACAGCTCTATAGCTATACAATAAGCTAAGCCTTTACGATCAACAAGCCTTGAATGTCAACACATTTAAATATCTCTACAACTGGTAGAGTATACCAGCCAAGTGTTTACAAGCATTGAATGTGAAAATATAATTTAACAGTGTTGAATACACATACAACTACACACTAAACTAAGCCTTTATGCTATAGAAGCCTTAGTAACATTAAGCAAGAAATACTTGAAAAAATATCACTTCTAGACAGGTAACAGTAAGCCTTAAATGCAAATAAATAAATGTAAAATCAAAAAACACATATATTTGAAAGATACTGTCAACAAAAGATAGCTTAAGTCTAAGTGTCATGGGCGTTAAAGCAGTCGTCACATGAACATGAAATGCAAGTGTAAGCTATGCACGAAAGATAAAGGAAAACTAGTGTCACTAGTGTCACGGACATTAACACAGTTGTCTATAGGCAAATGTAAGCCCTGACAATAATATTCAAAGTAATCAAACAAGAAATAATAACCAGCATTTATGAATAAATGATGAGCATTGTTATAGTTGAATAAGTTATCACAAAGAAGTCTTATTCGAAACTTACTAAACAGTAGTGCAGCAAACATATAATAAGACTGAAATGTTACAAACAGCTGCTTTCGAATACGTTTCTCCATCATTGATTAAGTAAAGAAATTTTGAAAACATACTGTATCAAGCCTTACATACAAGCTACAATCTTCTGTAAATCTCAACTTGCAGAAATTACCATAAACTCCGCAAGCAGTCTTAAAATAAGTAGGAATTATTGTTACCACATAACACTTTATGCAAGCTTCACTAACACTGCAGGCTGAAGTGTGTTAACTTTGTGCGGACTCCATAAATTTTACTTGATGCTGGATGCGAGAAGCGTTGGTGATGCAAACAGCTGGAAATGTTGAACAATTTATGAGCTGATATTAATTGACGGCAGGTGACCAGAGTCGTCGACAGAAGCTTGAGTAAGAAAAGCATTATTTGACATTGTATCCACTTCACCGTCAGGCCTACAAGCAACAGTTTTAAAATTTTATTACGCACTAATACCAACATAAAGAATTCAAGATATCTGTTACTTTATTATATTACTGAGGCCAAACTAATAATAACTGATAATTGATTAAAATATAAATTTTTAGGAGTCATCAAATGTTACTTGAATCACCTGCGATTCGTTTTTATTAAGATGACATATGGCGCGTTACCAGTGTGTAATAATAATAATAATAATATTTAATTCAATACAGTAAAAGCAAATAAAGCACACAATTTTATCACTGTAAAACCAAAATCTAACAATAATTTACAAATTTTACTTATTCGCTTACAAATTCACCAATACTGTCACATAAAATATAACTAATACATTTATGGATCACAAAAAATTAACAATAGTCAAACAAAGATCACACTAGAAAATTTAACATACTTACTTACCTACTTACACTATTTTCTTCAACGAATACATGCATACCAAATGTACTAATTTGGTCTTTTTGGAAATTCTAGAGCGAACAGTTACGCTGCTTTAAATCCAGGCTGAAAATACATTGTGGGGCAACTAACACCAGTAGTTACAATATGCCACTTTCACAATGCAGGCATATGACAACTAGAAAAAGTTGCACTCGACGGTAGCGTCGAGTGCTGTGCGCCTCCGCCGCGATGGTGTGACCTTGAACTTTGATCTGTTGACCCAAAAACGTAATCAGGTCATTTGTGTCCCAAGATGCACCAGCGACAAAAGTTTGGCGCAAATCTATCAATAGATACTGGAGATATAGTGGAAACGTGAAAATCTGGG